>Ga0116144_10005628_pt1 | contig 11257 bp, 8 predicted proteins | sample AD_UKC035_MetaG_FD_89746 | JGI IMG/M metagenome (GOLD analysis project Ga0116144, IMG submission 89746) | Active sludge microbial communities of municipal wastewater-treating anaerobic digesters from USA - AD_UKC035_MetaG | ecosystem: Engineered > Bioreactor > Anaerobic > Digestate | place: USA... | reverse complement strand
GTCGATCAGCATCAACGAGCCGCGCTGGGCATTGGCCGCCTCGATTGCCTTATCGATAATGACGTCGAGCAGGCGCTCAAGATCGAGCCCGATTTCACCCATGGTGCTGCCAATCTGATAGAGCAGACCGATTTCGAAAACCTTGCGGTCGAGCTCGATGTTGCTCTTCTCGATGATCTGTGCTCTATCCTGTAACTCTTCGTAGGCAATCTTGAGCTCTTCCATTTTGCCGGCAAGACTGTCGGCCATGAAGTTAAAATTATCTGCCAGCTGGCCAACTTCGTCGGTGTTGGCAACACTGATGCGAACGTCGAATTTTCCGGCTGCCAGCTCGTTGGCACCACGCGTAACCTGCAGAATCGGCAGCGCGATATTCTGCGAAATTATCAGTGCAATCACCACCGCGACAGTAATCGTCAGGAAAAGGATCCAGTAGAGATTGTGCTGAAAGGTGTTGACGAGCGCATATACTTCCTGCTGATCCTGAATCAGCAGAACTTTCCAGCCCAGGCCAACTACCGGCAGAAATGACGAGAGCTGTGGCTTTTCGAGGCCAGCGCCATCGATAGCAAAAACACCATATTCGTTGTCTGCAATCTTTGCGCCCATAACCGTCGCATCGTTGCTGCGAACGTTCTCGGGGTAGCTGAGCACCACTCTATTGCTCTCATCGAGCAGATAGACGCGCGTGCTGCTTCCGACAACGTTCTCGGCGATTATCGAAGCAAGCTGAATCAGGTTGAGCTCCATGACCAGCAAAGCGTAGTTGAGGCCGGCGCGGTCGGTCAGCATCGCCACCAGTGCCACTGAATTGCGGCCATCACCGCCGGTTGAGCTCAGCAGCAGAAAGCGGCGCTGCTGTAACAGGCCGGCTGCCTCGCCAAAGTCGATCTCATGCCTGACCGGATTGGCATTCGAAACGCTGACGATCTGCTCAGTGTCATCAACTATGTAGATCTTTTCGATCGAAAGTTGCCGCAGGTCGTGCTCTTTGATCAATTCTTCGAGTTCGCCGGCGTTGCGGTCGAGAGCGGCATCGCTTCTGCGCAGAAGCTGAATGATATCGAGCTGATGAGCGACGAAGCGGTTGAGATCGATGGAAGCCTTGCGCGCGTGCGCCAGCGAGTTGTTGACTATGACGTTGAGCAACCCGTCAGAGGCGTTGCGCAGCATGACATAGCTGATATAGATGAGCGGCGTCAGGGTGATCAGAAGGAAACTGACAATCAGCTTGGTTTTGATGCTGTTGATATAGGCAAAAAAACGCTGCTGCCAAGGTTGTATTGCTGCTGTTGTTCGATCGCTCATGTTACTTATCTTTGCACTTCCCCTTCAAAATCTCAAGCACTATTTGCTGTCGGGTCTAGTACTTTGTCAACACTGAACGTGTGGTTTTCCGTCATTGCGAGCGAAGCGAAGCAATCTCTTTGTCCATGAGATTAGCCTCAGAGCTGGGCTTATGCCTTCGGCATACGCTTCGTCGGACTGGCGCCCTCCTCGCAATGACGTGTACCACACGCTCAATCTTCTCCGAATACTGATCACTCTATACTGAGATTACGTTACAAAGTTTACACAAAAATTGACGTGAGTTTGCCAGAATTTTGTAACGATCTGAAGATTTTTCAGCAGAAGTTGGTTTCTGGAGAACCACCAGCTGCGTTGTAACCTGCTCCTGAAAAGCATTTCAAACAGTCACAAAAAGTTGGCATCATTTATGCGTAAACTAATCCCGGTGTTTGAACAAGACAAAAATAAGTTTTAAATAAGTTTCAGGAGATTAACCATGAGAAAGCTTTTCGCAGTCCTTCTGGCAACTGTCGTTTTCGTTCCAGTATCGGCTATGGCTCAGTATAAACCCAATCAGAAACCTAACAAGCCTTCATACAACGGCCCGGTAACCCACCCAGGCAGCAATAATGGTGGGATTCACAGCATGCCCGGTCATGGCACTCCTAACCACGGCAATAACAGCGGCTACAATAACGGCAACAGCAACAATCATGGCAACAACAGCGGCTATAATAACGGCAACAATAATCATGGACATCCTGGCTATAACCCCGGCAACAACAACCATGGCAATAACGGCGGCTACAATCCGGGCAATAACAACCATGGCAATAACGGTGGCTACAATCCCGGCAATAACAACCATGGTCATCCTGGCTACAATCCTGGCAACAACCACGGTCACCCTGGTCATCCGCCGGTAATGATCCCAGAGCTTCCTCAGGCTCACCGCGCAGTAACTCGCGCCTTCAGAACCGTCGAAAATTCATACTTCCCGATTTTCATGAGCAAAGAAGACAGAATGAAGATGGGCCGCGCCATTGGCATGCTGAGCCGTGAACTCGAAAGCATGGTTCGCTACGTTGGCCCCAGATATCGCGACGAGATCCGCAACGTTGCCCGCATCGTCGAGAACGCCAAGTTCGCCATGTTCTCAGAAAACGATGTTCGCGCCGCCTACAGAAAGATTCAGAGAGCCGAAGGCCTCTACAACCGCATAGCTGACAATATTTTCAGAAGATAATGTAAACCTCCCTCCTCCCCTCTGGCTGACAAACAGCCGCAACTCCCGGCAGTCTCACGGACTGCCGGGTTTTTGCATATGCGAGATTACCGAATCGGAGTTACTTTGCTGTTTCTATAGCTTCGGCAAAGTCGTCGACCAGTTCGTGTTGAAGATAATACACCTCGATGGCCTTTTCTTTGCCCTTAAGCAACAGACGACCAACCGAAATGAGCTGCCAGTCAGAACCAAGACTGTTTTTTATTTTCTCGCAGAGAACAATCGGTTTTTTAACCTCACGTGTCATCGCCTCAAGCCTGGCCGCCGTGTTCACGGCGTCGCCGATGATCGTATAATCGGTTTTCACATGCGAACCCATGTTGCCTTCGATGACCATTCCCTGTGCCAGGCCGAAGCCACAGTGCAGAAATCGCATCGGACTCTCTTCGCCAGCTTCTTCCCGCTGCTCGCGCAAAGCATTCAATATGAAAATGCAGGCCCGCATCGCGTTATCGGCAAGTTCCGGGGCAAAATAGGCCATCACACAATCACCGATGAACTTGGTGACCTCACCACCAAGATCTGAAATGATCTTGCTGGCAATCTCAAGAAAACGATTGAGCATTGCCGCCGTGTCTTCGACATCGAGAATCTCGCTCACCGTCGAAAAATTAACCAGATCGGCAAAAAGAATGATTTTTTCGACCTTGCGCGGTGGCATGGTGAGAGGATTCAACCCCTGATTGATGATCTGCAGCACCGCCGGCTGCGTATAGCGCCCAATTATCTGATGCGATTCAAGTATCGACTGCAAAAGAATTCGAACTGGGCGGTTCAGCTCTTCAACGCTGGTATCGAGATTGATATACTTCATCGACCAGTCCGGAAACATGCGCTCAATATTGCCGGCTTCCATTTTCAGGCACAGCACATCCTTATGCCGCATGTCTTTGCGAATCTGCGCAAACAAGCGCTCGATCTTTCCGTCATCACCCTCGATCGTCTGAAAAAACAGCCCGCAAAAATACAGCAGAACTCCGGTAATCTGATTTTCGCGATTACGAACATAGCAATGGTCACTGATAGCCTGCACTTCGCGGTCAGACATCGCCTGGCACGGCCTGCTGATATAGGTGATCCGCTTCATCGAATCGACACTCCCAAAAGTTGTATTTCTCACTGCCTTCATTCTATCGCAAAACACAACTGTTGCCAACTGACCTTACAATCGACAGGTAATTACCGTTAAGAAGCAGGCCTGGATCCTGCGACTACTTGCAGAATGACGCTTTTAATCTGTGTCATCTGCGGATAATCTTCTGTCTCAGTCGGTTTCTTTTATCAGATTGTGGAAACGGCCATACCAGTAGGCGAGCAGATAGCCGACTGGTGCGATGCGGGTCTGGTCGTCGGCGCCGGTGATCATCGAGCGCGGTGGTTCCTGCCAGATGAAAATGTGCGGGGCGCGCTGATCGATCGGAATCAGCCCGACGCTCTGCCGCCCGTAACGGCCGAAACGATCGGGCCACAGCGAATGGCGCATGCTGCCGCTATGGTCGTAGCATCGGTTGGTCTGGTCTTCCGGATAAAGCTGCAGAGTGCGGCGGGCCGCGACAACCAGCGGATCGTCATATTTCCGCCCGGTATGTGCAGCTTCGATCAGGTTGTACATGCTGTTGCCCTCATCGGCGATCGGTTCGAGCGCACGCGGCAGAATAGCCAGTGCGGCCTGGCGGATACGGTGGTCGGCCGGCTGCTCGAGTATGCCCATCAGCGCAAAAAAACCGAGATTGCAGCCAACGTAAGAACGCATGGTGTCAGAAAATTCATCGAGGTTAGAGGCCGCAAAGCTGCGCAGCCGTTTCGCCCGGTTTTCAAGTTTCATTGCGGCCTTTTCGGCATTGAAAGATCGCAGAGTTGCAACATGCGCTTCGAGCTTTTCGGCAATGGCGGCAAACACTTTAAAACTGTCGGGTTCGCGCATGAATGCAAGTGCCTTCATCAGCTTAAAAGTGATCTGACGCGCCTTGCATGCAACGGCAACATCGGTCAGCGGTTCAAACCAGAGCGCAAGTGACTCGGGAACACCGGCACGCATCGCCATAATCTGCACGAATACCCGACCGACCGCCACGAAAATACCGTTCAAGCGGTTTTCGACAATCGCCAGATTTCGGCCCATAAACACGTCTTCAAGCAGCTTTGCCGTCTCTGAAGCGACAATATGCAACTCGCGCCGGTCGAGCAGTTCGCCTTCGAGCCAGGCTGTCAACTCATCATCTTCACTGATATTGCAGGCCGTCTGTAACATCAGCAGTGCCCGAAGCGCTTCACCACCGCGCACTGCCGGCGGCCTGAAACGTGCCACGATTCTCGCCAGCCGCTCAGAATAAGGAAGCGCCTGTGCAAAGACATTGGCCGGAAAATCATCGACCTTCGCCCATTCTTCCGGATTGATGCGGTCCTGATAGGCATATTCGGGGTTCAGATTGAACGTTGAAGGCTCCAGACCGTTGATATTCGCCTTGAGAGCCAGATTGTTGTTCATCAGGTTATGTGCAGCGGTCGCGATCATCGAGCTGACTTCGGCACGCAGATCCGCATCGCGAATATAATCCCAGGCCAGGCCACAGCCCATGAAAATGCCGGTATACTGGTCACGCGAAGTATCCGCCTTGAAGCAGAGATGGCTGTAACTGCCGACACCCGGCACGACGTCGCGCCCATCACCAAGTTCTTCGCGTGTACCGAAAGCCCGCCCGATAAAGCCCTGCCGCCCGGCCATGTCGTGCAGCTGCACAAATGCGCGCAGACACTTTTCGATGTTAGCGATGGCTTCTTCGTCTTTGCTGACCCGATAACGGAACACCTGCGAAGCAATGTAGGCTCCGGTCCAGATCGTCGAATCGCCGGCCGAACGGTAGCGCATTTGCTCGCCTGCACCGATCGGCTGCAGGTTGACGACCAGCCCGCGCGGCATGTGCTCAGCCGCGATCAGCCGGTCGAACTTCGCCGCCTTTCCCGCCAGCTCACCGGCCGAAACAGTATAAGCACCGGCAAAAACAAGCACCAGAAACAAGATCCTCGATCTCATATTCATAATATTCCTCTTCGCCGTAAAAGCTGTACGAAGCATACCGCAAAGCCAGCCATCTTACAATCTGACACTCTTTTGAAGATTTATCCGCAGATTAAAGAATTATCGCAGATTACTAAGAAGTTTTTTGAGCTTTTTTAAACTTATTCCTAAGCCATAGGCGCATGTTACTAATGCTCCGCGCTTATTCTGCTGACTTCTGCCGACTTTTCCGGACTTTTTCTGCGCCTCAGCGGCTCTGCGTGAGCTTATTTCTTCTCGCGGCCTGCTCTAATCTCCTGGTCTTCGTCTCCCCAATCGGTGTAATCTGCGCAAACTGCGGATGGTCTTCTCTTGCTTCTCTTCTGATTTTCATCTTTGCGGCTCTGTGTCTTTGTGCGAAAATCATTTCGACATATGCCTGCTTGTATTTTTGAACGGGAATGTGATAGTGAACTTATATTTATACAGATTCAGAGGATCGCGAATCAGGAAAGGGGCCTCGACAATGCGCATTCTACATACATCAGACTGGCATCTCGGGCGTTCGCTCATGCTTCTCAAGAGACAGGATGAGCTGACGGCGTTTCTCGACTGGCTGCTAAAGACGATCGAAGAGCGCAATGTCGATGGGCTGATCGTAGCTGGCGACATTTTTGACAATACCACCCCGCCAACTGCAGCCCAGGAGCTGTATTACAACTTTCTCGGCCGCGCCGCCAGAACCTGCTGCAACAACGTTGTCATCGTTGCCGGCAACCATGACTCGCCAACCCTGCTCGACGCTCCGGCGCAGATTCTCAAAGCCATCAACGTGCATGTAGTTGGCACCCCGGGCAAGTCACCTGAAAATGCAGTTATAATTTTACAAAACCGCGCCGGCGAAGCCAAAGGTCTGGTGTGCGCCGTGCCCTATCTGCGCGACCGCGACATTCGCCGGGTGGTGCCTGGCGAAACCGTCGAAGACAAGGCGGCCGCACTGTTAAAGGGTATGCAACAACATTATGCCGACGTCTGTGCGGCAGCTGAACGCCTGCGCCAGCAACTCGGCGACCTGCCGCTCATCGCCACCGGTCACCTCTTCACTGCCGGCGGCCATACCGTCGAAGGCGATGGGGTCAGAGAACTCTACGTCGGCACCATCGCACATGTCGGCAGCGAAATCTTCCCGGCCGGCATAGATTACGTGGCGCTCGGGCACCTGCACGCCCCGCAGAAGGTCGGTGGACACGAGCACATTCGCTATTCTGGTGCACCGATAGCGATGAATTTCTGTGAAGCAAAGCAGCAGAAAAAGGTTTTTCTGATCGAATTCACCGGCCGCAAACCGCAGATAGAGGAAATCGCCGTGCCCTGCTTTCAGCCGCTCGAGAAAATCTGCGGCGATCTCGCAAAACTGACCGACCGCATCGGCCAGCTTGTCGAAGAAAACAGCAGCGCCTGGCTCGAAATCGAATATACCGGCGAAATGATCGTAGCGAATCTTGACGAACAGATCAACGCGGCCATTGCCGGGTCTGCACTCAAGGTCACCCGCATCATCAACCGCAACAGCTCGCAGTTGCGCCTGACTGCCGACGATACGCCGCAATCGCTTGAAGGAATGAGCGAAGAGGATGTTTTCGATTATTGCCTCAAAGCCCGCGATGTTCCTGAAGGGCAGCACGCTGAGCTGAAGCAGGCCTACCAGGAAATAATCAGTTCCATCGTCGAAAACGACGCTGACGTCGAATAGGAGGCCACCATGAAGATACTCGAACTGCGTTTCAAGAACCTCAATTCCTTGCAGGGCGAATGGAAAATCAATTTCATGGCACCCGAATACCTTGCTGACGGTATTTTTGCGATGACCGGGCCGACCGGCGCCGGCAAATCAACAATTCTCGATGCGATATGTCTTGCTCTCTACGGCCGAACTCCGCGCCTCAAAACCATCAGCCAGAGTACAAACGAAATCATGTCGCGTCAGACCGGCGAATGCTTTGCCGAAGTGCTCTTTGCCTGCCAGAGTGGCCGTTACCGCTGCCACTGGAGCCAACACCGCGCCCGCCGCAACTCTGAAGGCAATCTTGCCGATTCTTCGCACGAGATTTCTGATGCAGAAAGCGGCAAGGTGCTAGAATCGCAAAAGAAAAAGGTTCTCACACTGGTCGAAGACAAAACCGGCATGAATTTCGAACGCTTCACCCGTTCGGTTTTGCTGGCACAGGGTGACTTTGCCGTGTTCCTGCAGTCGAACGCAAGCGAACGCGCACCTATTCTTGAACAGATCACCGGCACCGACATTTACAGCAAGATCTCGGCAAAGGTTTTCGAACGCCACAGCGAAGAGAACAACAAACTCGAACAGCTCAACGCAGCGGTTTCCGGCATTACTTTCATGAGCGAAGAAGAGGAAAACCAGACCAGCGAACTTCTCGCTGAAAATCAAAACAGCAGCAGCCAGCTGGCTGCCAGCAACGCCGAGAATAACAGAGCTCTACAGTGGCTGACCACCATCGACTCACTGCGTCAGGAAACCGAAAAACTTAACGGCGAAGCAGCTGCTGCCGATCAACAGATAGAAGCATTCCAGGAAACCCGCGGCAGACTCAAACGGGCCGAGCAGGCGGCAGAACTAGACGGTGACTATGCTGCGCTGACCATCACCCGGCAGCAGCAGAAATCTGAGCAAGACCAGCTGAAAACTTGCGAAAAAGGTCTCCCCGGGCTCGAAAAAGCTCTTAGCGAAACCGCCGACCAGCTGAAAAACTGCGAGCTGGCTGCTGCCGCCAGCAAGGCTGCCAGACAGGCAGAAGCGCCGCTGCTGCTGCAGACGCGAGCCCTGGATCTCAGGGCCGATCAACTTCAGAAATCGGTCAAAGAATCTGAAGGCGAAATCAAAAAGATCGAAAAACATCTTACTGCGAATCGCGAGAACCTTGCCGCTGCCGAAAAATTCAGCTGCGCCGCCCAGGCTGAACTGACTGCCGTAAACGACTGGCTTTCAGCCAATGCCGGCGACGAAAAACTGGTCAGCGAATTTTCGGCGATTTCTGCGCAGGTAACCAGTCTCGACGCCTTTTTAACCGATCTGGCAGCAGCTGAAAGTGCTGTTAAAGAAGCTGAAAAGCTGACTAAAAAGCTGACCAGAAACTGCCAGACCCACGAAAAAGAGCTGCAGGCAGCAAATAAGCAATACGAAGACGCAAAGATAGAGACCGCAAAAATCGCAGAAAAGCTGCAGAAGCTTCTCGAAGGGCTTCAGCTCAGCGAATACGTCGCCAGGCGCGAAGCTCTGCTCGAAAAAAAGTTCCTGCTCGAAAAAATCGCCAACCTCGAAGAAGAGCGGCAACAGCTGCAGGACGGTCACCCCTGCCCGCTCTGCGGCGCGACCGAGCACCCCTATGCCGCCGGCAATGTTCCCGCCGTCAAAGAATCTGACAAAGAAATCAAACGGCTTGCCAAACTTATAAAAAGCGCAGAAGCCCTCGAAACACAGTTCAGAGAGCTGCGCGAAAGCGAAGTTGCGCTGATGCAGAAACGCAGCGAAGCTGAGGGCAGGCTTACCATCGCTGCACACGAAAAGGCCTCACACGAAAAGACGGTCGGCCAGCTGACAAAAGACCTCGAAAAAGCCATAAAAAAGGTCGAAATTGCGAAAGCAGGAGTTGTCAAAAATCTTGGCGAATATGGTATTACCGAGCTTCCCGAGGGTAATGCCGAAGGAATTCTGAGCGCTCTGCGCGGGCGCCTCACCAGGTGGCAGCAGCAGCAGAACAGCCGCAGTGAAATCGAAAACCGGCTGCACAGGCTGAGTGCCGAGCTGCAGAATTTTGCCGGAATCAGCAAAACTCTCGAAGAATCAGTTGTCGCGAAGAAAGCTGAGCTGACGGAACGGCAGAAGAACCATGAGCAGCTGCTGGCCGAACGCAGGCAACTTTACGGCGAAAAAACTCCAGACGCCGAGGAAACGCGGCTGGAAAGCCAGCTCGCCCTTGCCGAAAAAGCGGAGAAACAGGCGCGCGAGCAGCATGAGCAGACCGGCAGCAGACTCAATGAGCTCAGGTCACAGATCAGGACTCTTGCAGAAAACATCAACAGAAGAACCAGGGAGCTGGAAAACCTCGAAAAGGGCTTCTTGTTGAACCTTTCCCGCAAAGGCTTCGCTGACGAAAACGACTTTGCTGCTTGTCGCATACCGCTCGAACAACGTCAGACGCTCAAAAATCAGGCTGATGAACTTGACCGCAGAAAAACCGAAATCGCCGCCCGCAAGTCTGACCGCGAAAAGGCGCTGGCTGATGAACTCGCGAAAAAAGTAACCGAAAAAGGCCTCGACGAGCTCAAACAGGCCCAATTAGAGCTTGAAGCTGCGTTGAAATCTCTTGGCGAAGAAATTGGCGCCCTGCGCCAGAAGCTGCTTGACAACCGCAAGGCGAAAGAGCTGATCAAGAGCAAGAAAGCTGCCATCGATGCGCAGCGCAGAGAATGCCAGAAATGGAAGCTTCTCAACGACCTGATCGGCTCAAAAGATGGCAACAAATACCGCAAATTCGTTCAGGGCATAACTTTTGAGATGCTGGTTGCGCTCGCCAACGCGCAGCTGCACGAAATGACCGACCGCTACATTCTGCTGCACGACCGCGAAAACCCGCTTGAGCTCAAGGTAATCGACACCTGGCAGGCCGGCAAAATCCGCTCGACCCAGAATCTCTCAGGCGGCGAAAGCTTCATCGTCAGCCTGGCTCTCGCTCTCGGCCTGTCAAAAATGGCCAGCAAAAAGGTGCGCATCGACTCACTCTTTCTCGACGAAGGCTTCGGCACCCTCGACGAAAACGCTCTCGAAACCGCCCTCGAAACCCTGGCCGGCCTGCAGCAGACCGGCAAGCTGATCGGTATCATCTCGCATGTTCCCTCGTTGAAAGAACGCATCGCCACCCAGATCAACGTAATACCCGTCGCCGCCGGCCGCAGCCGCATCGAAGGCCCCGGCATCACAGCCGCCTGAATTTATCTGTCAAATGAGGCGATCAGATCGTAAACTTCGTCTTGCGAGGTCGCTTTTACGAAGCATTCGATAATTTTTTTCTCGCGCAGCATGCGGGAAAGGGTTGCCAGAAACTTCAGGCTGGAAGAGCCATAAGGAACAAGTATCGTAAAAAACACATTAGCCGGCATGTAATCAGCAGATTCAAAGTCAATGCCATGGCGCGAAATAAATACAGCAACCACCAGATCTTTTACGGCATGGTTCCGGGTATGAGGAATGGCAATACGTTTCCCGAAGCCTGTAGATCCCAGCCTCTCTCTATCAAGCAAAGCTTGCGCAACTTCCACAGCCTGATCTTTTTTATCCAAGCAGCCGGTATTGGCAATCAAGCTCGCCATGGTAACAATACTTTGAACTTTGCCTGGTGCTTCGAAATCAAGAAAGATCAATTCTTTCTTAAACGCGTCGACCAGCTTCATTTGATGAATACTGTGGTCAGAATACCGGCGTTGCTGATGTCTTCTTCTTCGAGAGTCCTGACCTCATGACCGAAGCATCGCGTCAGGCCGCTGTTGAATACACCGATAAAGACCCGGTCACCAACTGCTGCTGCGCGGTTGTTGGCAAAATTAGCAAAAACACCCGAAAACCAGGCACCACTGTCATTGTAGTTTATATCCTGCGAAACCTGGTG
>Ga0116144_10005627_pt1 | contig 11263 bp, 9 predicted proteins | sample AD_UKC035_MetaG_FD_89746 | JGI IMG/M metagenome (GOLD analysis project Ga0116144, IMG submission 89746) | Active sludge microbial communities of municipal wastewater-treating anaerobic digesters from USA - AD_UKC035_MetaG | ecosystem: Engineered > Bioreactor > Anaerobic > Digestate | place: USA... | reverse complement strand
CGCGGTGGAAGCCACATCGATATCCCGTTGCTCACCGCCGAGATAAACGCGGCCGAAGGCACCGGTCATCCTCACGTCCACCACGTTGATTTCCGCTGCTTTTTCGGCTTCGTTGGCGGCGTAGGCGGCATAGGCCGCGGGCTCTACTTCCAAGATATAGAGCGATTCACCCGCCACGAGCATCATCCCCATCCTCGTGCGGTTGATGAGTTGCACCTGCAAGTCATCGGTGTTGAGAATGATCTGGGAAGACAACACGCGAGGCTTGATCCGATCGGTTTCTTGCAGTTCCAGAGCGGCAAGGATTTCCTCGCCGGCACGTCGGACGTCCGCCTGCGAAGGGCTATGGACCTCGAGCATGCCGTACAAGCGTTCGACGATTTGCATTCCGGGTCGGACATCGGTGGCTTTGACGGCGACATCGGTGACGCGATTGACTTCGATGCCTGGAGAGATTTCTACGAAAAGCGAGGCTTCTCCGGCGGTGGGCAAGAATCCGCGGCACACGGTGCCGAGATAGGCAGCGAATTGGGGCTGCAACGAGTCGAGAAACACGAAGCTTCGAAGCTCAGCCATGATCGTGGCTCCTTGGGCCAGTGGCCTAGTAACCGCCTTGGGCGGAGGCTCCTTCCGTGGAAAGACCCTTGGCTTCCCGAACGATCTTCACGCCCACGGATGCACCGATACGCGAAGCGCCCGCAGCCACCATTTTCTTGGCGTCGTCTACCCCTTTGACGCCGCCCGATGCTTTGACTTGTAGTTGATGGTCTACGGCCCGTGCCATCAATTCCACATCGTGGACGGTAGCGCCCCCATGACCGAAGCCGGTGGAAGTTTTGACGAAGTCCGCACGCGCTTTTTTGGCAAGTACGCAAGCCGCTACCTTTTGCTCGTCGGTGAGTAGACCCGTTTCGATGATGACCTTGAGAAGCGCGGAACCATCGCGCGCGGCTTCCGCAACCAGTCGAATATCCTCGTATACGTAACGATGATCGCCAGACTTGAGTGCGCCGATCGCGATCACCATGTCCAGCTCTTTCGCGCCATCTCGAATGGCCCGTCGCGCCTCCAAGGCCTTGATCTCCTTGGGTGTGGCCCCCAAAGGAAAACCAATGACACAACAGGTTTTCACGCCGCTGCCCTTCAAACGCTTTGCGCAACGCTCCACATGCATCGAGTTCACACACACGGAAGCAAAGCCATACTCCCGGGCTTCATCACAAAGGCGATCGATGTCAGCATAGGTTGCCTCGGGCTTGAGCAAGGTGTGATCGATGAGTTTTGCCATGTCCGTGGGAACGTTTTTGGCTCCCAACGACGAGGAGATGCGTCCGCCGACGCCTCCGAGCACCTGTCTGACCGTTTCTGGTTTTTTCGAAGCGCAATTGCCGCAATTCGAGCAATCCGCACACGCGTAGCCTGTCGCGCCAGATGCTCCCAGCACCGACGATATCATCGTCGGATTCGCGGTAAGCACGCGCGTGATCGCATCCACCAACCCTTGGTAGTCATTCGATGACATGGACGATCCGCTCCTGGCCGGTTTGCCGTCCAGCGCATCGATCATGGCAACGCGGCGCTTATGACGGTCCACCGTGCATTCCGTGGAAAGAAAAACATCGACGATCCGAATCGCGAGGTCTTCAGCGAGGTAGCCAGCCCCCAAGGTCAAGAGGTTGGCATCGTTGTGTTCCCGTGCATTTCGAGCGGTTTTTTCATCGAAAGCCATGCCCGCTCGAACGCCCGGCACCTTGTTGGCAGTCATGCATGAGCCAATACCGGCGCCATCGATCACGATGCCTACGGAAGCGCGCCCCGATGCCACAGCCTCCGCCGCCGCCCGTGCGAACACGGGATAATCACAAGCGTCCGTCGAATGAGTACCGACATCGAGCACCGACAAGCCCTTGGACGTTAGGTGACGTTTGATGGCTTGTTTGAGAGTGTAGCCGCCATGATCACTGCCCAGGGCCACTGAAGTCGAAGTCATGTCGTATGAAAGCCTCCAACGATCACAGACGCGAGCGGGACACGGTAGGTTGCCGACGCCCGGACGTCAAGCACGCATCCCATCGCGCCCAGGATGCGCCAAAGGCTCATGGTGGTGGGCAGCCCGGAGGATATCCATAGGCGGATTTCAAACCACGGCCCCAGAACTCGCAATGCGCGAACCGGGTATTTAGTTTGTATTTTGCAATACTTACACGTTTCTCGGAAAGTCATTGAAAGCTGCTGACCGCTGATGGGGCAAGCCCCAGGGCATGGTACAGGCATTCATGAAATGGATGGTTTGAGGTCCGTCCAGCGCCCATCGCGCACCGGCTGGAGCCCACGGCACGCGGCATGGGCTGCGGATGGTGAAGAAAAATGCCGTTTGATGAAGGTCTTTGCATGAGAACGCATAAGATGGTCGACAACGGCTCGTGCGCGGGGTAGTCGTTCTCGCGCAAGGTATGAACCCGAAACCCAACCAGTCCGTTGCACGAGGCGCAGACCAGAATAGCGAAAGACCCATGAGCGAACGCCCTTGTGAAGTCACCGAGTTACATACCCGATTGTTGCGGGTCACTCTCGAGATCGATGCTTGTACGGCCTATTGGTCTCACGCCGATCCCCAACGTTCCCACGCGGAAAACGCGAAACTTGCTCAGGAGCAGGGATGGTTTGGCGATCGTTCCCCTGCCCGCGTGCGCAAGCTGATCGATGAGTTGTCTTCGCGGTTCGCTCCCTTTCCGGAAGCCATGAGCGTGTTGCGAAACTGGAAGGACATGCAGGACAACACGCGACGACTCATCTGTCATTGGCATGTGCAGCTCACGGACACGGTGTATCGCAAGTTCACGGGAGATCTTCTTCCTGAGCTACGCGGACCGGAAACGGCGATTTTGACGCGAGAATTGGTGGCGGAATGGATCGAACAAGTCGCGCCTTCGCGATGGGCCACCTCCACGAAACTCAAGTATGGTGGCAACCTCATCACCACCGCGGCCGAGGCGGGACTCGTCTCTCAACCGTTGCGGGAAAGAACACCACGGATTCCGGAAGTGCCCGATGAAGCGCTAGCCTACGTATTGCACCTCGTTCGCGATGTGGAGTTTTCCGGCACGCTGATGGACAACCCGTACTTGCGCTCCGTCGGTCTTCAAGGAGACACGCTCGAAGACGCTCTCGCTCGTTTGGCTGGACGAAGCGAAGATGGCGGATTCGACTTGGCCTGGATGGCAAAAAATTTGACCGAATGGGCCGCTCGAAAGTCGTGAGAGACAACGCTTTCGTCGGCATATTTCCCTCGCCTCGACCCACGAGACGTGATTAGGTTTCCAACCTATTTCCACATTCAAAGCATCGCTTTTCACACTCATTCATTCGCCCAAAGGCATCACCAATGACCAAACAACATGCGATCGCCGCGCTCGTTCTTTCCGTGGTGGCAGGCATTGCCGTCATGGCCATCATCGACAAAAGCTCGGAAGACAAAGTCCGTCCTGACGCTGTAACGTCATCGAATATCGCCACGGAATCGGTTCCCAAACCGGAAAAAAACCCGGGGGCGGTTCCTGTTGAATTGTATGTGATGTCCCAGTGCCCCTATGGCGTGGAGGCTCTCAAGGCCATCAAGCCCGCCATCGACAAGTTGGGAGCCGATGTGGATGTAGCTCTCGAATACATCGGTCAAGAGGACGGTTCCGGGAACCTGACGTCGATGCACGGACCGGCGGAAGTAAAAGGAAATATTGCGCAGCTATGCGCATTGCAGCATGCCCCCGCCAAAGCGTTCGACCTCATCGCCTGTCAGAATGAAAATATGCGTCAGGTGGATACCAATTGGGAAACCTGCGCGAGCAAGATTGGGGTGCCGGTCCAACCGCTGAAAGCTTGTATCGAAGGTGCGGAAGGTAAGAAACTTCTCTCCGCTTCGTTCAAGCGGGCTGAGAAAAAAGGTGCCACCGGAAGTCCCACCATCTATATCGGTGGCAAGCCCTACGAGGGACGGCGTAGTCCCGACGCATTCCTTCGCGCCATCTGCAGCGCTCATGAAGGCCCCGCGCCCAAGGCCTGTGCCGAGCTTCCTCCGCTCGCCACGGTCCACGTGACGATTCTAACCGACAAGCGTTGCGCGGATTGTGACGCTTCCCGGTTGGCGCAAGCAGTTGGATCACGTATTGCAAAACCTGACGTAAAAATTCTCGACTACACCGAGGAAGAAGGGCGCAATCTCCACAAGGAAATCGGGGGAGGATCGCTTCCCCTGCTCGTGTTCGACGACAGTCTCGATGGCGATGCCGAAGCCAATGAAGCCATCGGACCGGGTACCCAACGCAAGGGTAAGCATCGCGTGCTCAACGTGGGGGGAACATGGAACCCCGTATGTGCCGATCCCAATGGTTGCTCTCAAGCAGAATGCAAAAACACGATGAGTTGCCGTCCCGAATCCAAAAACACCTTGGAGGTATTTGTGATGTCACAATGTCCCTACGGGGTGTTGGCGCTCAACGCGATGGAGGAAGTGCTCAAGAATTTCGGAAAAGGTTTGCACTTCAAAGTGCATTATATCGCCAACGGCACCGCGGAATCAGGGTTCCAAGCCTTGCATGGGCAACCGGAAGTCGATGAGAACATTCGCGAGCTTTGTGCCATCAAGCATTACGGCGCTTCGAACAAGTACATGGACTACATCTGGTGCCGCAACAAAGACATTCGATCGAGCGAGTGGCAGTCCTGCACGGGGTCGAACGGTATCGCAACGGCCAAAATCAAGTCATGTTTCGAAGGCGAAGGGAAAAAACTCCACGAAGAAGACATCAAAATCGCCAATTCCCTCGGTATCGGTGCCTCTCCCACGTGGCTCGTCAATGGTCGATACAAGTTCTCGGGAATCGATGCAGAAACGATCCGTAAGAACGTCTGCGAGCACAATCCTGGACTGAAAGGATGCGAAAACAAGCTGTCCGCCGCAGGCCCCGGCGCAAGTCCTCAAGGCGGCTGCGGACAATGAAAACGAACGCTACCCGATAGGACATAATCCATAGATCAACGATTTTCTTACCCTCTTTGCCAATTTCTTCCTTTCACCCCGTTTCGGTCGATCGCCCATCTTTCGATCGTTGCCCACCACGCCAATGATGACTCGAAAGATCAAAGCCCATCACAAGGTGTTCCGCGAACACGCCAAATATGACTATGATTCGCCCCGGGCGCGGGATCGCCCATGCCCACGAGTCAATCATGAGTTCGCAACGCCCTTCCGATGACGCCACCCGTAAGGTTCGTCGGCCTATCCATCGCCTCAGTGAATCGCTCTTGCCCGTTTTTGATCCTGCCGACGATCGATCGTTAGCAGGACTCGCACGGTTTTTGCTGAGTTGCCGCCTGGAACCAGCGAAACCAACCACCCTCGTGCCAAGCCTTCCTCGCAATCTGACCGGAGGACACATCGTACGCATCGGCGATGGAAGCCGCTATGTATTCGAAGTCACGATCATTCGTGATGCCCTCAGTCGATGCTTCGGTCTTTATGCTCCACCACCTTCCGACCTCCGTACCCTGATTCCAGAACTCGCCGTGGTCGACTTGGCTCGCTCACGAGCGCGACTCATCCACAACGACGGACGCGAAATCATGCTGTCCGTATTGAACGTCGACGAAGTCACCCATCTCATCGTGATGGCGCAGGCTCCTGAAACCGATGCCGAAACGGCCGAGTTCGAAGACATCGAGATCGTGTTCGAGGACGAGTGAAGCGCCGGTCCTTCCATCCTTTCTCGTCGGATACCACGTTCGTTTTGATGTTTTGAACCACGTTGTCGTAGATGCAGTCGCCGTCATCGAGGCTCGGACGACTGGTCTATCTCTCCGTGTCGCAGACCATCGACGATCGCGCGAGAATCTCGAGCGTGTCTCTGCCCTACCCTCCGCCGATGAACGGTGGCATTTGCAGCACCCGCACCACCACATCATGCATCATGGCTCGATTCATCGCGGCTTCATCGCTTATCTGTTCCCCATCGAGCGTGAGTACGACGTTCGGAAGGGGCTGTCCTTGCGGAGCCAACAAGGCATCGCGATAGGAATCACCGTATCGTTCGATCAGATGTTGAAACAATTCGCGTACGGTCATTCCCACAGGAACTACGATCTTTTCCTGGGGCGACGGCATGGTTTCGCGAATGAGGCCGAAGTGTTCGATGGTTACGACGACAGACACGAACGAGTCATGGTACGGGAAGACGAGTAGCGCAAGTCATTGGGCAAGCACTGCGTTCGCCAGTGTCAAGGCTTCGTCATCAGCACCTCGTGTCATGGTTTGCAGGGCCAACCGGGCTTCGGATTCCAGGCGTTTGCATGCCAGTTTGGCGGTTGCGAGTTCGACACAGGTCTCAGGGGTATCTTGATCCTGCACGGATGCCGCAGCGCGAACGAGTACCGCCATCATTCCGTAGGTGGCCATGATCGCATCGGCCATCACGGATTGCAGTGACTGTCTTTGAAACAGCTTGAATCCATATTGTTTTTGTATCGAGGCGAGACAAACGCCAACTTCGCGAAGCATCTCATCGAAACGTTCGGCCTCGGTTCGAAGAGGCGCCGGAACAAGCGGAGAAACTTCGGGAAACTCTTGTAAACCAGCCCGCGGCCATCCAAGCGTCGCAGACGCCAAATGGAGACGTAGCACGTCATTGGCTCCCTCGAAGATGCGCGTGACCCGTACATCTCGTAATCGTCGCGGCATCCCCGTCTCCTCGATGAATCCAGCTCCTCCCATGAGCTGAAGGCCGCGGTCAATCACGTTCCATGCTCGTTCCGAGCCCAATACTTTTGCCACCGTGGAGTCCAACGCGATATCTCCCGAGCGAGAATCGAAAACATCGCACACCAGGCGCAATACCGTCTCCACCGTGTATACATCCGCCATCGCGGCAGCCATCTGCTCACGAACGAGCGGGAATTGATCGAGCGTTCGCCCAAATTGCACACGCCCCGCAATATGCTCCCGAGCCTCTTGTACCGCGGCCATCGCAGAGCCAAGACAACCCGCCGCCATGAAGCTTCGACCCCATGTCAACGCTTCGTGAGCAAGATCCAACCCTTTGGAAACCTCTCCAATCACGTGATCGCGAGGTACCTCGACATCGTCGAAATCAATCGTGATGGTCGAAGAACCCTTGAGTCCGAGTTTGTTATCTTCCGCCTGTTTATGTACTCCCGTCCACGATGGGTCGATCACGACCATGGTATGTCCACCGCGAGCACCGCCCAACCCCGGGCTGCTCGCAATCACGGTCAATACTCCCGCGAATCCCCCATTGGTTACGTACGACTTGCTTCCACGCAACCGAAAGATGCCGTCTTGCTCATAGAGCAGCGTTCGCATCGATCCAATATCCGAGCCCGCGTTCGGTTCGGTAGCGCAAAAGGCAGCAATCCTCTGTCCAGCGGCAATTTCGGGCAGATACCTGGATTGCAAATCCTTCGAGGCAAGATGGATCAATCCATAGAGCGCGAGGCCCGAATGCAAGGCGACGCAAGTCGCTAACGAGCCGTTATATTTACAGATTTCGGTGGCAATCCGCGTGGCCGCGGACATGGATAGGCCAGCGCCTCCATACTCTTCCGGAATCGTCAAGCCAAACCAGCCTCGCTCGGCAACCGCATCCAACATCTCCTGCCCCAATGCGCCGCGTCGGTCGATCGCAAGGCCGTCCACTTCTTTGCGGCAATACCGATTCACCTCTCGCAAGATAGAAGCAACGACCTCTTGCTCTTCTTGCGTTCGTCCACTTGTGGCAAGACGCGGACCGATCTGTCGGAACGCTTCGAGGATGGGTGTAAACAGATTGGTTTTTCCTGGCATCGCTAACCGCCTCTTGCCTCAGAACTGAATTGTCCTGTCGCCATGCTCGAGCGAGGCCAAAAAGGTCTTGCTCTTATAAAAGTCACGCCACAAATCCAAATATCCCTGCAACAATCGCTCGGGACTCATCTGCTTGGGACGAAACACCACGTTGGCGTCGTTGTAGTGCTTCCACGTGCGGTCGATGATCCTTCCCTCCGCTTGCATTTGTTCCCAAGCAGGCGTGCCAGGATATGGCGTGAAGATGGCAAATTCCGTCTTGGGGACATCCGCCTTCCGGTGAACGACAAAATACGATCGAATACCCCCTCGTCGTCGGTGTCATTGCCGACAAGCAGCGAGGTATACGGCTCGATATCGTTATCCTTACAACGCTGAATGGCTTCCACCGCCTTGTCCAAGGATTCCTGGTCGCCACTGCCAAAAGCTTTTCGCGTGATGGGATCGAAACCGCAAACCAAGTAGAAACGATTGATGCCCGCTTCGCTGATATCCGCCAAAATTGTCGGATCGAGAGCGAGAATCATGGGCATCGTGATGCCGATGTAGCTCACCTTCTCTCCCCGCGGTCGCGGATCGTCACGCAAAGCCTTGAGAAACTCACGGAAATGTCGTCGCGCGCCGGAGAAAAAGAAAAACGACGTATCCTCCGTCACAGCAGCTCGCTTGCCATGGGAGGCAAGATCCTGCACCGCTCGTAATATCGTTTCCTGTGGTACGAGCCGGAGTTTTTTGCCCATGACACAGGGCACGACACAAGCATCACAACGCAACGGACAACCTCTCGAGGTTTGCAACGGATAGTCGTCGGGATGGAAACGATCGTTTTCCGCACCGATATATAAATCGATGCGAGGAGGCGGAAGCGTCGCCAGATCAAACGGCTCCTGCTGTTGATATCGTGGCGCAAGACGCCCGGCCGCGGCGTCTTCCAGCAACCGTTGCCACACGCCTTCCCCTTCCCCGATCACGATCGAATCGAAATGCTGCTGGGCCACGTCCGGCAGGGCAGAAGGAAAAATCCCTCCAGCCACCACTTTTTTCCCTGCCCCACGAATCATATCGCCAATCTCCAAAGCCCTCGTTGCCGCAGGCGTGAAGAACGAAAGGGCATAGATATCGGCGTCGAGATCGAGCGAAAATGGCGTGACCCGATCATCACAATACGCCATCTCGTAGCCCGCTGGCGTAACCGCCGCGAGATTGGCAATCGCAAGGGAAGGGCCTCCCAAGTATTCGTCACACGGAACCGCGTCGAGCAACTCGGGATGCGATTGCGCATGACGCTCGAACGCTGGATAAATGAACTGAATCTTCATGTTTCCCCTTCCCTGCCGTGAGGATTCGCCAAACTCACGCCATGGCCGTCGTCAAAAACTGCACGACGTCCCCCACTGTTTTCACCTCCTGCACTTCTTCGATATCTACGTCGAGTTCGTACTTTTCCGTCACCGCCGACAGCAGCTCCATCGCATGAAGCGAATCGAGCCCAATGTCCTCGCGCAGACGATCGGTCACCTTGATCTCACCTTTGAAGTCCGGACGAATCCGACGAATGATCTCGTCCACATCGTTTCGAAGAATGTCAGCACTGGGAGCAGTCATGGAGTTCTCCTTGATTCACTTGATATGTCGGTTGATTTCGAATGAGAGGAGGCCGCAAAGATGCGCGGCAACGACGGACTTTCCCCCACGCTCCTCGATTCCAGACGGCGTGGGATATATCGATACCGCTCGTACCACGCGCAAGCCTTTTGAATCGTGATATGCAACGGAGTAGGTTCTCGAAGCGCGAGTTCCGACATCGAGCGCTCGGTATCCACCCATTGTCCAAAACGTACGATATCCACGAATTCCCTGGGGATGAACGGTCGTTCCCCTTTGCCCCTCGCCGCACAACGCATCTCATCGAAGGTGGCCATCGGTTTCGCAATCGCCAACGGCATCGGCCACGATGTGAAACGAATCCCCAATTCATCGCCAATGCCCAGCAACAAGTCCTTGATGGTCGTGTTATGGCCACCCAAAATGTACCGTTGCCCTTTTCGTCCGCGTTCCGCCGCGGCCAGATGACCTTCCGCCATATCGTCCGCGTCGACGATATTGGTTTTGCCTTGCACGTAAAAGGGCAGCAATCGGTGGGCCAAGGCGACGATGATGAAACCCGTTCCGGCCTTGACGTCCAGTTCACCCACAATGCCTCCTGGACACGTGACAACGACATCGAGGTCCCGAGTTTCGAGCGCCACTCTTTCGATAGCTTCTTTCGAGGCAAAGTAGACACTGTCGCGAGCGTCCGCGGACATCTCGTCGGATTCATTCGACAAAACACGACCTTGGCGTGGAGGTCCGATGGTGGCCACCGAACTGGTTACCACCAATCGATCGATGCAGGCACGACGAGCCGCTTCGATGACATGACGAGTGGTTCGCTGAGCCAAGGACACTTGTTCATCGATGTTCAGCGAGTACCGCGGATAAAACCCCGCACAATGAAAGACCACTTGCCGACCTTTCATGGCTTGGGTCAAGCTGTCGACATCATCAAGGTCGGCAACGATGAGCTTGGCTCCGAGCTTGCGGGCAAAAAGCGTGTTGGCGCGAGCGCGACGCGTGGCGATGACATCGTGACCACGGCAGGCTAACGCGCGTGTCACGTTCATGCCGACGAACCCGGTACCACCGAGAACAAGGGCCCTCATCGGAGCCTCCGAAAATGCGCAAAGGGCATGAAAATCCAGAGCGATCAGAGGCCGTTGGGTTGCGCGAAAATGATGGCGCTATCATGGCCGCCAAAGCCAAAGGAATTGCTCATGGCAGCACGAATGGGCTTCTTCCTCGCTTCATGGGGAACGTAGTCGAGATCACAGTCGGGATCCGGGGTTTGCAAATTGATGGTGGGTGTCGCCACACCATGCGCAAGCGTCAACACCGTGACGACAGCTTCAATGGCTCCCGCGCCTCCCATGGCATGACCTATCATCGATTTTTGAGAACTGACGAGTAGATCGTTCGCGTGCTTTCCGAAAACGTCGCGGATGGCAAGCGTTTCCAGACGATCATTCATCGGTGTGCTGGTGCCGTGGGCGCTGATATAATCCATTTCTTCGGGAGCGATATGACTATCCGATAGAGCAAGACGCATCGCACGAGCCATGCCCTTGCCCTCAGGCTCGACAGCCACGATATGATGTGCGTCGGAAGAAGCTCCCCATCCGCGCATCTCGGCGATAATGGTCGCGCCTCGGGCCATCGCATGCTCACGCTCCTCAAGGACAAGAAAACCCGCTCCTTCTCCCAACACGAAACCGCGCCTCGTCTTGTCGAAAGGACGCGACATCTTCGAAGGTTCTTCGTCTTTGGCAGTATTGACCGCGCGCAACCACGCGAAACTTCGCATCACATCCCGCG
>Ga0116144_10005625_pt1 | contig 11264 bp, 7 predicted proteins | sample AD_UKC035_MetaG_FD_89746 | JGI IMG/M metagenome (GOLD analysis project Ga0116144, IMG submission 89746) | Active sludge microbial communities of municipal wastewater-treating anaerobic digesters from USA - AD_UKC035_MetaG | ecosystem: Engineered > Bioreactor > Anaerobic > Digestate | place: USA... | reverse complement strand
TACCTATCTGAGACTGCTTTTTACGGAAGTTCCGAAAGCGAAATCAGAAGCTGAATTACACGACCTGCTTCCACAGTTTCTCGACCGCGCCCGTCTGGAGATCGCCTGAGATACTGGTGTCATTTATCCGCTTAGCCTGAAGACCATCTCCTATCCACGGTGCAGAAACCGGAAAAACCGGACAGAGCCCCGAGCCAAGAAACGTCGACCAAAAAACTATCAACTGTTACAAGGGGATCGGCATCATTTCAAGGAAATCGGGCATCGAAGCAAATATAGGAAATTGGCTTAACTAAGTGCCATTCTATCACGTCCCCGGATAATATTCTATATACTACAAACGTTTCGGGGTGGTTTTCATCAGTAGAACGAATCCAGGCCCCAGGGGATCTCCGGGATACTAGAGAAGCTCGCTCCGAACTGGACCTCGATGCGGATCGTGTTGTCCATCCGCCGCGGGATTCCAAGGCGTAGGGTGCCTTCCCCGACCGACCAGTCATACACGCGCAAGAAGCTTCCGTCGCGCAGATCCCTTTCCAGGGTCGGTCCGAACGTGCCCTTCTCATGGAAATTTTTCGGCGCACCGAGTCGTTGGATCAGATCGCGCTTGATTCGCTCGAAGACATCCTGCACGAATGACGGTGTTTTTCCGGTATCGATCGCCAGAACCGTCTTCTCGACGGTATCACCGCTTCGAACCACGATCAGACGCTGACGAGACGAAACTTCTTCGAACACGCGCCGCTCGATGAAGTCGAACCCGCCCCATCTTTGCAGGGAAACGGAAGTTTCAGGTTCGGCTGTGACGAGATCGGAAGCAACCGGCCTCGCGAAAGCCCGAAGCGCTTCTTCGTAAGAGCTGCCCGGCCTCCCGGCTGTCAGCATCGCGATGACTGGGTCTTCGGAGACACTGGTTGTTGCGGAGGGAGCTGGAATCGTCTTCAGATGTCTCCCGGTCCTCAAGATGGCGTCGATGTCGCGCTGATAAAAAGCTGTGATCTGCGTCGAGCGAGTCCAGAGGCCGCCCGTCGTGTCTCTGTGGTTCCTGAGGTATTCGACCCCGAAGGTGTCAGCACCTCGATGATAGCGGTATCGCAAACCGAGATCGGAGGTGTCGACATCGAGCAGGAGAGGGTTGACCTGGTCCTGGCTGAATAGTCGATAATGTATTCCGAAATCGTGTGGGCCTTTATGCACATTGAGGTTCAGAGCTGGTGTCCATTCATGGCTCCGCTCTCCGCCGTTGTCCAGCAATCGGTTTTCCATGGTCACCCCGAGGCGCCCCGGAAGATCGGCAATCCTGACCGAATGATCGAAACCGAGCGAAAGCTGGTTGAGTCTTCCGTCTCCGGCATCCCTCACATTGTCGTCGAGAAACCTGTACGAAAAGCCCAGCCTTCCCGACAGGCGATCCGAGAAGGTTTTCGAAAGATCGGCGTTCATTGATCTGACGTGCGTATCGAGTGTTCTCGCCGAATCGATGTGTTCCTCGATGAACATATCGATGGCGCCGAAAACTCCTGAATATTGATCGACGGGGCCTTGCAAACCGAGCCCGGCAACCCGTGTCGTCCGGCAGTTGGCCGTCTCCCAGCCGTCCTTGAACCTCTGTAGCCGGAACTGGGCGGACCGACCGGATTGGAGATTCCAGGTGAAAAAGCCCTCGGCGGTTTTTCGATCGGGGGAAACGTTGGCTCCGGCCGGCCGGAAATCCTGTCCGTTCGACTCCATGCGAAGCCTGTAGGTGAACTTGGAACTCCCGCCCGACAACTGGCCGTATACGGCGGTATCGCGCCGGTCGAGTCCGCTGGCGGGACCGTTCGTTCCGTCGTGATCGCCTGAGAACCACGCCAGCTCGCCTTCGAGCACGGAGGGGCGGTTGAACAGTCTGCCCTTGTTCTCCATGATGACGCTGAGGGTTCGCTGATCCCGTTCCAGCGTTCCATACTTTTGGTAGGCATCGCGGTGGTTGAACACGAAATTCAAACCGGTTTTGAATCGTTCGGCCTGTTGGAACAGCCAGGAGAGGCCGGCAGTCCGGTCGCGGTTCTCATGGAGGTTCTTCCAGTTGTAATCGCTTTGGCCCAGGACTAGCAGAAGCGAATTCCGGTTCCTTGCTCCGGCATTGGAGCGTGGTTGCAGCTCGATCTGAACGCCTTTCAACGAGCGAACGAGGGTGCGGTAGCTAAAATTGGCGTAGAAATCACCGAGCTCCAGCCGGTATGGAAGCGGCCCGTCTCCCTTTTCCCGGGAAAGGCGGAACCGTTCGAGTTCTCCGCCCCAGGCGTCAGAGCGGTATCTTGAGTTGTTGGCCACGCCCATCAGGTCGAACTGCCAGTGGTCGAATTCCGAAAGCCGGTTCGTTCCCTGCAGCTGGAGTTCATCGTAATAATGGTTGCCGAGGTTGCCGAAAAGCGCTGCATTGTCGTTTCCATCACGCCCATACTGGTCGATTCTGAGGGTGTCGTAACCGGTCAGAACCCAGTCGCCGTCTTTCGGAGTTGAATCTTCGGCAATGACGGGCAATGCAAGGAGGGCGGTCATCGCGAACAGGAAGGGAAGGAATCTGAGAGCAATGATTTTGGTCGTTCTCATGCTCGTCACCGCCCTTCATTCGATGTAAGAGGGATCGACTGGCTCAATCGAAGGATGAACTCGTTCTTCCCCTCTATCCTGCGAAACCCCTTCGCATGATCATCGAACTCGATCTGCGTTCTGACGACGGCCGAAAGCCTGGTCTGGACGTTGAGTTCGAGCGAAGCGCCCGAATTGACGGTGTAGGTTTCCTCGAGCGGATGAATCGACTCGACGGCGAGGATCCTGATTCTGGCATCTCTGGGAACCTCGGCGGACATGATGTCCAGAAAACGGTTCTTGTCGTAAAATCCCTGCGAAAGATACTTCTCGACCGTTCCACTTCCCCAGCCGTCGAAGATCGCCGACAAAGCCTGTCTGGCCAGATCGGGAACCCTGGCCCGAGCTTGTTTGAGTATCTGTTGTATATCGGGTGAATTACGATATGATTCGGATGGCCCCACCCACGTCGCGACGATCTGGTCGGGTCCGGCGATGGGCTTGAATGAGCGGAACTCACCCCCATGAGCCGGCGGAACTGCGGACCAGATGAACATCGTGATGGAAAGCGCCTTCAAAATGACGGAAAGGAAACGGCCGGTTTTTTGTATATGAGTGGTGTTCATCGGATCCTCCTCCTGACTCCCGCGGAAATCGTGGCGGATTCGACGATAACAAGCCTCAGATCTCCAGTCCGACGGTCGATAGCCGCCTTGTCGTTCACTTTCTCGACACGAACGGTGATTCGCACGGTTCGATCTGTTTTCGATTTCATCGTGAACGTTATATTCTGGCCCAACATGAAGATGATGGAGTTCATCGTCTGGCTCACGATATTCGTAGGCTTGGGGTCGACGATTTGCCATGTATTCACGAGCATGTCGGGAAAGGCTTCGATCTGGTCGGTTGGATCGAAAGGCCCGCTAGGCGGGGTCTGGAAGATGAGAGTCGGGCCCTCGCCGTCATTTCTGAGGACACCCATGCCCGTGTTCGGATCGATGTTGATTCCGGCATAAAGATCGTAGAGCACGTCGGGTGCCCCACCTTCTGCAAAGACGATGGTCCCCGATACGGGCGTCGGACCTGAATCACCGCCGCCGCCGCTGTCACCGCCGCCGCCGCTGTCACCGCCGCCACCGGTGTCACCGCCGCCGCCGGTGTCACCACCGCCGCCGGTGTCACCACCGCCGCCATAGCCAGGCGGCGTCGAAACGGATATCTGTGTAAGGGTCGTCGAAAGCGTTGCAATCGGTTCCCTGGTATCGAACGGGTTGTTGCCCGACAGGGGGGTAATCTTCTCGATCTCGACCTTCCAGACCGGCGTTCCGGCTGTGAGCCTGGTTGAAGCGCCCTTGATCGCCTGTTGGGAAGCAACGCGGAGGGTCACGGTTTCTTCGGCAAGAAGAAGGCGCACCGCCTGCCTTCCGCTGCCCGACATCCGGAATAGTTTCACCGTGACGGGAATCTCATACGGTTCTCGGGGAACCGAGCTCCTGATCTGAATGATTCCGTTTGACTCGGCGGTTGTCCCCGAGGTCATGGGCGTTATGTGCTCGGATCGAACGAAGCTGCTTCCCGGGTCGGTGGTCTCGTACCTCGTGATGAAGTCTCTGCTTTGAGACGATGGGAGGTTGTTGATATCGACCTTGATCAAAACTTTCTTGCCGGGGTTGACGATGGAAGGAACCGAAACGGTCATTTTGGGGGGCAGCAGGGGCGCCTTGTCCGTTCCCAGGGCCTTGTAGACAGCTACCACGTGCCCCATGGGACCGATCAGTGAGACTCTCGTGAGGCTCTGCCCCATCGCGATGCTCTGCCATTTTCCGCCGTCCTGGGTGAAATTCGCCGACACGGTTTTCTCACCGCGGAATACCCATTCCGCTTTGTATTCCGACATGTTGGTCGGCCCGATGATGTGGAGACGATGCACGGTCTGCGCGCCTTCATCCTCTTTCACCACGGAGAGATGGTTCAAATGCAATTGAAAGCTGCTTTGGATGACGCGATCGCCCTGAATGGTCATGTTATTCTTTCGGGCCTTGAGGGGGTCGACCATCGCCTTCAATGTGACGATTCCTGCATCTTTCGAGAGGACGCGGGAATGAAAATCGTTTGCGGTGAATATTCCCTCTCGTGCATCGAAACAGCCGCCGAGTTCGTGAGAATACGTGAAGTCCACCAGATCGGGAGGGCTGTCATGCCATTGGCCATCCGTCCCGAGCCACTGGGTTCCGACTTTCTGACTCCAGTATGTTGCGTCGGTTGGGCCGAAAAGCGCTATGGCCAACGCTCCGGCTTTCCCGTTGAGGTCTTTGCGAACGATCTTCATGTCGGTGATCATGAAGATCGGCGTCAGATTGGGCCCCCGCAAGGTCGCAACCTTGACCCACCCGGTTCGACGTATCAGCGAAAGAGTCGGAGTGAAGCCGGTATAATATTTGATATTGTCTGCAACGGATGGATCGAACTCGATCGTGAGGTCGGAATACCAGATGCCGTTTTCCTTGAGGAATTGGCCATTTCCGCTGAGCCTGACCGCCTTGTCCTGGGTTTGCCCCCACGAGACATAGTATTCGCTCATGTCGGCCGGGCCGTCCACCAGCACTCGGATGATGCTCTTTTCGCCTATGGGAACGCAGTTTTCCTGGTCAGGAGGCAGAGAATGCGAAGGAATATGTTTCAAATCGATGACACAGGCATTGACACGAATTTTTTTGTCGAAGCGGAGTTCGCCTTCATCGTCGATGCCCACCAGCAGATCGGTGTAGCCCGGAATCGAACCGGATTCGAGATCGAGCCCATGCTGGGCATCGTGGATGCGGATGGCATTGCCTCCACACAGACGGGCGGAAAAACCCGACTTCAATTCCTTGGTGTATTTTGATGTCCCGTCATTCGCGACGATATTGAACTCGATTTTCGCGGAGTTCAGATACGATGTCACGGCCTCTTCGTTTCGAGGATAAAAGAGATCCAGGCTCTTCAGGGACCTGGTGCTTTTGCCCGCGAACGATACGGTGTAGTCGAGATTTTCGATTTTGTGGACGCGAAGGCGGGCATTGGCGTTCAGGGAAATGGTACGAAATTCGTGATCGCGTCCCCAGGGCTTTTTGATCTCGTATGGCTCGGCGCCTTTCGTGTGCAGTTCGAGCTCCGCGATACCGCAACCTTGTCCGATGACGACCCGGCGTTTAGTATCTATATTGAGGTGCTTACTAACGGCGGGGTGGAGGTTGACATCGTCACCGCCTTTGACTGAATCGACATATCTTTTCGCCGTGGCGGTTTTCATGATGGGGTTGCCGGTTTTATCTTCACCGGCCGCATACTGAACCTTGTAAGTTTCCAAGGCGCCTCGTTCATAGGGGATGAAATATTTTATACTTCGTGGTATATTCAATAGGCGAGCGGTCAAGTCGTCGGCGGCGACATTGTCCGAGACGTTCAGGCCGACACGGACGACCTGGCCCGGGCCGTACGAACTTTCTTTCAGTTCGCGATTCAGCCGCTCTCTTGCAGCCTGCGCTTCGATCTCATCTTTGGTCGCCTTCGTTTCCTCGAGCAGTTTTTGAAGGTTTAGCAGGGACGAATCGATGGTGGCGATTGCCTCTTGCTTGGTTTTCAGGAGGGCTTCGATTTTCTCGAGAAAGTTGGTATTCCTGGCCAGATCTGACTCGGCTTCATCGAGCGCCGGCAGAAGCTCGTTCCTGGCCGCCAGTGCGTCATTGTATGCGGCGTTTCGATCCAAAACGCCATACCAGTCTTCGTTGGTTTTTTCATAGGTTTCCTTGGCAAGCTTTCCCGCCTTCATGTTCGTAAGCACGTATCCGATCGTGGGGATGAAATTCGGAGGTGCGCTTTTATAGAGTTGCCCGAAAAATCCAGCGACTTCTTTCTGAATAGTGTTGTCTAATACTTTATTCACTGCTACAGCGCACCCGCTGATGATGGATGTGGCGACGGGATGTTTCGTAACAAAGTCGATGGTCTTGAATGCGGTTTGGGCAGTGTCGATAACAATATTTCCACGGATGAATTCATTTGCGGCATCGAACATGGCTCTTGGGTTGATGGTGAAACCGGAGCAGGCGAGCTTGGTGAAATCAACGATCATTTTCCCGATCTTGCAGAGAGCCAGGCCGATCGGAACGGCGACCTTCGCCCTGATCTCCTTTTCCATGATGATCTCATGGATATGCGCCTGCTCTACGGTGTCGTTGTCGGGAAGCTTTCCATAGAAAACTTTGTAGTATTCGCGGAAAGCTTCTTTGCTTCTTCCCGAATCTTTGTATTTGTTCATGGCATCGACCAGGTCGGAAGGCGCCATGAGCTTCGCCATGGTTTTGTCGTAGTCTTTGATTCTGGATTTAATTTCCCAGACTCGTTTCGACTGTTCTTCGAACAACGCCCTCAAATTTTGGACGGTATCCTCATCCGTCTTGTACCGTGCCGAGACGGCGATACGACTTTGCTTCAACTGTTCAAGGGCCTGTGCATATCCCTCTATCTGGGCATCGATTTTTTTGATCTGTTGTTCGATACCTGACTCTTCGCCGCGGAGAGGTGGCGGGATCACCGCGGAAAGAATCAGCCCCGAAAGAGCGAGCAGGAACGCAAAACCTGTGCAAGAAAAAAGGCCCAAAGAGCGTCTCATCAAAATTCTCCTCGGAAATTGTCTGTTTGTGCTCAAAAAAACTGCAAAGTCGGTTCGGATGTCAAGAAAAATTGTTCAACGAATGCTGACAATTTTGATCGGGTGACGTCAGGAATGTTGATATGAAGGGTCGCACATAGAATTGGGCTGGCATATATCATCATCACTTGGACCACACATGTCTGAGCCGATAGATGAGACTAAGGAGGCTTTTTTGTCTTCCGTTAAACATATAATTTTTAAGCACATTGTAACCCCTCCAAGATTTTAAAAAAATCACTTTTACTCAGCCATTTTCCTTCTTCGGGAACATAGGCACAATACCAAGGCTTAGCATACAAGTTGCCGCTAAATCGATCCGGCCGGCAGTCCATGCAAGCATACCGAAATTCGCACACCTTGCATGATTCAATTTTGTCTTTTGTCAGGTCAAAAATTTCTGTTTTAAGTATATCAGATAGATTGTTGTCTAACAAATTCCCATGTTTGAACTGCCGTTCCATGACGCAAGGATAAACATCCATATTAGAATCAATATATAAGCGGGTAGAAAAGCAATTATGACCGGAAACCATCTTGGAAACAGAGTCAAAAGAAATGCTTTTGCTAAAACACTTTAAAGTAAGCATTTTTGCCAAAAGCATAGATTTATTGTATAAGCTTAGACTTGCTCTACCAGCCAAAACAATAGAACGTTTCCTGTTAAATAACGTAAAGCACTGGTTAGTTTTTTTTCCTAACTTTACGTTTTTGAAACGCAAGCTAGCAACTCGATATCGAACTTGAAATTTATCCAAAAGCTCCAAAGAATGGCATGTCCTTTGGTGTGACCCCTGTATCCCGGTGACTTTGTCATGTTCGTCGGAGGCATAAGAGTAAACCGAAACAGCTACGTGAATGCCAAGTTTTTTAAAAATAGAAACCCATTCTTTGTCTATTAAAGTGCCATTAGTAAAAATTTCAACTTTTTCAAAACTGTTCGCCGCGATAACTAAGCTAGGTATTAATAATTCTTTACCCAAAAGCAATGGTTCGCCGCCTATAACCTGAATACTTTTAACACCTAATGCCTTCAATTCATTAACACAGCGTTCAAATTGTTGATTAGACATAACACTATTGCGGTGCGGGGAAGAGTTTTCGTAACAATGTATGCACTCCAGATTGCATTTATTTGTAATCTCAACCCAAGCGAAAGAAATAACCGGCTCACGTTTTAAGCATAGTATGTCTGTCTTGCTATAAGTCCTCTTTACTATAAGCTCGACTGAAAGCAACTTCTCAAAAAAATCTTTTTCCAGTGCTGTTTTAGCATTACCAGACTTTAATAATATAGCACCATCTCTGCTAATGCTGTATAATTTACCTTTTGCTAAGTCATAAATACAACTATTAACAGCACCATCAACAAGATAAACACTGTCTGCCAATGTGTAGAACACTAGACAATCCTTGTTCTAATTAGTAACCAGATTGTTTAAAAACGATATCATTAATGTCCAACCGCATTTTGAAGAGTTCGACCGGCCTCTGATAAAGTTTCTTTTGTGTGTTCTACAGTTTTGTGGGCGGCATCACTCAAAATTTTACCAGCCTCGCTTGTGCTCATGCTGCTTTTCTCTGAACCGCCGCAGCCAAATAAGAGGCTTGAACCTAATATCAAAGCCAATATTATTTTTTTCAAACGCATCCTCCTAATGACATTACAAAATTATATTTTTGATATGATATTACAAATGAAATTCAAATCGCAAAACAAAACGAAAGAGCAAATTAGAGCTGCAAAAGCTAGCATTTAAAATGCTAATACAATTTTGCAACATGGTTACAAAAATTCACCATAGCGACATAATCTGAAACAATAAGACCGCAATCCGCACCTGAACGAATATTATCAACAATTTTATGAAGAAACAAATCATAAATCTTTGTATACAAGAAGTCAGAATTTATATTGCTATCGATTTGCTTACAAATATCAGGGGCGATACGATAATATTCTTCTACTAAAAGCCGACCCTGAGTCGTTGTTAATAGAAATGTGTCACGGAAATTTCTCAATAGAGCCAACTCTTCACAATCATCTGGCAAGCCCTTTGATTTAAAAACAGCGGTAGAAATAAAACATAAACCTTTTGATTTTGATCTGCTGGACATTCGAAGAATATGATCCACAAAGTAAGCACGATTACAAACGCCACAGTGAACCACAAAGGATTTGTTGCCACACCGAGTGCAACAAAGACCCTTAATATCGCACGAATTTAGTTGATTACAGATCTGTACTAATTCTGATTGTTCAGACCCCGATAAGTTTACCTTTACACCATTACAATAAAATTCTTCTGAGTTAAATAAAAATCCCCTTCTTGTAATGTGCCCATATTGATTAATATCGAAATAATTATTACCACAAGAACAATTATAATAATCCATTGAAATATGGCTGCCACAAACGCACAGCCAAGGTTGTAGATTTATTGATTGCCCAAATTCTGCAATCTGGGCTCTTGATCTGAGATTGTTTTGTTTTGCAACTTCTGGCTGCGGGTTATTATAAGAGGTTTGATTATCTGTGTTAGATAACAATAGTTCACACGCGTGAGCCTTTGTTAAAAAGATTTCCATTTCTGCGTCGGAAAGCATGAAGTTATCTTCATGCAGCGCTTTATTTCTTATTGTTGCAACAAATCTCAGCATGGCAATCAGATCTGAAGACAGTTTTGATTCAATAGAAGAAACTTTTTCGTGCAAACCCTTGCCAGAAGCATTAAATTTTCTTACTAACAAAGTTTCTAATGATTTACTTGCTTTTATAATAGCATCAATATTCATGCGTTCGCCTCAACCACATTTACAAACCAGTAGCTTAATATATAAGCGTCACGTAAATATTTCTTAATGTCAAACGGACGAAAATTATCATGAATAGAGTTTCTTTGCCTTCGTATGCCATCAAATATTTTAAATATGCCATCTGGCAAAACAGATTTCAAATCGTTCAATAAAGATTCTTGCGTCGTATTGGCTGAAACATACTTGCTAATTTGTTTGATATATACAAGTCTAGCTATCTTCTCAGCTAATAACCCTATTTCGATAATAGCGTATCGCATTTCCCGGGGTGTCTCAGATGCAGCCACAACTTTCGTTTCAGCGTTTTCAGCACATTCTGCAATATCCGCAAATTTTGGTCGTAAAAAATCAAATTTCTTTATCGATTTAGAGTAAGCATCCAAGGCTTCATTTATTATATCGTCGCCTTTTTTAGTTACACAACTTAACAGATTTGTTCTAGGCGTTAAGTTGTGATCTGATCCATTCAAGCGAATGTGCTTATCAATTGCCTCATAAACCATTTGAGGCAAGATGGAAAGAGGACTTTTGTAATTATGATAGCCTAATTGTACCAGTAGTCGCAACAAATCTGTGTTACTCAAATTAAATCTTTTGGCAACTGCATATATTCTCATAAGTCCCCTACTTTATTAAAGCTGCTTAATAATTCGTAACAATTTCAAAGTCTAATTGCCAATTAGAATTTATTGCAAGCATTTTTGTATTGGATACTACCTGGAGACCTAAGAGAGGTGTTGCGCCTGCCATTGGTTGCCGGTAATTTGTTTAAGACCGATCGCACATTAGCGGCACTGCGGAAGCCCGAGGGGCTTTCCGGGAGGTGGGCAGGTATGATGCGGCGAAGCTGCCGGAGCGCTGCCACCTCGACAGGACGCGGGGCGTGTGCCTTCCGAGGGAGTAATTGCCTCAAATGGGTGCAATCGGGTTGTTTATCACAAACCGGCGAGAGGCAAAACAGCTGGTGTCTGGGTGTCGGATTCGATCGGAAGGGGTGGCCGGATAATTTCAGAATCGGGTGCCGCCATGATCGGAGTTGGCATCGTCAGGGCAGAGAGTTGGAAAATTGCAGACCAGCCCGCAAGTTTCCGCATAAACTTGTTATGCGGAAGCCGAGTGAGCGCCCGGCCGTTTACGGCTCGGGATGCGAGGGAGTGCCGGAGGCGAAGAGGCTGGCGGG
>Ga0116144_10005623_pt1 | contig 11267 bp, 9 predicted proteins | sample AD_UKC035_MetaG_FD_89746 | JGI IMG/M metagenome (GOLD analysis project Ga0116144, IMG submission 89746) | Active sludge microbial communities of municipal wastewater-treating anaerobic digesters from USA - AD_UKC035_MetaG | ecosystem: Engineered > Bioreactor > Anaerobic > Digestate | place: USA... | reverse complement strand
GCTTTTCTTGGTGAAGATTACTTTGAACACCTGCTCGAAGAAATCAGGGAAATCAGGCTCAGCGAACGCCGGTTTTACCAGAAAATCACTGATATTTACTCTACCAGCGTTGACTATAACCGTGATGCGCCAACAACCAGGGAGTTTTTCGCCAAAGTTCAGAACAAGCTGCATTTCGCCATTCATGGCCATACGGCCGCAGAGCTGATCATGGACCGCGCTGACAGCAAAAAGCCAAAAATGGGCCTGACCTCCTGGGAAAAAGCCCCCGATGGCAAAATCGTAAAAACCGATGTGGTGGTTGCCAAAAACTATCTCAGTAAAGAAGAGCTTGAATCGCTGGGCCGGATAGTGAACGCCTATCTCGATCTGGCCGAAGAACGGGCCCGCCGCAAGATACCCATGACCATGGAAGACTGGGCAAAGCGACTCGATATGTTTCTCGAATTCGATGATCGTGAAATTCTGCAGAACCCCGGCAAAATTACGGCAAAAATAGCAAAAGATCATGCCGAAAGTGAATTTGAAAAATACCGCATCGTTCAGGATCGCCTGTTTGAATCAGACTTTGACCGCCACATAAAAAAGCTTCTGCAGGAAGACAAAAGCGACGAGGACAAAGAATGAACGAAGGTGGTAAGCCCATTTACATGTCTGGTTTTCAAGGTGCCAGAATGGCGCCTTGAAAAATGCCGGAAAATACAAAAGCCCGCTTTGCAGCGGGCTTGCGGCTGGGGTGCAGGGACTCGAACCCCAATAAGCAGCTACAGAGACTGCTGATGCGGCATGCAACGACATAAAATCGCAACGGGCGGGTATGTTTTCCATGTTTTTCTCCATGCTAAGTATTTTTTCAGGAAAAAATGCTTACCAGGATAATATTGTCTAGAAATAAATGGAAATAGATTGGTTTTTTGTGTAAAATTTGCAAAAGTGCTGTTTATTATTTGGAATTGCTCTGTAATAAAGGAATCATTATGCTTGTGCAGTTTACTTTCGAGAACTTCAGGTCGGTCAGGGACACGGTGACTTTCAGTATGGTTTCGGGCCTGCACAACCAGCATTCAGTTCTTCAGGCCAGAAATTACAGTCTGCTGCCATCGGCCGTTATCTATGGCGCCAATGCCAGTGGTAAAAGCAATATTCTGCGGGCTCTCGATTATATGAAAGCCATGGTTCTCAATTCGCGCAAGGTGTTTCAGTCGACCGATACCCTTAGCCACGAGCCTTTCAGGCTTTCAACCGAAACGATAAACGCTTCGAGTTCATTTGAAGTGATCTTTTTCAACCGGCAGATAAAATACCGCTACGGTTTTGAGGCCGACAGCACAACGGTTTACTCTGAGTGGCTGTTTGCCGACGAGAAGGGCAAAGAGGCAAAACTGTTCTTCCGCGACTGTGATAGCGGCGAATTCTACGTTAACCCGGAAAAATTCAGGGAAGGCAAGGGTCTTAAAGTTCTGCCAAACAGTCTTTTTATCTGGAAGTGCGATCAGGAAGGCGGCGAAATCTCAGGTTCAATACTGGAATGGTTCAAGAACCTCAATCTGCTGAACGGCATGCGGCCGTCTGATTACCTTATGTTTACCCTGAATCAAATGAAAAACCCTGAATTTTATGAGGAAATTAAAAAGCTGGTGACTGCTGCGGATTTTGGCATAAATGATTTAAGAATACAGGAAGACCGATTCTCGTTGGTATTGCCCGAAAATATTCCATTGCCGCCGGATATCAGTGCGAAAATTTTGCAGGAAGCTTCTTCGCCTTTAATAAAGGTTGGCATAAAAACCGTTCATGCAAAATTTGACAATGATGGCAGTCAGTCAGGGTTTGAAGAATTTGAACTGGGCACCGATGAGTCAGAAGGCACGAAGAAATATTTTTGCCTGTCAGCTCCCTTTATTGATACTCTTCGCAATGGCAAGGTTCTGCTTGTAGATGAACTGGATGCAAGCCTGCATCCGTTGCTTACCATGGCGCTGATATCACTGTTCAATAACCCTGAAATCAACACCAGGAACGCGCAGCTGATTTTTGCCAGCCACGACACCAACCTGCTGAATCAGAAGCTTTTTCATAAGTCACAGATATGGTTTACCGAAAAAGACAGCGCCGGGTCAACGCACCTGCATTCTCTGGTCGAATACAAAAATGTCAGGGCAACTGACAATCTTGAAAAACATTATATTCAGGGCAAATACGGCGCGATACCTTACATCGGCCGCTTCCCGGCCGGTAAATAAACTATGGCACGTCGAAAAGATTACAGCGCCAGATCTGCTGGAAGGCAGTCTCCACCACAGCTGAAGCGAAGCGAAAGCCGCTTGAATCAAAGATTGCTGGTGCTTCTTGCCTGTGAAGGTAAAAATACCGAAAGGCTTTATTTCGAAGCGTTTTTTGCGGTTCTTAAAAATCACCGAATGCTGTCACCAGCTTCGTGCGTGTTTGCGCCGCATCAACATACCAACCCTACAGGCGTTCTTGAGGATCTGCTGAGCTTTAAAGACGGTGCCGGAAGAGTCAGCAGCGATTATGAGCATCGCTGGATAGTTATTGACCGGGACGAAGAGCGCCACGGCGGTGGCGGGCACACTCTCGAAGACTTTAACGAAGCTGTTGAAAAGGCGATGAACAGCAAAAAACAGGTGAAAGTTGCCTGGTCGAACCCAAGTTTTGAGCTCTGGTATCTTTTGCATTTTCATTATCACAACACTGCTATTGATCGCGACAAGGTAATTAAAAAGCTTGAGCTGGCTATGGGAAAGCCATACGACAAAAGCAGTCGCGATATGTACAGCTTGCTTGCAACCCGGCTGCCAGAAGCCATAAAAAATGCCAGGCGCCTTGTCGGAGAAGCAAAAGCCGTGACCGGGAAACTTATTCCGGCGCGGGCCAACCCTGCAACCACCGTTTATGAGCTCGTCGAACTTCTGCAGAGTCTTTATAAAATGGTTGAATAACCTGTCTGGTTTTCAAGGTGCCATTCCGGCGCCTTGAAAAATGCCGGAAAATACAAAAGCCCGCTTTGCAGCGGGCTTGCGGCTGGGGTGCAGGGACTCGAACCCCAATAAGCAGTTCCAGAGACTGCTGTCCTGCCATTAGACGACACCCCATCGTCGATGGGGTTGATTATAGCACTGTCGGGGTGGCGAGTCAAATATTTTTTGCAAAATTGCCGAAAAAATCAGGAGTTGCCTCTGGCGTGGCGGGCGTGACCGATGTGATTTTCCCACCAGCCGTCGAGAACGCCGCGCTTTTCGAGGTCGCGCAGGTGCTTTTTGACCTTTTCGTTGATCGGTGACTGCAGCTTGTTTTCCCAGGGCGTGGAAGGCAGGGGCACAAAAGTGTGCATGTGAATGCGAATGGCGTAGTCGCGCAGCATCTGTTCCATGAAGTCGATCAGTTCGAACTGGTCTTCTTCTGTCTCGTCGGGGTTGCCGACGATAAAATCTACGTGCGGCTGAAAGCCGAATTCGCGTATCAGTGAAATCGCGTTGATCGACTGCTCACGGCTGTGTCCACGGTTCATACGTTTCAGCATTTTGTCGGAACCGGTCTGCACGCCCATGACGATCGTTTTGTTCGACAGATATGGGGTTACCAGTTCCATGACTTCGCGCGTAACGAAGTCGGGGCGCACCTCTGATGGAAAACTGCCGAGATTGATCTCGGGCACGCCGACTCTTTTGAGCATTTCGAGCAGACCGTGCAGTGCATTCAGGTCTGGTTTCAAGCCATCAGAACCGTAGGCAAAGGCATTGGGTGCGAGAAACTTGATGCGCTTGCGACTGGGTTTGAGCCTGAAATATTCTTTTATTACCGCTTCAATGCCTTGCAGACTGCGGTGCCGCAATGTCGCCGCGTTCAGACGGGGAACGCCGCAGAACATGCAGCCGAAGCGGCACCCGCGGCTGATTTCGATTGGTGGCAGATATTCGGTGATCGACGAAAAGCCGGGGTAGAGGTCGAGATTTACCTTGCCGCGCGGCGTCTGATGAATGCCTCTTTCGGCGCATCCGGCGAGCCACTTTTCAAGGAATTCCGGGAAGAAATCTTCAGCTTCGCCGGCGACCACGTAGTCGAAACCCATGTCGATGGCGGCCTCGGGAGCTGAAGTCGGTTGGGCGCCCCCGCAGATGGCTTCCAGGTGCGGAAACTGCTGCTTGATCGCGCGCAACTCAGCTTCGACCGGCTTCTCGTGCGGCTGCATATATGAGCAGACGAGCAGCGAGGGTTTCAGCTCGAGTTCGGCCGGCGGCGGGGCGTCGCTGACCCAGGTGAGAATATTGAAGTGCTGCAGCAGGGCAGGGCGGCAGGCACCCAGGATGGCGCCGAGGCTGACCCTGTTGTAATTGTGAATTCGAATAATCAGATTTGGCTTGTTCATGTAATTTCTCAGCAACCGGCTGCTGATAATTTAGCACTTTTACCGGAGATTATAAAGTAATTCCGCGTTTAACGCTTTTGGCGGGCTTCTAAGAAATGGTACGCAATTTGCATCAGAATTATTGCAAATCTTCTAACCGAGGCTGATATGAAAGTTAACAGGCTTACATGGCTGGTCCTTTTATTCGCACTATTCACCGTATCTGCCGCCTGGTGTGACGTGGTCGCCGATCTGATGGCCAATGACAAGGCAATGAATTCTCAGGAAGCATCGCGCGATGTTTCCCTGCAACTGCGCGAGTCTGAGCTTTTCACGGCGCTGCTGGCCTCTAAAGCCGATATTCAGCGCTTCGTCGAAACTGCCGAAACCACAGAATCAGATATTCTCAGCCGCTTTTTCGAAAGGGTGAACTTTGAAGTCGTGCACGAAAGACGTTCAGACCTTGCTTATCTGCTCGACGAATGGCATGGCGAAGGCAACCAGTCCGAGCCTGCCCGCGGCAAGAAGAAGATCGCGATGATCTACGGCAGCGAAGTCAACCTCTACGACGGCGAATGGCGCCAGGCTCCCGATGGCAGGCGCTTCTGGGTCAGCAACGAATACCCCGAAATCGTTCTGTCGGCCGCCGAATACAAGAAATACCTCAACAGCGCGGTAGTCGTCGAAGACTGACTTTAGCGCCCGCTGATACATTTCGCAGACAGCCCCGCTGGCAGTAGCCGGCGGGGTTATTTCCAGTTGCGGAAAGGTATTTTTGAGCCGACGATGTCGACGGTTGGCAGTTTATTGGCAGCGAGAAAGGTCGACAGGCTGTTGCGCGCCAGTTCCATGTGCGGTGATGGCCCGACGACAATCGATCTGATGCTCAGTCGGCCATGTTCGTCTTCGATCTGGAAGTTATAATACGGAATCAGCGAGAATTCACCCTCTCTGAAGGCGAATTGCGGCGATTTGCTTGAAACCACCGATGAAACCAGACGCCATTCTTTTTCTTCAGAAAAGCTTTCATCCTTGATGATCGGGGCAAGCTGGCAGACGCTGGTGTTGATGATAGCCAGCATTTTTTCGTGTTGAACGGTTTTGTGGCCGCCGAACTCGCGGCACCAGTTGTCGATCAGGTAGGTTACCAGTTCCATCTGCAGGGCGGAGTTGTAGACGCAGGGCCAGAGAACGAAATGCTGGCGTTTGGCGATATGGGTCAGTTCTTTGAGGTTGAAGCCGATGGCGTAGCCTTTGCCCTGATTGCCATAGCCGCGCCACTGGCTGAGCAGGTCGCTTTCTTCGCAGAAAGAAGCGATGCAGATATGCCCCTGGTCGATGCGGGGCAGGTTATGTCTGATGTTGTTGAGTATGGCTTTGATGGCCGGAGTCTGTGCCCGGCCGGCCTGCTTTTTCAGTTCGCGTTCAAGCAGTTTGAAGGTCAGGAAAACTTCGTTCTTGTCATTGAGAAAATGTACCTGCGTCGCCCACATTTCGCGGCGGGTGACGATGCCCAGAATACCTTTCTGGGTCGTGTAGTGGTAGATGTTTTCCGGCGGTTGCATCGGAAAAACCGTCTGATACAGATATTTTTCAAAACTGTCGAGCATGGCCGACTTTCCTTGTTGTGTCATTTAATTTTCGCTGCTGATTCTGCCATTACTGGCTGACTTTGTCCAGATACCCGACAGTAATTTTCGTTTTGGGGTTGTCAGAAGCAGTTTAACCTATTGTGAAAAAAAACACGAAACAAAATCTTTTAATTTTTTGTTGACTGTAAAACCGGGTTGCGCTATAATCACCTTCACGTCCCCCGCCGGGATGGTGGAACTGGTAGACACGCACGTTTGAGGGGCGTGTGGCGAGAGCCATGCGGGTTCAAGTCCCGCTCCCGGCACCGTTTAAAAGATTATCCCTGACCGTTACGGCCAGGGATGATTTTTTTTTGCACAATTTTCGGGTTTGGCTCGAAATAGACCAGGTGAAGCTTTTTTCAGGCCTGTAGAAATGAGTGATTATAGTGCAATGATTGAAAACCTGAACCAGTGCTCGCCAGTTGATGAGTCATTTTTTTGCTTCTGCAGCGGCAGATTTTGACAATCATTTTTTAGCAACAAGCTGGTTTGTCGATCATATTTTGCGAATCTTGATCGACAAATATGCCCTGGCGGTAGAAAAAAATGTTGGCCTGTATTGTCGGACCTGGTTGGCCTGCCAGAATGGCTGGCAGTAGCAGTTTTATTCCACCGGACTTATTCGCCCGGGAGGTCTTCGATTTCTTCAATCTGGCCGTTTTTCAATATGGCTTTGGGCAGGCCGAGAAGCTTATGTGCAGAATCGAGATAGTCTCTGGCTTTTTCAATTTCAGAGAAACCAAAACAGGCAAGAGAAATCGAGAATTTTGCGGGGTTTTGGGGGTGGTAGAGCATGATGTGCAGCAGGCGAGATTCAATTCGGCCGTATTTGCCTTTTCTGATCAGCGTCAGGCGATCTGGGCGAAAATGAAGTAATTCAGGCCCGTCAAGAGATGGCTGAGTTTCTTCAACGACAATGTATTTGAAACTGGCGAATGGTTCCTGCCATCTGATTGCAAGAAATGGCCAGCGTTCCGATTCCCATCTGACAGTTTTTTTCGTGATCGACATTTCGATTTTGCGATAGAAAATACCGAGAAAAGGCACGATAAACATAAGAGAAAGAAGCGTCATGCTCACAAAATACTTGCCCGGTGCGCGGAACAGCAACCCCATTCCCCAGATGCCTGACAGAAAAAGGGCAATGCAAAAAAGCGCAAAATTGATGCTTATCGGGCTGCCGATCTTGACGATAACCGGCATTTGATTCATGGGCAGATCAGGGCAGGTTCGCATGTTTTCTCTGTCTCGTTCCCAGTTTCTGAAGAGTCCGCAATCAGGACAACCGGCGAAATGTGTGTGGTAACTCATTTCAAGTCGTAAAAGTTACCACACAAAATTACCATAAAGTTTGTGGTAAGTCCAAAGAGGTCCATGGGGGGCGGCATATTGTCGAAAATGCTGAAGGCCCGCTGTTTAAGCGGGCCTTCAGCACCTCGGCGAACCTTGGTGAACTTATAAAAAGCGGAGAGGGCGAGATTTGAACTCGCGGAAGGCAAAGCCCTCAACGGTTTTCGAGACCGCCCCGTTCGACCGCTCCGGCACCTCTCCAGTAAGTTCCTTTTTAGACCATAAATGGCAACTTTGCAAGTGTTTAGTGATGCTTTTTTTATGCTTAATAAAATCGTGCTCTGCTCCAGCGCCTGATCATGGAGTAGTTTCAGGCATCTGGAAAGGCGCGGCGTCAGGTGTCTGTGCCGGTATTGGCTGTTGTGAGTCACCTGGTTGCTGTGTCTGGAAAGGACATTGTTGCTGGGAAGGTTCGGATTTCGGTGTCTGGGGTGGCGTCTGCTGCCGCATGCCAAGTTCGATGGCGTTGTGAATTTTCTGCCAGTTGATGTTTTCGGCGATTTTGCTGAGTTCCGGGTCGGTAAGCATGCCCCTGATTTTTGGGTGTTTAACATATTCGGTGAACTTTTTGTTTTTTACAAGCTCTTCAAGCTCCTTGTCTTCAAGCAGAGACTGAATCTTCGGATGCTCACCGATGGTGGACAGCTCAAGCTCAATGCTTCGCCAGTCCATGTTTGGTGCTTTTTCGATGAATTTTTTGTCGGCCAGCAGCGGCAGAAGAGTGGCCGGGCCGGTGGCAACCGATGCCAGCATCGGCTTAACGACAGACTGTTCGACAGCCCTGCCGAGCTCTGCGGTCAGTGAGCTTTCCATTTTGAAGTTGCCGGGCGGAACGTAGCTGAGCGCAAAGCCGGTTATCGCAATTACCACGCCGGCTTCGGCAATGCCGGCAACCAGCCCGAGAATCTGGCCGGGAATGGTTGGCACCTTCGGCTTGAGAATATGCTGTCTGAAAACCCGGCCGACGATAAAATACGACAGCATGAAAACCAGCGGGCTGCCAACTGCGAGGCCGATGAAATTTGGCATGCCGAGAAGACTGCCGACTTCGCTTCCGAACTGCCAGGTTAGAAAGGCTGGCACTGCGAGTCGCGCCAGTAGAACAATTTCGTTGAACAGACCGTGTCTGAAGCCGGTAAAACCCCAGAGCGCGGCAAACCCGACGGCGCCCCATGTCAGGGATTGATCGAGATCTCTGGTTTCGATCGAGGTGTTGATCAGGCATGACAGGCCGATGCCGGCGAAAATGTAGGCAATTACGTCGGGCCACAGGGCAAGAACTTTTTCCTGCTCGACCGGTTGGCTGGTGTCTACATTCAGGGTCGGAACAGCCGGGTTGTTGTAAAATTCCTGCATTTTTTCTGTTGGCCCGCCTTTTTGCACAAAGTTGGATCTGCTGCGCCAATTATAGCGATACGGCACAGGCGACGCAAGCGGCCAGAAAGTTTACTGGTTTGCCAGTTCGTGTACCCAGTTGCGGAATTTTTTTTCGAAAGCGTCGACCGTAAGGGTGCAGACCTGTTGCAGAGCCTTTTCAAAAGGCTGTCGGTTCTTCAGTTCATTCAGAATCAGTCTTGGCGCTGTCATTGTGTGATTCTGAATCAGAAACCTTGCATAGAGACCGGCCAGATTGTAGGCGGCAGCGACACGGGGGCCGCCCTCGATCTGTCTGATGTCGGCAAATTCCTTTTCGAGCTGTTCGAGGGTCATCAGATTGTCAGGTGACGGAATCTGAGGCTTGAACTCGGTAAAACTGTCGTCTTTGTTCTCAGCGAAAACCGCCAGACCTTCGTTGAGCCAGGTTGGGCAACGGTTGTCTGCGGCAATTGCAACAATGTTGTGGGTAAATTCGTGCAGAAGAATTTTTCTGGCCGGCAGTCGAGATTCTGGGTCGGTCTGCGGGAAACTCTCGGTTTTGAGAGTCATCGACCTGCCACCCTGAGCAAAGCCGCCGGCCCACGAAGTCGGTTTTACTTCGTTGAATTTGACCGGGTCGAGAACGATGATCGATGTTCTGAAAGCCGGAAAACACTCGAGATCGCCGGTTACCTGCGCAAAAACCTCTTCAAGGCGTTCATCGGTCAGTTCTTTGTCGACGTGAAAATAATCGCTGCTTACCGGCGTGTAAATGATAAACCTGTGCCCCTGGCGCATGACCATCTCGTTTTCGGCTGCCATGCGGCCGAGGTTTAGCGTGACCCGTTCGCGCAGTTCGCGGGTTGCCTCTGAATCGTCATCTTCGATCAGGTGGCGAATGGTTTCCCAGCATGAGACCTCTTCGGCTGTCTCTTTAAGCTCTTTACAGCAGGTTGCGAGAAGTTCGAGAGCGGCAAGATCTTTGGGTTTGATTTCGAGAGCCTTTTTGATTCTGGGTACCGCTTCGGTAAAGCTGCGCTTTTCGAGTGCAAGATACTCGGCGTGCCGGTAGAAAAGATCGAAAGATTCAGGAAACAGGCCTTCGGCAAGAAAAAGCTTTGCCCGGTCTTCTTCGGGCATGTCGGTGACAGGCTTGCCTTTAAGCACCGGTTCGACCTTCTGGCTGATTTCTTCGATCTGTTCAGGACTCAGGCCCATTGTGGCCTGTTCGGCCATACCAGCCGGCATGATGAAAAGCAGAAGGATGACGGTCAGCAGCAGTCGCAGGCCGGTGCCTGCAAGGCGTAATTCTGGCATTTTGAGCCTCCCTGATAAGGCAATTGAATATTTCAGACGCGTTGTGATCTATCTTACCTGTGGTCAAACAAAGTTCTGGCGCCAGATTACCGTTGTTTTTGCGGCGACTGGCATAATGGTCATATCTTTAATTTAAGCATGATTATCAGATATTGCCAAGTCCCTGATATTTCCCGAAATTCCGGGCGCTGACCGGGAGTTTGACAGCAACGTCATTGCTCCGGGTATTTTCCTGTATGTTTGACAAGAACACTGCGACAGTCTAATATAACTACATCCCGGCAGATGTATATCGTTTTTTTCTGCCTGCCTGCGGCTTCGTTATACTTCAGTCACTTCAGTTTAATCGGGGGAGTTATGGCACTGCCTAATCGGATTCATATACCTTTCCGTGTTGCAGCCTCGATGGTCTGGAATTACGCCAGAGCACGGATTTTCGAGCAGGTAAAATCTGTTGCCTTCATCATTCTCTATCTGGTTGCCTTCAAAATTGTCGTGCTTAACACGCCGCCAACCAATGCATTGCAGATTTCCGCCGGTGTCGGAATGGTGGTGCTGGGTCTGGCCTTTTTTCTTGAGGGGCTGTTTCTTGGCCTGATGCCGCTCGGTGAAAGGGTGGGGCTGCAGCTGCCTCAGCGGTGCAATATTGCAGTGATAATGGGTTTCGGTCTTTTGCTCGGGGTGAGTGCCACGCTGGCGGAGCCCGCCATTGCCGCTCTAAGACTGGCAGGTGTAACTGTTACCCCCTGGGAAACCCCGCTGCTTTACCGCCTGCTTGAAGTCGAAACCGACAAGCTGGTCATGTCTATTGGCGCCGGAGTTGGTTTTGCGGTCGCTTTCGGTATGGTGCGCTTCTACTGGGGTGTTTCGATCAAGCCCTTCATTTATTTTCTGGTTCCGGTGCTGCTTGCAATGACGGCGGTATTTTCACGCGATGAAAATCTGCGCCACATTCTCAACCTTGCCTGGGACACCGGCGGTGTCACGACCGGTCCGGTAACCGTTCCTCTGGTGCTTGCCATGGGTATCGGGGTCAGTCGCTCGGCAGGCAAGCATGAAGGCACAGCATCCGGCTTCGGTATTGTCGCCCTCGCTTCGCTTTTCCCGGTCATTGGCGTTCTATGTATGGGTGCCTGGCTGAACTCGACTACGCCAAAGCCGGTTTCTGCTGCCGAGTTCTTCTCGCCGGGCAATCGTGTCAATGCCATGAAGCTGGTAAAAAGCGAAAAAGAGCTTGAGGCAAT
>Ga0116144_10005622_pt1 | contig 11270 bp, 11 predicted proteins | sample AD_UKC035_MetaG_FD_89746 | JGI IMG/M metagenome (GOLD analysis project Ga0116144, IMG submission 89746) | Active sludge microbial communities of municipal wastewater-treating anaerobic digesters from USA - AD_UKC035_MetaG | ecosystem: Engineered > Bioreactor > Anaerobic > Digestate | place: USA... | reverse complement strand
CTTGCTGTTGGGCCATTCTTTTTTACATGCGGGACATTTAAAGCTCACGGTATACCTCCTTATTTGTCTTTGTCAGGGCTATTTCTGGGCTTCCTTCTTCTCGGCCAGGGCCTTGCGGACCCTTTCCGGGGTGATGGGAAGCTCTTTCATCTGGATGCCCAGGGCGTTGAAAACAGCGTTGCCAAGCGCGGCCGCCGTCGGGTTCGTCAGGCCTTCGCCGGCCTCTTTCGCGCCGTAGGGTCCTTCCGGCTCGTAGGTATCGATCTCGATGATATCCGTCTTCGGCATCTCGGGGGCCCTGATGACCTTATAGTCGACCAGGTTGGGGTTCATCATCTTGCCGTCCTCAAAAGGCATGTCCTCGAGATAGGCGTAGCCGAGGGCCATGGAAGCCGCGCCCTCGAGCTGACCGATGAGTCCCAGGGGGTTGATGGGCTGGCCGCAGTCGTGTGCCGTCATGACCTCGTGGATCTTGATCTTTCCCGTTTCGGGGTCGATCTCGGCGTCGACAGCCTGCATCATGTAGCTGTATGCGGGGGATATCATGCCTTTTCTGTGAGGCGTGTAGTAGCCGCGGCCCATGATGCGCTGGCCGTCTTTCGCGCGGAGCGCCTTCTTGACGAGGTCTTCGTATTTCATGCCTCTTTCCGGACGGGCGACGATATGCACCCACCTGTCCTTGATGTCGAGGTCATAGACGATGTTGATGCCCATTTCCGCGTAGGCAAATTCCAGGAGCTGCTTCTTCGCGTCCTCACAGGCCATCTTCACGGCGTTGCCTGCCATGAGGGTCTGGCGTGAGCCCCATGCGCCGAGGTCGGCGGGGCAGTGCGCGGTGTCGCCGGAGTGGACCCTGATGTCTTCCACTTTCACGCCCAGGGTCTCTGCCGCGATGATCGCCATCGTGGTGTTCGAGCCCTGGCCGATATCCTGGCAGCCCACATGGAGCTCGACGGTACCGTCAACGTTGATGGTGATGACAGCCGAGGAGAATGAATAGGGTGAGTCGAACCAGTTGAAGATGCCGCCCGACATGAAACCGCAGGAGGATATGCCAATGCCTCTGTTCGCGGGAAGCTTGCCTTTCGATTTGACCCATTTCTCGATCTCGTTGATGCACTGCTCGAGGCCGCAGCTGGCGATGAATGCCTGGCCCGGGACTTCGTAGCCTTCCGTGTGGCCGTTCTTTCTTCTCACCTCGAAGGGGTCGAGGCCGAGGTCCGCGCACATCCAGTCGATCTGCTGCTCGGAGCAGAACATGGCCTGGGGGGCACCGAAACCGCGCATCGACGTCGAGGGCATGGTGTTCGTGTAAACACGGTAGCCGTCGTATGGGTAACTCTGCCACTTATACGGAAAGGAGTGAAAGAAGCCCGACAGGTAGAGGGCCGTTGCACCCATGCCCGTGTAGGCGCCGCCGTTACTGAACATGCGGGACTCGCGGGCAACGAAGGTGCCGTCCTTCTTCATGCCTGTCCTGACGTAGTAGAACATGGGGGTGCGCCTCTTGGAGGCAATGAAATCCTCTTCACGGGTGAGAACGATCTTCACCGGCTTATGGAGTTTCATGGAGAGGATGCCGCTGCAGAACTGGGCGGAGTCTATCTCGAACTTACCGCCGAAGCCTCCTCCGACATAGGGTGCGAGAATGCGGACATCTCCCTCGCGAAGCCCAAAGACGCCTGCCAGGAGGGCCTGGTGGTAGTACGCGGACTGCGTGGATGTCCAGACCGTGAGCTTGCCTTCAGGGGTGAAATTTGAAACGGCGGCCCGGGTCTCCATGCACATATGGTGCTGGCCGGAACACTTGAACCAGTCTTCCCTGATGTAGTCGGCCTGCTCAAACCCCTCGTCGACATCTCCCCACTCGATGTGACGGGTGACGTTGATGTTTCTTTCGACGCCCTCGTGGATCGTGGGAGCGTCTTTCTTGATGGCTTCCAGCGGCTCGTAAACAGCGGGAAGAACTTCGTATTCCACATCGATGAGGTCGAGGGCCGCTTCCGCGATCTCCTCCGTCACGGCCGCGACGGCCGCGACGGGTTCGCCGATATAACGGACTTTTTCCAAGGGAAGTATCTGTTCGTCGCAAAGCTCTTCGTAGCGTCTCCAGATGCCCTGCTTTATGCCCAGCGTGTCCTTGCCGGTCACGACCGCATGGACCCCGGGGAGTTCCATCGCCCTGGTGGTGTCTATGTTGATGATCTTCGCGTGAGGATGGGGGCTGCGGAGGATCTTCCCGTAGAGCATGCCGGGGAGCTTCACGTCGAATGTGTATGTGGCCCGGCCCGTTACCTTCGCAATGCCATCTATATTGTGGACCGGCGTATTGATGACTGAGAATTTTTTGTGACTCATATTACTCCTCCTTATATTTGCCCTGGGCAACGGCGTCAATGGCCCTTACGATACTGTTGTACCCTGTGCACCGGCAGATATTGCCTTCGATGCTTTCCCGGATCTCTTCCTCGGAAGGTTTCTTGTCCCCCATCTCATTGAGGAACGCCGTTGAGGACATAAGCATGCCCGGGGTGCAGAACCCGCACTGGTAGGAGCCGTTGTCGAGGAACGCCCTCTGGATGGGGCTCAGCTTGCCGTTCTCCTCCAGGCCTTCGACCGTCGTGATATCCATCCCTTCGCACTGGATGGCGAGGACGGAGCAGGATTTCACGGACATGCCGTTCACCATGACCGTACAGGCGCCGCAGGAAACCGTGTCGCAGCCTCTCTTGGTGCCGGTGAGACCTACGTGCTCACGGATGGCGTCCGCCAGCAAGGTCTTCGGATGTATAAGGATTTCGTATTCGTCACCGTTAACTCTAAAAGTCAATACCTGTTTTTTCATATCTCTCCTCCTTAGGCAGCCTTCTGGGCTTGTTCAAAGGCCTTCTTCAGCATCCTCTTGGTGAGAACACCAAGCACATGCCTTCTATGCTCTTCGGATGCGTGAATATCGGCGACAGGCTGTGCTTCCTCCGAAGCGATCTGGCCGGCCTCGGTGAAGAGCTTGTCGTCAAGCTTCTTGCCCTTTAAAAGGTCTTCGGCCTTCGTCACTCTAAGGGGTGTGGGACCTGCGTTGCCGAGAACGATCCGGGCGTTTTTGCACGTGCCGTCGGCGTTGAGCACAACCGAGGCGGCAGCGGCAACGATACCCATCTCGCTGTCGAGGAGATTGAATTTCTGATAAGCACAACCGGATTTCGGCTCCGGTGCGGGAACGTGCGCCTCAAGAACGAGATCGCCATGACCCATCTGCGTCTCGAAGTAATCGACGAAGAACTCGTCGAGGGGAACGGTCTTTTCGCCATCAACGTTCCCGAACTTTATCTCCGCATTGAGGGCGATAAGAACGGGTGCGAGGTCGCCTGCGGGATCGGCATGGGCGAGGTTCCCGCCTATGGTTCCCCAGTTGCGCGTCTGGATCGACGCGAGCTTCTGCTCCATCGCAACGAGGGCAGGATATTTCTTCGCGATGATATCGGATTTCTCGACCTCCCTATGGGTCGTCGTCGCGCCGATCCTAAGACCGTCCTTCTCATCGAACTTGATGTACTTGAGCTCATTGACGTGCTTGATATCCACGAGATATTCGGGGGCGAGCATGCCCTGCCTCAAGACGATCAACAAGGACTGGCCGCCGCAGATGACTTTGCAGTCATCGTGTTCCGCGTACATTGCAAGCGCTTCTTTCAGGCTTGCAGGCTTCAGGTACTGAAAATCGTTAATCATAGGTCTCCTCTCCTTTCTATTGTTTCTACTTCTTCAACGCCGAGCCGAGCCAACGCTTGCCGGCAGAGATCAGTTCTTCTTCAAGGCGGCGAATTCGCGCTCGATGCCGTATTCCTCGACATTCCTGATGCACTGCGACCCAACCTCTATGTTGCCCGGCATCCCGAAGGTCTTGTCCGACTCGTCGGCGGACTCCTCTTTCTTCAACTCCTTGATCCTCTCCGGATCGAAGGACGTACCCCGATAGGCCGGGGAATAGCACAGGTAATAGTGTCGGCCGCGGTAGATAGCGCATTCCACGCAAGCCTTTCCGGATATGGGACATAATATTTTGTGTTTGGCCATAGGCAGCACCCCTGAATAAAGATTGGTAATGCCTGAAAAGCATTATGTGGCAAAATTATTGCGGATATTTGTTCAAAAGTCAAGTTTATTTTTTTCCCATAATGAACATATGTCTGTATTGCATAAAATTGCAAGGTTTTATTGCACAGCATTTGTTCATCATGATGAACTCCGTGATTCTTCGCCCCTGTTTTGTGTGCAATTGTGTTGACAAATGGTACCCCGTTTACTATAAAGAGAGAAAATCACATTTCAGGAGGGGTTTTATGAAACGGTTTTTCGGGGTAAAGTGTTTGCTTTTCGTTTTCTTCGCTGCAACCTGTCTTGCCTTCTTTCCAGTAATGGCGTCGGCCCAGAAGGTCATCACGCTCAACTACTCCAATTTCTTCCCGGCGCCGCATAAGAACAGCGTCGTCGCGCAGCAGTGGTGCAAGGAAGTTGAGAAGAGGTCGGGCGGCAAGGTCAAGATAACCTACTTCCCCGGTGGCACCCTCACCCCCGCCGCGCAGACCTATGACAACGTCGTGAAAGGCATCGCGGACATCGGCGAGAGCTGCTTCGCCTACACCAGGGGCAAATTCCCCATGATGGAAGTCATCGACCTTCCCCTCGGCTACAAGAGCGGCGTTTCCGCGACGAACCTCATCAACGCCTACTACGCCAAGTTCAACCCGAAAGAGCTTGCCGACGTCAAGGTGCTCTGGCTTCACGCACACGGCCCCGGCATCCTTCTCTCCAAGAAACCCGTCAAGACGATGGATGACATGAAGGGCATGAAGATCCGCGCGACCGGTCTCGCGGCGAAGGTCGTTCAGGCGCTCGGCGGCGCACCCGTCGGCACAACGATGCCTGAGACCTATGACGCGCTCCGCACCGGCGTGGCCGATGGCGCCATGGCTCCCGTTGAGGCGGCACAGGGCTGGAAATGGGGTGAGGTTGTCAAGTACATAACCCAGAACTTCGGCTCCGCCTATACCACCGGTATGTTCGTGGTCATGAACAAGGCAAAGTGGAACGCCATGCCTCCCGACGTCCAGAAGGTCTTCGAAGAGGTCAGCAAGGAATGGGTAGTGAAACAGGGTAAGGTCTGGGATGAGATCGACAAGGAAGGCTACGATTTCGCCAAGAAGAGAGGCAATCAGGTCATCACTCTCTCCAAGGAAGAAGACGCGAAATGGGCAAAGGCCGTCAAGCCCCTTCTTGATGACCACGTAAAAACCCTCAAGGGTAAGGGTCTTCCCGGCGCCGAGGCAGTCAAGTTTGCGGTTGATTATCTGAAGAAGAACTAAACGAACAAGATATAGCTAAAAAAGGGCTCCGAAACCGGAGCCCTTTTTTTGTCGCAGGTCGCCAGAGATTGCCGCGAGGGGGGTGGGCCGTCACATTTTTGTGGAGCGGCCAACCGATTCTTCTTTTGGCTTCTAACTTGTGACCTGAAACCTGGGACTTGTGACGATTCTAACACCCGGCCAGGGCAAGGAAGTTCCGGAGGAGCGCAAGGCCCACGCGCTGGCTTTTTTCGGGGTGGAACTGACAGGCGAAGAGGGAGCCCGTCTCGACGGCTGAGGTGAAAGGGCCGTCGTACTCCGTGGTCGTGGCGATTACGGATCCGTCGTCGGGGGCGCAGTAATAGGAATGCACGAAGTAGAAGAAATCGCCCGGGTTTATTCCCTTGAGGATGGGGCTCTCCTTCCGGATGTCAACGCTGTTCCATCCCATGTGGGGCACTTTCATGGAGCCCGTAAAGCGCGGCACGGTGCCCTTGATGACCCCGAGACCCTTGACTCCCGGCGCCTCCTCGCTTGATTCGAAGAGCACCTGCATCCCGAGGCATATGCCGAGGTACCGCTTGTCCCTGCGGATGTGCTCTCTGATGGCGGGGGCCAGGCCCCTGCCCTCCAGGTTCTCCATGCACCTGCCGAAGGCGCCCACCCCCGGCACGACTATGGCGGAGGCCCCCTCAATGGACGCCGGGTCGCCGGACACAGTGACGCCGGCCCCGAGCTTCGCGAATGCGTTGAGGACGCTTTTCAGGTTGCCCATCCCGTAATCGACAACAACGATCATTTACAGTACGCCTTTCGTGCTGAGTACGCCTTTTATGCGGTCGTCCTTCTCCACCGCGGCCCTCAAGGTCCGGGCGAAGGATTTGAACACGGCCTCCACCTTGTGGTGGAGGTTGCTTCCGTAGAGGAGGTTGACGTGAAGGGTCAGCCTCGCCTCGTTCACGAAGGCCTGGAGGAATTCCTTCACCACGTCGACGTCAAATCCTCCCGTTCTTCCCTGGAGACGCCCTTTGAAGACGAAGGAGGACCGTCCCGATATGTCGACGGCCGTCATGCAGAGCGTCTCATCCATGGGAACGAGCGCGCTGCCGTAACGCCTTATCCCTTCCATGCCGCCGAGGGCGTCCCTCAGGGCCTTCCCCATGGCGATGCCCACATCCTCCACGGTATGGTGGTTGTCCACATCGGTGTCCCCTTTTGCCGTCACGACGAGGTCAAAGAGGCCGTGCTTCGCGAAGAGATCGAGCATGTGGTCGAAAAAGGGTATCCCTGTCGAGATGCTGTACTCGCCCGAGCCGTCGAGGTCCCAGGATACGGAGATGGACGTCTCTTTGGTCGTCCTTTCCACTTCGGCCTTCCTCGCCATATCTCCCCCTTACATGATGACCTTTTTCAGGGGATATTCCACGATCCCCTGCGCCCCGGCCCTTTTCAGGTCGGGGATTATATCTCTGACAACCTTTTCGTCGATGATGACCTCGATGGCCACCCACTTGTCGTCGGAAAGGTTCGATACCGTCGGCGTGTGCAGAGAGGGAAGGATCTCCGTCACTCTGCCGAGCTTGTTCCTGGGGATGTTCATCTTGAGCCCGACCTTCTCTTCCGCAAGGAGCGCCCCCTTCAGGAGGATGATGAGATTTTCCATCTTCCTCTTCTTCCAGGGGTCCTTCCAAGCGGTCCTGTTCGCGATGAGGACGGTCTCGGATTCCAAGATGGTCTCCACTATCCTCAGGTTGTTGGCGACCAGCGACGCTCCCGTCTCGGTCACCTCCACGATGGCGTCGGCCAGAAGGGGCGGCTTAACCTCCGTGGCGCCCCAGGAGAACTCCACAGAGGCCTCGATCCCCTGTTTTTTGAGATACCGCTTCGTGAAGGCCACGAGCTCCGTTGCGATCTTCTTGCCCTGGAGGTCCTTCACCTTCTTGATGGGAGAATTGTTGGGCACGGCGACGACCCACTTGACGCCGCGGAAGCCCACCTTGCCGTAGCGAAGACGGACGAGCTCCACCACCCTGGCATCCTGCTCCAGGACCCAGTCGGCCCCCGTTATCCCCATGTCGAGGATCCCGTCCTCCACGTAGCGGGCCATTTCCTGGGCCCGTATGACGAGGCCTTCCATCTCGTCGTCGTCTATGACGGGGACGTAGGAGCGCTCCCGGAGCTTGATGGTGTAGCCGGCGTTCTTGAAAAGCCGGAAAGTCGATTCCTGCAGGCTGCCCTTGGGCAGACCGATCTTCAGTTTCATTTGGGGGACTCCTTTCGTGCCTTTATTGCATCGCCATGGGCGGGCAGGCCCTCTATCCTTGCGAGCCTTTCCGCCCTGTCGCCATATTTTTCAATGAATGTCCGGTCTATTGTAACAACAACCTTCCGCTTTGTAAACCGGTCGACGGAAAGCCCCCCTGTGAACCGTCCCGCGCCCGCCGTGGGCAGAACGTGGTTCGTCCCGATATAGTAGTCGCCCATGGCAACAGGCGTGTTCAGACCGACGTAGATGACGCCGGGATAGAGTATCGAGGGCAGACACGTTGTGTCGCCCAGGAGCTCCATGTGCTCCGGCGCGATGCTGTTTATCGCCTCGACGGCGCGGCCGAGGTCGGTGTAGTGCACCATGTACCCGTTGTCGTCGAGGGCCTTCCTGATCGTCTCCCTGCGCGGGGCACCGTCGATAAGCCCTTCGATGCTCTTCATGACGTCGCTGAGGTGTTCCCGGGAAGAGGAGAAGAGCCCCACCGATGCCAGTTCGTCGTGTTCGGCCTGTGAGAACATGTCGAGGGCCACCATCTTAGGCGAGTGGGCCTCGGTGCAGAGAACGACAAGCTCCGTCGGCCCGGCGAGCATGTCGATGCCGACGGACCCGTAAACGTCCCTCTTGGCCTCTTCCACGTAGGCGTTTCCCGGCCCGACGATCATGTCCACCTTCGGCACCGAGCCCGTCCCGTACGCGAAGGCATATATGGCCTGGGCGCCTCCTACGCGGTAGACCTCGTCGATGCCGAGGAGTTTCGCGGCGGCGGCCACGTGGTCATTTATGGCACCCCCCCGGCCGGGCGTGGTCGCGCAGACCCTCTTCACCCCGGCTATCTGCGCCGGTACCACCCCCATGACCAGCGACGACGGGTAGGACGCCGTTCCCCCGGGGACGTAGACCACGGCGCTTTCCACCGGCACCGGGCCTTCCTCGACGACGAGGCCCTTCTTCCTGAAGACCCGTTTCGGCATCTTCTGTCCCTTGTGGTAGGAAGTCACGTTCCTGATCATCCCCTTGAGGACGGAAATGTCCCTTGCCGGGACCCTCGATGCCGCCTCACCGATCTCACGGGAGGTCAGTTTCAGGGGGTGCGCCGCCTTCCAGCCGTCCCAGGCGATGGAGAAGTCCACGAGAGCGGCGTCTCCGCGGGAAAGGACGGCCTGGCGTATCTTCAGGACCGCCTCGCGGACATCGCGCTTCTTGCCTTCCCTGCCGGTCTTCACGAAGGATATGAGGCCGTCGAATTCCCGGTCAAGCTCCCATACTTTCATCTTTCACCCTTTCGATCCTGGCGCCGAGGTTTTTGAGCTTTTCTTCGATGCGCTCATAGCCCCGGTCGATGTGGTATATGCGCGAGACCTCCGTCTTGCCGTAGGCGGCAAGGCCCGCGATGATGAGTGACGCGCTTGCCCTCAGGTCTGTGGCCATCACCTTCGCGCCCGACATCGATTCGACCCCGTGGACGATGGCCGTGTTGCCCACGACCCTGATATCGGCGCCCATCCGCCGGAGCTCCGCCGCGTGCATCATCCTGTTCTCGAATATGGTCTCCGTTATGGCGCTCACCCCCTTGGAGGTCGTCATGGCCGCCATGAGCTGGGCCTGCATGTCCGTCGGGAACCCGGGGTAGGGCACGGTCCTGATGTCCACGGCCAGGGGTCTTCTCTTCGACATGGACGCCTTGATCGTTCGCCCGTCGCAGTGGATGTCCATGCCCGTCTCCGTGAGCTTGTCGATAACGGCCTTGATGTGCTCGGGAACACAGTTCTCGAGGACGATGCTCCCCCGCGTCATGCCGCAGGCGGCAAGGAACGTCCCCGCCTCTATCCTGTCCTCTATGACGTCCCAGGCGCAGGGTGTAAGCTCGCCCACGCCGAGTATCCGTATGACCGCCGTCCCCTCTCCTTCGATGCGCGCCCCCATCTTCTTGAGCATCCGCGCGAGATCGACCACTTCCGGTTCGCGGGCGGCGTTCTCTATCAGGGTCTCCCCCTTGGCGAACACCGCCGCCATGAGGAGGTTCTCCGTCCCGCCGACGGTGACGCTGTCGAAGACGATGCGCGCCCCTTTAAGCTTCTTTGCCGTGACATCGACATAACCCTCCCGGATGGCGACGTCGCAGCCCAGCGCCGAGAGGCCCTTGAGGTGGAGGTCGATGGGCCGCTCCCCTATGGCGCACCCTCCGGGGTAGGAGACCGTCGCCTTCCTGAGGCCGCCGATGAGCGCCCCGAGAACGAGAACCGAGGCCCGCATCTTCTTCACCAGCTCGTAGGGAGCAACGTGGTTCCCCACCTCCGCGGTGTCTACCTCTACCGTGTGCTCATCCTGCCATACACACCTCGCACCGAGCAGGTCGAGAAGCTGCATCATCGTCGTGACATCCATGAGACGGGGCACGTTACTGATGGCGTACGTGCCCCTCTGAAGCAGCGTGGCGGCAAGAACGGGCAGGACGGCGTTCTTGGAGCCGCTTATCCTGACTTTCCCCTTAAGCCTCTCTCCGCCTTCTATAATGAACTTATCCATGTCCCGCGAGCACCCTTTCCCTGCCTGAATAGTCTTTTCTCACTTTCACCCTGAGCCCCGCCACCTCGAGCATGGCGCCGACCGTCCCGGCCTGCGCTTCGGAGCCTATCTCCAGGAGGACCGATCCGCCCGGGGCAAGACGCCGGGGCAGCTCGGCGGCGATCCGCCGGTACACCTCGAGACCCCCTTCCCCGCCCCGCAGGGCACGGGCTGGCTCGAAATCCCTCACATCGGCCATAAGCTCGTCCCACTCGTCGTCGGCCACATAGGGGGGGTTCGACAGGACCATGTCGAAGCGTGTCCCGTCGCTGAATGCCGCGAAAAGGTCGCCGCACACAAAGCGCGTCCTTTCTTCGACCCCGATGGAGCGGGCATTCCTGCGCGCCACCGCGAGGGCCGCCTCGGATATGTCGACACAGACGACGCTGCTGCCCGCGTGTTTCGCGATAACGATGCCGATCGCCCCGGAACCCGTCCCCATGTCGAGAATCCTGAGGTCCCTCCTGCCGCCGATGAGGGCGAGGGCCTCCTCCACGAGGACCTCCGTCTCCGGCCGCGGGATCAGCACCGCCTCATTCACGGAGAAGGTCTCGGAAAAGAACTCCCGCGTTCCCGTCATATACGCCAGGGGCCTGCCCGCAGCGCGCTCGTCGAGGGCCTTCCGCACGGCGCCGAGGTCTTCCCCGCCGATCTCACGGTCCATGCGGCAGAAGAGCTGTTCCTTCGTAAGGCCGAGGGCGAGGCATACGGTTGCGATGACGTCCGTCCTGGAGAGACCCCTCTCGCCTGCGATGATCTGGCTGATCCTCAATGCCCTTTACCCTTTTTTGAGTGCTTCGGAGCGGAAATGCGCGGTCACGGGACCCGTTATCTCCTCTATGTTCCCGTTGAGGATGTCCTGGAGTTTGTACAGGGTGAGGCCGATCCTGTGGTCGGTGACGCGTCCCTGGGGGAAGTTGTAGGTCCTGATGCGCTCGCTGCGCTCGCCGGTTCCTACCTGTTTTCGCCGCTCGTCGGAGATCTCCTGCTCCTTCTCGCCTTCCATCTTTTCCTTGAGCCGGGCCCTGAGGACGCGCATGGCCTTTGCCTTGTTCTTGTGCTGCGATTTCTCATCCTGGCACGTGACGACCATG
>Ga0116144_10005618_pt1 | contig 11274 bp, 10 predicted proteins | sample AD_UKC035_MetaG_FD_89746 | JGI IMG/M metagenome (GOLD analysis project Ga0116144, IMG submission 89746) | Active sludge microbial communities of municipal wastewater-treating anaerobic digesters from USA - AD_UKC035_MetaG | ecosystem: Engineered > Bioreactor > Anaerobic > Digestate | place: USA... | reverse complement strand
TTTTTTGCATATTTAAGTTACAATATATTTCTAAAAAGGTCAAATTTTTCGGCAGTCTTAAGATTCAAGGAGGTTTCCATGGATTTAATGAGTACTTTGAAAGGTTCTCTTCTGGAAAGTTTTTTTCCGAAAGGCTGGGATATGAAGAAAATTGATTCCTGCTGCAGCAATAAGCCGGAAAAAATATCCGAAAGGCAGAAGTGGTGGAACAGGAATTTTGCTCCCGTTTCATGCAATACCCTTGAAGAGTTTAACGCAAAAATGGGCCATGAGATAGCCTATGAGATATGTGCTGCAAAAGAGGAAAAGAAGAAACTGATACTCATATTGCCCGTAGGTCCCATGGGAATGTATGAATGGATAGTATATTTCCTGAAAGAGTGGAACGTTGACTGCAGGCATGTTTACGGATTCAACATGGACGAATGGAGCGACAGCAGGGGCAATACCCTTCCTTCGACAAATCCCGGGGCTTTCCAGAACGCCATGGAACAAGCTTTTTACGGACCGCTCGGAAAGCTGACTGTTCCGAAAAGCCAAAGGTTTTTCGCCACAAGAAAAATGCTTCCCGGATACCCTCCGAAGATAGAGGAATTAAGGAATAAGGGAGCAAAATTGGTTTTAATTTTCGGCATAGGAAGGGTTTTCCACATTGCTTTCTGGGAGCCTCATTTCGCCGCCGAATTTTCTTCCTCTGCCGAATGGAAAAAGCAGAGCTACAGGCTGGGTGCAAAGCTTCACCCTTTGACGATTGAGCAGAATGCGATAACAAGTTTCAAGAGCAGGACTACGCTGGTTCCTTGCTTTGCCAACACCATAGGGCCGGGCATATTCCTCAAGGCTGACAAGATTATCGGAGGGGCGGATGGAACTCTCGGAAGAGGAATGATGTGGCAGGGAATGAGTCTCTGGGTTACCCTACGGTACGGGCCTGACATATGGGTTCCGAGCAGTTTTATGCCAGTGATGCCCGGGAAACTATTCTTTCTGAAAGACCTTGCGGGACCGCTCGTGCCTGAGTGCAACTGATGCCGTATTGCGTGCGTTACAAAAAAAGGCTGAAAATTTGAGGGAAATAATATTTCTGAAAACTAACATCCTGAAAAGGACATGAAAAGGCGTGGGAAAAACATGGGAGGGAAAGAAAAATGAGAATACTGGCTGTTGGAGCGCATCCTGATGATATTGAATTTCATTGCGGCGGAACTCTTGCGAAATATTCAAAGGATGGAAATGAAATATTCATGGCATACCTGTGCAGCGGGTGTTACGGAAGCAAGGACACCAGCCCCGAAGAGCTTGCAAAAATAAGGGCGCGGGAAGCAAGAAATTCCGCGGGTCTTATCGGGGCGAAAGTTTTCGGTCCGATTGCGGATGACCTTGGTCTTTATCCCACCAGGGAGATGAGGATAAAAGTGGTCGACATCATAAGGCAGGCCAAACCCGACCTTATATTCACCCACAGTACAAACGATTATATGCCCGACCACGTTACAACCGGCCAGCTTGTTTTTGATGCCGCTTTTACCGCAACCCTTCCTTTGTTTAAGACCGATTTCCCCGCACACGAAAAGATTATGCCCATTTACAGCATGGATACCGCAGCGGGTATTTGTTTCGAACCTGACGTATATATAGATATTACAGGTTTTTTTGAGACGAAAAAGAAGATGCTTCTTTCTCATGAAAGCCAGTACAAATGGATTGAGAACCACCACCAGGCAAACCCAGTAAAGTTTATTGAAAAAGTGTCCGGATTCAGGGGATTGCAGTGCGGCGTGGAATATGCGGAGGCATTTAAAAAAGTGAAAGTCTGGGGCCGGGTATTTCCGGAAAACCTGATGCCTTAGTTTGATTGGCCGTATACTGCATACTTAATGGCTACTTTTCTTCCTTCAGTTTTTTAATTTTTTCGCGGTAATGAATGGCTTCCTCGAAATCAAGCTTTTTTGCCGCAGACATCATTTTCTTTTCAAGCCTGTTAAGAGTCTGAAACAGGTTTTTTCCGTAGAAAGACTCATCGTCTTCAACTGAAACTGATTCCTGCGCTTTTTTTGTTCCTCCGATTATTTCAGTAATACTTTTATAAATGGGTTTTTGGATGGAACGGGGAATTATCCCGTTTTCGAGGTTGTATTCCATCTGTTTTCTTCTTCTTCTCTCCGTCTCGCTTATGGCTGCATCCATTGCGTTGGTAATCCTGTCGGCATACATTACAACTTCGCCGTCAATGCTCCTTGCCGCCCTGCCTGATATCTGTATGAGCGAAGTGGCTGACCTGAGGAATCCTTCCTTATCCGCGTCAAGTATTGCCACGAGGCTTACTTCCGGAAGGTCAAGTCCTTCCCTCAGAAGGTTTATGCCCACGAGTACGTCGAATTTCGCTTCCCTGAGTTTCTGCAGTATATCTATTCTCTCAAGCGTGTCTATCTCATAGTGAAGGTAATGTACTTTGATATTGAAACCTTTCAGATAATCGGCTATTTCTTCGGCAAGGTTCTTGCTGACAGTAATAACAAGGGTCCGCTGTTTTTTTTCTGTTTTTGCCCTTATTCTTGACAAGAGGTCGTCAATCTGGTTTAAGGTGGGGCGGACAGTTATGGGAGGGTCGATAAGTCCTGTGGGCCTTATTATCTGTTCTGCTACCAGGCGGGAAGGCGTTCCCAGTTTTTCAACCCTGCATCTGTTCAACTCGTATTTCCCGGGAGTTGCCGATACGTAGATAATCTGTTTTGCCAGATTTTCAAATTCATTGAAAACAAGAGGCCTGTTATCCATTGCGGAAGGAAGCCTGAACCCGAATTTTACCAGGGTTTCTTTTCTCGACCTGTCTCCGTAAAACATGCCTTTTAACTGGGGAATCGTGACATGTGATTCGTCAATGAATATAATGTAGTCTTCGGGAAAATAGTCGAGTAAAACCTCTGGCCTTTCTTCCTGATTCCTTCCTGAAAGGTGCCTGCTGTAATTTTCAATGCCCTGGCAGTATCCGAGCTCTTCAAGCATCTCAAGGTCATAATTGGTACGCATCTCGAGTCTTTCGGCTTCGAGAGGTTTGTTTTCTTTCCTGAAATATTCAAGCTGTTCCTCAAGTTCCCTTTTTATGCTGTTTTTTGCCTTTTCCATTTTTTCCGCAGGCGTTACGAAGTGTTTTGCGGGGTATATGTAAACCTCCTTTTCTTCGGAAAAAACTTTTCCCGTCAGAGGTTCGAATTTTTCAAGCTTGACTACCCTGTCGCCTATAAGCCCTATCCTTATCGCGATTTCGTCATATGCAGGTATTACTTCTATAGTGCTTCCTCTGACACGGAATTTCCCTCTTTCAAGTTCAAATTCGTTTCTCTCGTACTGTATTTCAACCAGCCTTTTCAGGATATTCTTTCTTCCCGCATCCTGCCCCCTTGCAATGTGCAGCATCATTGCTTTATGGTCTTCGGGGCTTCCTATGGGGTATATGCAGGATACGCTGGCCACGATTATTACGTCTTTAGCCGAAAGTATGGAACTCGTTGCAGCAAGCCTCAGCCTGTCAATGTCCTGGTTTATCGAGGCGTCTTTCTCTATGTATGTGTCGGTTGCGGGTAGATAGGCTTCCGGCTGGTAGTAATCGTAATAGCTTACAAAGTATCTTACCCTGTTTTCGGGAAAAAATTCCCTGAATTCGCTGTAAAGTTGTGCGGCAAGAGTCTTATTGTGAGATATTATAAGGGCAGGGCGGTTCGCATCAGCTATCACGTTTGCCATCGTGAAGGTTTTCCCGCTTCCGGTTACTCCAAGAAGAATCTGTTCTTTTTCACCTCTGGCAAGGTTCTCTTCCAGTTTTTCTATTGCATGGGGCTGGTCTCCCGAAGGTCTGTAATTCGAAACGAGCCTGAATTTATCCATGCTTACTATTGTACCTGTTTTAAGCGCCGTGTTCCATATTTCATGCAAAATCAGGGGATTCCGGGGTGAATTAAAGCGTATTTTCAAAAGAAAGGCGGGGCAGTTGTTTCTCAAGGTAATATTTCGATTCCTCGTAGCAATCGCTGTACGGATAGAACAATACCACCTGCAGGAAAGCGTATTTAGCTTTCTGGTAGTCTTTCTTCTCAACGAGTATTTTCCCAATGGCAAGAAGTGCGTTGTCTGCAAGTTTGCTTAAGGGATAGTTAAGGACGAAATTTTTGTAGGCAAGGTATGCCTTGTCTCTTTCCCCCTGCCTGTACAGTGAATCCGCGATGGCGTACTGTATTTTTTCCGGGAGGGTGACTTCCGGATATTTCTCCGTTATCTCTCCGTAATATTTTGAAGCGAGCAGCCTGTCTTCGTCAATTTCTGACAGAATAAGGCTTTTTGCATGTTCTATTTTCCCGTATTCTTCCATGTTTCTGATGGGATGCTGTTTGCTTCCGAGAAGGTTAAACAGGACATTCTTTCCAAGTTGCACGTTTTCCCTGAATTTTGCTTCCCTGTACAGCCTGGTTCCAAGTCCTATCACTGCTCCGTAAAGAAATCCGGCAAAATGAGCACCGAATGCCACTGAACTTGCCGTTATACCCCTGGCTGCAAGCAGGGTGGAAAAGGACTGCTGTACAAACCAGAATGCGAGCCAGGCAACTGCATAAAGTCTGAATTCCCCGAAACGGATAATGAAAAGGAATATCCATATAAAATACTTGAAGGTAATGCGGCTCTTGGGAAACAGTATGGCGTAAGCCCCCAGGACTCCGGCTATGGCTCCCGATGCTCCTATTGTCGGTATTCCTGCTGCCTGTTCCGGTATAAGGGCAGAATAGAGAAGCATGGAGAATATGCCTGCCGAAAGGTAGAAAAGAATAAAGGGAATTCTTCCCCACCTGTCTTCTATATTGTTGCCGAAAAGCCACAGGTACCACATGTTGAAAGCAAGGTGCATGATTCCCCCGTGCAGGAACATGGACGTGAAGAGAGTTGTAACTGAAAAATCCGAAGGGATGAAGCCGTATTTTAGCAAAACCTTGTCATATTCGGGGTTTGCAACGTGGAGTAAGAATATTGCAACGTTGATAATAATTATCGTGAGCACAAGCACGGGAAATTTCTTAACCCTGTATTCGTCTCTGAGAGGAAAGAAAAAAAACATTATAGTTTAAAGAGCCCCTTGAATCCGAGGAAAACCAGGCTGATAAGGCCGGTCATTATGAAAGCTATGGGAATACCCCTGAAGTTTTTGGGAACAGGGGCAGTATCAAGCCTTTCTCTCATAGATGCAAAAAGAATTATAACCAGACAGTATCCGGCTGAAATTCCAAGGGCGAATACGAGGTTCTGAAGAAAATTCAGCCTGTAATCGATCCCCAGGAAAGCGGAAGCCAGTATTGCGCAGTTGGTTGTTATGAGAGGCAGGTATATGCCGAAGGCCTTGTAAAGGGCAGGCGCTTTTTTTCTTATTATTATTTCTTCAAACTGGACGAAAGAAGCTATGGTTAGGATAAAGGTTACCGTTCTTAGATATTCGAGATGGAAGGGCAAAAGAAGGTAATTATAAACCGCCCAGCTTATGCTGCAAGCCATTACCGTTACGAATATTACTGCTATTCCCATGCCTATTGAAGACTTTATATTTGTAGAAATGCCTATAAACGAACACAATCCGAGGAACCTTATCAAAAGGATATTATTTACTATGAAAGCAGACAGGAAAATATAACCGAGGTTGAGTTCATTCAGCATTTTTTCTTTCCTCCGATACTGTTCTTGATTGCTATCAGAAAACCTATTACGATAAATGCCCCGGGAGGCATAATCATAATGAGAAAGGGCAGGTAATTATCGCCCAGCATGTTAATGCCGAAAAGAGTTCCCTGTCCGAGGAGTTCTCTTATTGATGCAATAATTAGAATTGCCATGGTAAATCCTATGCCCATGCCTATTCCGTCGAGTGCCGAGTTTATTACGTTATTCTTGGAAGCGAAAGCTTCCGCCCTTCCCAGCAGTATGCAGTTGACCACCATGAGGGGAAGGTATACTCCGAGATTTTTATGGAGCTGGGGTGAAAAGGCTGCAAGTGAATAGTCTATAACACTTACGAAAGTTGCTATGACAACTATGAATACGGGTATTCTGACATGGGCGGGGACAATTTTTCTGATTACTGAAACTGTAATATTAGACCCGAGAAGAACGAAGATAAAGGCAGCGCCCATTCCGAGGGCATCCCTGAGAGAACCCGAAACGGCCAGAAGGGGGCATAGGCCAAGCATCAGGTAAAATATTGGATTTTCTTTCCATATGCCGAGCATAAGGTTTTTCGGTTCTATTATTTTTTTCATTGAATCTCTCCGTTTTCTCTTTTTACTCGAGCTCTTCCTGCAGTTTACGTACGCTTTCCGTCACGGCTCTCGAAGATATTGTTGCTCCAGTAATCCCGTCTATCAGGCCTTCTGACTTATCCTTTTTCAGGTAGAGGACTGAAGGTTCCATTCCTTTAAACTGCCCGAGGAATTTGGTGTCGGTGATTTTCGAGCCGAGACCGGGGGTTTCCGTGTGTTCAAGTATTCTTATTCCTCTTATCTTCATGTCACTGTCAAAGCCTGCTTTTATAAGGATATTTCCGCCGTACCCCGTGGTTTTCAAATCGAAAATCCATCCTGCAAGCTCTCCGTTTTCTTTGTAGACGGCGGTACAAGGTCTCTCTTTTACTTTGTCCTGACTGAATTTTATTCCCTCATTGAAAATCTCCCTGTTAAGCCTTTCTTCTTCTATCTTTTTCTGTTCTTCAATTTTTGGTTTTGTCAGCCTGTATGCCTGGGCCAGAAGGAATCCGGACAGGACAGATATGGATAAAAGGACTACTATACCGGCTATGATATCTTTTTTCTTCATGTTGAAAATCTCCCGGACAAAGACATGTCCTCCGCTATTCTCTCTTTGTTTGGGGCATCCCGAATTTCCTTGGCAGCGTGTAGCGGTCTATGAGAGGTACGAACATATTCATAAATATTATCGAATAAGCGACGCCTTCGGGATATCCGCCTTTCTGTCTTATTAGAAATGTAACTATTCCGCATCCAATGCCGAAAATAATTTTGCCTTTATTTGTCAAAGGGGATGTCACGTAATCCGTTGCCATGAAAAATGCCCCGAGAATAAGGCCTCCTGCCATTATCTGCAAGGTGGGGTTCTGTCCTGAAATATAGGATAGTAAGGCAACAGTAAGAATATATGCGGCAGGGATATGCAGTGTTATAATTCTTCTTGCCAGGAGTAAAAGTGCTCCTATCAGGAGAAGCAGGGTGCTTGTTTCCCCTATGCATCCGGCCCTGTTTCCCAGAAACATATCCCACAAAGAAGGAAGCTGGATACTTGCGTTTTCTTTCAGCACTGCAAGAGGAGTTGCGGCAGTAATCGTATCGGTTCTGTAAGAAAAAGGGACGATATATCTTGTCATCTGCAGGGGAAATGAAGTAAGCAATACGGACCTTGCCGCAAGAGCGGGATTGAACAGGTTGTAACCTATCCCGCCAAAAAGTTCCTTGACGAGAAATATCGCGATGAAACTTCCGAGTGCGGCTATCCACAGGGGAATTCCAGGAGGAAGCACAAATGCAAACAGCAAACCTGTCAGAACTGCGCTTCCGTCATTTATGCTTACAGTCCTGCCAAAAAGCTTCTTGCTGAAAATCTCGCTCAGCAGGCATGACCCTATACATACAAGGATTATTTTTAAAACGGAAGGTCCGAAATAATAAATGCTTCCCAGCATTGCCGGCAAAAGGGCAATGGTTACGGTGTACATGATTTTCGGCGTAGAGTCCTTGCTTTTAATGTGAGGGGCCCATCTTATCTCATTCATTTTTTCTTCCCTTTCCCTGGAAATACTGCTATTACCTGCTGTCATTCTTGCGCAGTTCGGCCTTTGCCCATTTAAACAGGTCTACAAGGGGTCTTTCCGAAGGGCAAATGTAACTGCAGCATCCGCATTCTATGCAATCGGCTACGTTTAGTGTTTTGCATGCCTGCCAGTTTTTATTTTCCGCATACCTTCCCAGTTCTGCCGGCACGAGATTCATGGGACAAGCGTCTATGCACCTGCTGCATCTTATGCATGGCTTTATCTCTTTGCCAGGCCGGGTATCCTGCGGAAGTATGATTATTCCCGTCGTGCTCTTGATTACTGGGACATCGGGAGATGTAATATTGATCCCCATCATGGGTCCGCCTATAACCAGTTTCCTGCTGTCGGTAAGGATTCCCCCGCAATGGCTCAGGATGTCCGCAACTGAAGTGCCTATCCTTACCCTGAGGTTTTTAGGCGTTTTCACCAGTCCTGTAACTGTAAGAACCCGTTCTGTAAGAGGCAAATTACCGCAAACCGCTCTCTTTATAGAAAGTGCCGTCTGTATGTTGAATACGACGCATCCTATATCTATCGGCAGTCCGAGAGAAGGGACTTCTTTTCCCGTAATTGACTTTATCAGGTGTTTTTCGCTGCCCTGGGGGTACCTTTCATGAAGTATTTTCAGTGAGATATCAAGAGGAATTTTGAGGTTCTGCAGGGCTTTTTGAAGTATTTTCACCAGGTCCTTCTTGTTGCTTTCGATTCCTATGAACGCTTTTTGTACGGAGAGCGCTTTGCATATTATCTGAAGGCCTTCTATAACTTCGTCCGTGTTTTCTTTCATGACCCTGTAGTCTGCAGTCAGGAAAGGTTCGCATTCGCAGCCGTTAAGAAGAACGTATTCGGCCTTTTTGCCCTGCGGAACCATCAGTTTTACGAATGTGGGAAATGCGGCGCCTCCCATGCCTACTATTCCTGCCTGTTTCACTGATTCCGTGATTTCCCTGGGGGAGAGAAGCTGCCATTCAGGGATATCCGGCCGGGGACAATCCTGTTCGGCGCCATTCTCTGATTCAATTATTACGGACATGGAAGATTTGCCGTTCGGAAGGCTGCGGTTCTCGATGCCTGTTACTTTGCCTGAAATGCTTGAGTGTACGTAACTGCTTATAAATCCTGCCGGTTCACCTATAACCTGCCCTTCCTTGACAAAATCACCCTTTTGAACTGCGGGTTTTGCAGGCAGACCGGTATGCTGGGACAGAGGTATTGCAACTTTCTCAGGACAAGGAAACGTCTCAATCGTTTCTTCCTTGCTTAATTCCTTGAAAGCAGATATCTTTAAACCGCCTTTGAACATTTTAGGCTCCGAATTTGTCGAGTTTAAGGGCACATGCCAGCAGGATATACATGAGTTCCTTTGAATAGATATTCCCCAGTATGCCTTTTGCGCATTCCCGTTCCGTGAACTTTTTCACATCGTCAGGCATGGCATTCGGTGATTTTAAAATAAGTGGTACGGGATGCCATGAATGGCCTTTCAGCATTGAGGGGGTTGAATGGTCTCCCGTTATAGCCATGCTTTCAAATTTCATGTTTTCCAACTGCCATATCTTTGAATCGATATCCTCTATGACTTTTACCTTGGCGTTAAAGTTGCCGTCTTCCCCGTAACTGTCGGTTTTCTTTATATGCATGAAGAAAAAATCGTAACTGTCGTAAAGTTCCGCAAGAGCTTTGAATTCTCCTTCGACAGTTTCTCCCGCATCGGCAATATCCATGCCCAAAAGTCTTGAAACCCCCTTATACATGGGGTAAGCAGCTATGCAGACTCCATTCAGTTTGTATTTTTCGCTGAAGGTGGGAATTTTCGGAAGTTTTGAAATGCCCCTCAAAAGGAGGGTTTTAGCTTTTGAATCCGCACCTTTGAGTATCTCTTCCACCCTTTTTTCGAATTCGCGCAGGACCATGGCGGTTTTTTCTGAATCCCTGTCGAGAGCTTTTAATTGTTTTAGCGGCAGTCCTTCTTTCTGGGGGTCGTTTTCCATGACTGCAGGCTGAAGACCTTCTCCTCTCAAAACAATGGCGCACCTGTGCTCTTTTACTGTCCTTATTTCTATCTTTACTCCAGAGATTTCTTTTATTTTTTCAGACAGGAGTGCAACGATTTTTCTGTTTTCCTCGGTTGATATTCTGCCGGCCCTTCTGTCGGTAACAATGCTGCTGTCGTCAATTGTAGCAAAATTGCCCCTTATGGCAATGTCGTTTTTGTCCAAATTGATTCCTATCCCGAGACATTCGAGTGTGCCTCTTCCTATCTGGACATCTATGGGGTCGTATCCAAACAGAGCTATGTGCCCGGGGCCGCTTCCCGGAGTGACGCCTTTCAGCACGGGGGTCATTATTCCGCATGAACTTTCTGCAGCAAGCCGGTCCATGCGAGGTTTCTTTGCCGTTTCCAGTTCCGTTCTGCCGGTTACTGAATGGGGAAATCCACCGATACCGTCAAGCACCAGCAGAAGTATCTTGTTGCCGTTTTTCTTAACAATTTCAGGCAGAATCTTTTCGTATTCCATGGATTTTATGCCTCCCTGTTTTTGAAAAATTTCTCCAATATGATATAATTTCTACCGTTAATTGTCAAAAAGTTTTAAATAAGGCACAAAGACAGGCAGGAAAGGTGCACAAAGGCAGCACAGAAATGCAAAGCTTTCAGAGAACTTTTACCCTGTGCCTGTGAATATATACAATGCTATATATTGTGGCGACGCCCATTGGAAACCTTGAGGACATAACCTTAAGAGCAATAAACGTCTTGAGAGATGTTGATTTGATATTGTGCGAAGATACCAGGGAGATACTGAAGCTTCTCAACCATCTGGATATAAAAAAGCCCCTGTTGAGTTATTATAAGGATAATGAAACAAGACGCCTGAAAAAGGCTTTGGAACTTCTTCTCGAAGGAAAGGATATAGCCCTTGTATCTGACAGGGGAACGCCCGGAATTTCCGACCCTGCATACCTTCTGGTAAGGGAGGCGTACCGTTTCAACATAAAAGTTGTACCCGTGCCTGGAGCTTCAGCAATTACAGTGGCCATGTCCGCCTGCGGGCTGCCCTCGGACAGGTTTTCTTTTTACGGCTTCATTCCCAGGAAGAAAAACAGGAAAATGCAGTTTCTTGTTTCTCTGATCGACAAGGAAGAAACACTGGTTTTTTTTGAGTCAGTGCACAGGATTAAAGATACGCTTGCTTTGCTCAATTCCCTGTTACCGGAAAGGGAAATGGCTTTATGCAGGGAACTTACAAAGAAATTCGAAGAGATAAAAGTGGGGACAGTGTCCAGTATATGCGAAGAATATTCAAAAACAGAAGATGTCAGGGGCGAGTTTGTCCTGATAATCAAAGGGAGAGGCTAAAATGGTAATGAAGTTCTTTAGAAAGAAGAAAAACATGAAGATGATACTCTGGGCG
>Ga0116144_10005617_pt1 | contig 11278 bp, 7 predicted proteins | sample AD_UKC035_MetaG_FD_89746 | JGI IMG/M metagenome (GOLD analysis project Ga0116144, IMG submission 89746) | Active sludge microbial communities of municipal wastewater-treating anaerobic digesters from USA - AD_UKC035_MetaG | ecosystem: Engineered > Bioreactor > Anaerobic > Digestate | place: USA... | reverse complement strand
GGAATGCGAGGTGGTTTCCAACAGGAATGTGGCCACTTTCATTAAGGAATTTGTTGTGAAACTACCCGAAGGCGAAAAGTTGGACTTCAAATCGGGAGGATATATCCAAATCGATGTTCCAAAACTTGAGGTTGATTTCGGTAAGGATATCTTTGTGGAGGAGGAATTTCGCGTTGAGTGGGATAAATTTAAAATGTGGGATTTGAAGATGAAAAATCCCGAAGAAACCTACCGCGCATACTCCATGGCCAACCATCCTGCCGAGGATAATATCATCATGCTCAACATCAGGATTGCCACTCCGCCATGGGACAGAACCAAAAATGCCTTCTTAAACGTCAATCCAGGAATATGCTCAAGCTTCATATTCTCACGCAAACCTGGCGATAAGGTATTCATCAGCGGCCCATACGGAGAATTTTTCATTAAGGATACGCAGAACGAGATGCTGTTCATTGGTGGAGGAGCCGGTATGGCCCCCATGCGTTCGCATATTTTCCATCTTTTCAACACAGTAAAAACGGGGCGTAAGGTTAGCTTCTGGTACGGAGCCCGTTCGCGTCGCGAAATTTTTTACGAGGACCATTTCCGTGCCATTGAGAAAAAATTTCCCAACTTCAACTTCCACATAGCCCTATCTGAGCCCAAAAGCGAGGATAACTGGGATGGATACAAAGGATTTATCCATCAGGTAATATTAGACAACTACCTCTCAAAGCACGATGCCCCCGAGGATATTGAATACTACCTGTGCGGCCCGCCTATGATGAATGAGGCTGTGTTCAAAATGCTTTACGATTTGGGAGTGCCCAACGAGATGGTGGCCTACGATGACTTTGGTTGATTTTTCTGAGTAACAATAACATAACATTTTCCAATTCGGGTCAATTTGTTCACACAGTTGACCCGTTTTTTCATCCTATCCCCTTATTCCCTTTATCGCTTGGCCTTGGATAAGAAAATTGTCAAAAAATTCAACAATCCCGAATCATAATAAACTTTCATTTGATTAGAAAAGGCGGAATAGGTAAATATAATACCGGAAAACACCGTAGTAGCAAGAAAAAGACCTGAATGGTAGGGGCATAGGAAAAGGTAAAATATGAAAGAAAAAAGGCTTTTATTCAAAATTTTAATTATCTTTATTTTTATAAATATTTTCCATCATGCTAAGGAAACTATCCTATACCATCCTTTTTCTCCTTTCCCTCTGCGTGGTAACCAATGCTCAAAGATGGAGTAAAGACCCTTTAGCCATTGATGAAGACTCCATACTCTACAATACCATCCTGCTTAAAATCAAACTATCCGAAGAAATCAAAGATTCGAATATTATACTGTCCATGCAGTACGCCAAGGAGGCATTGGCCACAGCCAATAGGATTGGCAATGAGAAAATGATTGGCGAAAGCAAATTGCAGCTTGGCAAATGTTATGATTTCCTGGGTGGCAATATGGAAGCTCTCAACCATTTGCTTGAGGCATTGGAAATATTTACCCGCCTGAACGACAGTGCCAAAGTAGCACAAACAAATAAACTGATTGGATATGTTTACTATCTGTCCAAGGAATTCCTTTCAGCCTTTAACTATTTTGAAAATGTTTACCAGTGCGGAATTGGGCTCAGGGATACCCTTTTAACCATTGAAGGACTTATAGGAAAGGGGTCGGTATATGGCAATACCCAGAAAATGGATTCGGCTCTGATCATTTTCCATGAGGCTTTCTTATTGGCACAAAGTATTGGCAATAAAGCGAATGAAGTGCAAAGCCTTTTCTACATAGGCGATGTCAACCTATATTCGGGAAACCCCAAGAAGGCCATCGAAATTTTCCAACAAGTTGAAAATGGCTATAACCTGGCGAAGATTAATCCAAGGATGATCGCAGGGCTATACAATTCGATGACCAAGGCATTTATTGAAACTGGTAATGTTGAAATGGCAAAAAGATATAATCATAAGACCGGAGTAGCTTTGGAGAAGCTACCACGCCTTGATCGGTATGCCTTTTACTATTTGCTTAAATTTCAAATTGATACATTGGAAAAGAATTACGATAAAGCTATTGCCTCCTACATTAAGCATAAAACGCTTAATGACAGCTTACGAAATAGCTACTTCAAGGAAAAAATTGAGAATACCGAAACGCTATACGAACTTGTGAGAACTGAAAGAGAAGTTGATAACCTAACTTCGGAAAACATTATTAAAGATATTTCACTGAAGCAGAGAAGAATCCTGAATTACAGCTCCATTCTGATAATTGTACTACTAGTATTCATTGTTTTTCAAATCACTCGGTATGCTGCCAAAACAAGGATTAAAAATCAACAACTGCAAGAGCATCAGGAAGAATTGGCTACAATTAACGAAGAACTTCTCTCAACTAACGAAGAGTTACATCATCAGAGGGAAGAGTTAGAGGTTCTACTTATCAATTTACAAAACACGCAGCAACAGCTGATTCAATCGGAAAAAATGGCATCGCTCGGGGTACTTTCGGCCGGTGTTGCACATGAAATAAACAATCCCTTAAACTTCATCAAGGGGGGCCTGATGGGCATTGAAGATTTTTTAAAATCTCATTGCCAAGAACATGTCGTGGAGCTAACGCCATTCATTGAGAGTATAAACATAGGAATAGATAGAGCTGTCGCCATCATTCAAAGTTTAAACCATTACAGCCGGCAAGACGATTCGAAAAAAACCAGCTGCCATATTCATTCAATTATTGATAATTGTCTGGTAATGCTGCACAACAAGATTAAAAACAGGATTATTGTTGAAAAGAATTACTCTGAAAATCATCCTTATATAACTGGCAGTGAAGGTAAGTTACATCAGGCAATCCTTAATATTCTCATCAATGCCATACAGGCCATAGAGGGCACGGGGAAAATCATCATTTCGAGCAAGATTGTCGGAAAACGCCTCAATCTATCTTTTCAAGATACCGGGAATGGCATCAGCAAGGAAAATCTTACAAAAATAATGGACCCCTTTTTCACCACTAAAGAAGCGGGACAGGGTGTGGGACTGGGATTATCAATAGTTCATAATATAGTAATCGACCATAAGGGTACCATAGAATTTGAGTCGGACGAGGGGGCAGGGACAACTGTTCTCATATCGCTACCTTTGAATAAGGGGAACGCAGGCAATGGATAGCAAATAGCTTAGCCGACCTTTGTGGATTGACCATTGGACGGCCTAATATCATCCTTGCTTTTGCAAGGTGTAAGCCCCAAATCGCTGCCCAATCTTAGCATCAACTCGTACGCTTCCTCATAATCATTGCTAATCTTCCCATCGAGAATGGCTTCTTTAATGGTATCCTTAATAATGCCAACCGATCTGCCCGGAGCAATATTGAACACGGACATAATCATTTCGCCCGTAATGGGCGGCTGGAAATTGCGTATGGCATCCTTCTCCTCAATCTCCACCATTTTTTTCCTAACCAGCTCAAAGTTGGCCAGGTAGCGTTTCACCTTGTGATCGTTTTTCGAAGTGATATCCGCTTCGCAAAGAGTCATCAGATCATCCACATCGTTGCCAGCCTCGAATAGCAAACGGCGCACAGCCGAGTCAGTTACCTCGTCGCTGGAGAGGATAATGGGGCGAAGATGAAGCTGTACCAGCTTCTGTACGTACTTCATCTTGTCGTTCAACGGCAATTTCAGCTGCTTAAAGAGTGTTGGAATCATCTTAAATCCCATAAACTCATGCCCATGGAAAGTCCACCCCTGCCCCTTTATATACTTCTTTGTTGCAGGCTTGGCAATATCATGAAGCAATGCAGCCCATCGCAACCACAGATTATCCGATTTTTCGGCCACATTGTCCACTACCTGAAGGGTATGGAAAAAAACATCCTTATGATGTTGCCCTTCAACCTTTTCTACTCCTTTCAGAGTGACAAATTCAGGGAAAAACTGTTGGAGCAACCCGGTTTGTTCGAGCAGCATAAATCCTGTTGATGGCCGTTTGGATAACAGTATTTTATTCAGCTCATCGGTAATGCGCTCCTGCGACACAATTTTTAACCTCTCCCTGTTACGGCTGATGGCCTCGAAAGTATTCCTTTCGATGTCAAAATTCAGCTGGGTGGCAAACCTTACTGCACGCATCATCCTCAGCGGGTCGTCTGAAAAGGTTTGGTCGGGGTCGAGGGGTGTCCTGATAATCCTATCCTTGATATCGTTAATCCCGCCAAAAGGGTCAACCAGTTCACCCCACGATTGTGGGTGCAGGCTGATGGCCAATGCATTCATGGTAAAATCTCGCCTACGCTGATCATCCTCTATGGTCCCCTCCTCCACCACAGGCTTCCTCGAATCGCTGCCATACGACTCCTTACGGGCTCCCACAAACTCAATATCCCACCCTCCACTTTTCAACTGCGCCGTACCGAATCGCTTAAATACGGTTACCTTCCTGTTGCCCAACTTCTTAGCCACCAGCTGCGCAAGTTCAATGCCCGATCCCTGGACCACTATATCGATATCCATTGACGAACGTTTCAGGAAAATATCGCGGACATATCCTCCCACTACGAAAGTCGGTTTATCAATCTCCTGAACCGCCTCCGATATCTTTTTAAATATTGCGTTGTCTATAAATTCAACCATGCCCACACTGACATATTACATACAATACCTGACAAAATTACTACATTAAGGGTAAGATAAACCCAAATTCTGCCAACAACTGCCACCCAAACAGTTAAAACTTTTGCAATTCGCTATTAATCAAAATCATATAATATACTTAAAAAATCTTCATTTCCTATTTATGGTTTAATTAATCAAAAGGGAATACTATTTGTTAACAATATATTTAGATAATTAAATATTAACAAAATTAAAAAACACTACTCATGGTTGAGCATCTTACACTGGAGTCTTTTAAGACTAAAATCTTTGATTTTGATAAGAACACTGAATGGAAATTTGAAGGTGATAAGCCCGCCGTTATCGATTTTTATGCCGATTGGTGTGGTCCTTGCAAAATGGTAGCTCCCATTCTGGACGAGTTGTCAAAAGAGTATGAGGGGAAAATCGATATTTACAAGGTTGATACGGAGAAAGAGCGGGAGTTGGCAGGTATTTTCGGCATCAGGAGTATCCCTTCCATTCTGTTTATCCCCTTGAACGACAAACCCCAGATGGCTGCCGGAGCATTGCCAAAGGATACTTTTAAGCAGGCTTTCAGCGATGTGCTTAAAGTAAATTAGGGCAATTTTGAGTCGTGCCGTAGGCACACAAAATATGATAGGTATCCACCGAAAAGGGATGCCTATTTTTTTTATCCCCACTTTAATAATCTGTGATGGATTAAATTCATATTATAAGGTATTTTGGGGAGTTTGTTAAAAAAAAATAATTTACTAAATATTTTTATTTTTTTATTTTTTTACTTATTTTTGCAATTCGATTACAAATTCAAGAGTAAAAATGATTGTAAATTTTGCAGTTCAAAACTTTGGCTCTATTAAAGAGAGGCAAATTCTATCTTTTGAAGCAGATAAATCCACCCATTTGGAGGATTCTTACATTATAAATATTAGGGGCAAAAGGCTTTTAAAGTTGGCATTGATTTATGGCGCAAATGCATCGGGTAAAACAACCGTGTTGCAAGCTTTGGATTTCTTGAGAAGCCTTGTTGTCCATCCAAAGGGCCAAAAAACTGATGAACTGGATTTCAGCCCCTACCTGTTTGATGCACAAACTCCTAAGCAAAATTCCGTCATGAACATTGAGTTCTACCAGAATGAAGAGAAGTATCTTTACGAGGTGGAATTTTGTAGACGTGCCATTGTTTCTGAAAAACTCTATTTTCACCAACCCAACAAGGCCATAGTTTTTAAAAGAGAGACAAATATGGATAGCCAGTACACAACACTGAGCTTTGGGAGTAAATTCCCTAAAAACAAAGAGTTTGAACAAGTGCTTGCTGCAAATACTCTATGGAATAATACGGTGCTGGGAGGGTACTTAAAAACCAATATTGAGTTTAAAATCTTGAAAGAGGTCACCGATTGGTTTCAACATAACTTAAAGCCCATAATATATGCAAATAGCAGTCTAGAAAGTTTTGTAAACAAAAAAATTGATGATGGTGAAATATCGGAGTCAAATGTGGTTCCAATTTTAAAAAAAGCAGATATCAATATTAGCAACATATTGCTTCAAAAACAAGAAGAAATACCTAAAGGCTTAATTACATTTTTAAAGAGTAGAAAAGGAACTTCAGACGAGGAAATAAAAATATTGGAGGAAAAAAGCAAAAAATATACCATCAAACCTCTATTTGAACATGAGGTGAATAGCAAGAAATACACTTTACCCATTGATGCAGAATCACATGGAACAATAAGATATTATGGGTTTGCCGGTTTACTATCTTTGCTTATAAGCCGCCCAAACGTTTTGACCATTGACGAGTTGGAATCGTCCCTACATCCGGATCTGTACACCCACTTTCTCCTCTCTTTCCTATTAAACTCAAAGCATTCTCAAATTATAGCCACAACCCATAATAGGGAAATTTTTGACAATAAGGATATTTTTAGGAAAGACGCCATTTGGTTTACCAATAAGACTGAAACCTGCGCAACCGAGCTCTACTCATTAGCCGATTTTGACACCTCTGTAATACGAGATACCACTAATATATTAAACGCGTATAAAAGCGGGAAACTTAGCGGAACACCCGATCTTGGTGATGCTTATATAGACTTGGAATAATGAAAAGGCCCCAAAAGACACCTCCAAAAGCAGAAACAAGCATTTGCCGTTGTTGTGGATGGCGAAACAGAAGTTTGGTATTTGAATATGTTAAAGCGAAATGAAAGGCATATTCGCATTACAATCAAACCAGAAATACCCTCAAAGAAAAGTATTGCAGAGCAATTTGAGTTTGTATGCGCTTTAACCAAGAAGGAGTATGCACATGTGTTCTGGATTGTAGATTTGGATACTATACAAAAAGAAACAAGAGAAACACCTAAAGGGGAAACTTCACCCATTGAATTTTTTAAAGATTGCCGGCGCAAACTCAAAAAAGATTATAAAAATGTTACCGTTGTTGTAATTAATCCATGTTTAGAATTTTGGTTTCTACTTCATTTTGAACAAACGAGTAGAGTGTTTAATAATTGTAAAAAAGTAGAATCACAATTAAAGAATCATCTTAAGTGCTACGAGAAAACACAGTACTATTATACTAAACAAAATAATGATATTTACTTAAAACTGAAACCATACTTAAACAGCGCGCTAGAAAACGCAGCCGCACTGGGAAGTTTTAATGAGGCTAACCCATACAAGGCGATATGCGAGATGAAGGCCTTTTTTCTATCGAAAGGGATAAAAAAAATTTTCACGTCAACCACCCAACAGAATCCCACCACAAAGAAAAGGTAGGTATTTTGCTCTTTCCTTTGAAATCATTAATTCATAACCATAAAAAGTCGTATTTATTAGCTAAATTCAAGTTCTCAGAAAAGGATGGAGTGGTATGTCACTAGGCTTTTTCCTTGGCACATTTTTGGCAAATACCGTATATGTATAGCGAATGGTATGAAACCTTGAAGTTCATATTTCGTGCAGCAGTGTTTTTTACCTCCTGAATTCGCGGATCGCAAAACTCGGTTACAGACCCGCAACTGGTGCAAACCAGGTGGTCGTGCTGCTTGCAGTCGAAGGCCTTCTCAAACTGTGCGATGTTCTTGCCAAACTGGTGTTTCACCACCAGGTTACAATCGAGCAAAAGTTCGATGGTATTGTATAGGGTTGCCCTGCTCACCCGATAATTCTTATTCTTCATGAAGATGTATAGCGTTTCGATATCGAAATGCCCTTCGCGCGAATAGATCTCCTCGAGGATGGCAAAACGTTCAGGCGTTTTTCTATGCCCTTTCCTTGCCAGATAGTCAATAAAAATCTTCTTTACTGTTTCTATTTGTGGTGCAGTACTCATTGCTAAATAATTTTAATTTAGAATGGATAAAAATAAGAATTATTTCATTGCAAAACAAATCTGTTGAAGAAATAAATAATGATTTGAATCAATTGATTTTCGGTCACGTGTAACAATTCGAGGGGGAAAACTGGATAGCGCAATGGGATCAGCTATCGAACTTTTCTACCCGTTGAACCGAATCCACCCCCTTAATCTTCATGACATTACCAATCAGGTTGTTGAGATTGGAAGAGTTGTGAACGTATAGATCGATGGAACTTTCGAATATACCATCGTGGCTTTCGATATTGAGTTTACGGATATTGACCTGCAATTCGTCAGAGATAACCTTGACCAGCTCGCTCAGGATACCAATCCTGTCCATTCCTTTAATTTCTATTCGGGCCAAGTACGACAGCACCTTGTGGGTGGTCCATTTGGCTGAAACTATCCTGTTGCCGTACCTCGACATTAATCTAACAGCCTCAGCACAAGTGGCCTTATGGATAATCACAATCTCATCATCCGATTGGTAGCCTATCACCTCGTCGCCCGGTATGGGGTTGCAGCATCGGGCAACCATGTAGGTTAAATCCTCGCCTATTTCAGATTCTCGAAGCAGGTATGGCTCTTTCTTGTCCGTTTTTTCGGGTTGGTCTTTCAAACTTTCGTCGTCCGACGGCTTTTTACGCTTTCGCGAAGTGGTTTTTTGCAGCTGTATTTCCCAATACCTCACCCACTTGCTCTTAGTATTCTTTTTTAATACCTTCTTCAGGTCTTCCAGCGAAATGAGCCCCGATCCCACCTTGCTGTAAAACTCATCCTTGGAAAGAACATCGTACTCCGGAAGTATCTTTTTGAATACCCGTGAAGAGGGGAGTACGCCCAGTTCGGCCAGCTTATCCTCCACAATTTGCTTACCCCGCTCTATCCGATTCTTGGTTTCAGCCTTAAAGGCTGACTTTATGGCAGCCTTGGCCTTAGCAGTAACCACAAATTTGAGCGATTCCCACGAAGGTTTTTGGGTGCTGGCAGTGATAATCTCAACCTGGTCGCCGCTGCTAAGGGTATGACTTAAGGGAACCAGCTTATGGTTAACCTTTGCCCCAATGGCTTTGTTGCCAATCTCTGAATGTATCCCGTATGCCAGGTCTAAGGTAGTGGCTCCCTTGGGGAGGGTTTTCGTTTCACCCTTCGGGGTGAAAACAATGATTTCCGAGGAGAAGAGGTTCAGCTTAAACTCATCCAAAAACTCCAAGGCATCGGTTTGAGGGTTTTCTAACATGCTCCTCACCTGTTTAATCCACTTTTCTATCTCGCCCTCATTGGCCATTGCATCTTCACCCTTGTACTTCCAGTGCGATGCCAGGCCCCGCTCAGCAACTTCATCCATTCTTCTGGAGCGGATCTGCACTTCCATCCAATGGCCGTTGGGTCCCATCACAGTGCAGTGCAAGGCCTCATATCCATTGGCTTTGGGTGTGCTAACCCAGTCGCGAATGCGGTCGGGTTTGGGCTTATAGATGTCGGTTATCAGTGAGTAAATGTGCCAGCATTGGGTTTTTTCAGGTATATGCGGATAGGGCTCAAAAACAATTCGTATGGCCAACAGATCGTATATATCCTCAAAAATTACGTTTTTAGTCTGGATCTTCTTCCATACCGAGTAAATGGATTTTGGACGCCCGCTAATGTTAAATTCAATATTATTCTCCTCCAGCTTTTGGATAATGGGCAAAGAAAAAGTGTTAATGATATGCATTCTACGCTTACTATCCCCCTCAATCCTATTCTTAATCTCCTCATAAACCTGTGGATAGCGATATTTCAGGCTTAAATCCTCCAGTTCGCTTTTTATGGTATATAACCCCAACCGTTGAGCCAGAGGTGCATAAAGGTAGATGGTCTCACTGGCAATTTTCAATTTCTTGGTAGCCGAAAGAGAATCCAACGTTCTCATATTATGCAGCCTGTCGGCTATTTTGATAAAAATAACCCTGATATCATCGCTAAGGGTAAGCAGTATTTTCCTGAAATTTTCTGCTTGTGCCGAGGCGCTTGCATCGAACATCTCGGGGATTTTTGTCAGGCCATCGATAATGTTGGCAATTTTCTTCCCGAACAGGCGCTCAATATCCTCAATGGTATAATCGGTATCCTCTACCACATCGTGAAGCAGGGCGCAGCAAATGGCCTTGGCATCGAGGCCTATCTCAAAGGCAACGATTTCTGCCACCTCAATGGGATGGATTATGTATGGCTCACCCGATTTCCTCCGTACACCCTGATGGCTCTCGTTGGCAATTTTGAAAGCCTTCTCAATGAGTGCCATATCCTCCGGCGACTGGCAACGAACGCAATTGCTCAAAAGGTCCTTGAACTTCGATTCAATGATCTGCTTCTCCTCATCAGTCTGTTGCAACATACACGAAAAATCCTTGAAGAAATATGGTTGAAAACTGTTCCCCCTGTTAAACTAAAAACGCACGTTAAAAATAAAAATTAAAAAAAACTACCCTCCGCCTTTAGTTATATTATCGCCTGCCAACTGCAGGATTATTTTAAAGTTTCGGTCCATAAATAACGGTTAACGAACCCGTTTTGGTTATGGTTCTTTTGGTCTCGGAAAAAACTTCGAGCCGATAGAGGTATGCGCCCTCCTTGGCGTATTCGCCATTGGCCAGTTTTCCGTCCCACCCTTCGTTCGTTCCATTGAATACTATCCCACCCCACCTGTTGTATATGGTTAACCTGTAATTCGCTTTGAAGGTTATGATGGGGGCATAGTAATTTCGGGTGAAATGACCTGCGGAGCTGTAGTCGCTCAACGGGTCGATTGCGTTGGGCATGACAACATCAGGTATGACCTCGGTGCAAACCATTCGTGAAAGGCTGGTTACCAAGGGGCGACCGTTGACATATTCGTTGGCCTGGACATAATAGCAAATCCTTGGGGAGAGCCCTTGCCCTTCCAAACTCGACAGGTCGTCAACAAACGAAAGCTCATCGTCAGAGGAAAAAATCAATTCAGGAGGATACTGAATATCTGCATAGGTAACCCTGTAAAGGCTATAACGGACAGGATTCATATTTTTTGAGTAGAGCGTATCCCAGGTAATTGCATTCGACATCCCTCTGGTGGCCGCCCTGACAGTGATTGAGTTTGTTAAGTTTGACACCACGTTCAAGCGGTTACAGCCATCCTTCCCGTCCACTTTAAAGAAAAAGGGTTTTGAACGTGCAGTCCACGCATCGGACTCGTCGATAAAAGAGCGGGTACGTGGATCTTCAAACTCAAAAAGCGTTTTGGC
>Ga0116144_10005615_pt1 | contig 11281 bp, 6 predicted proteins | sample AD_UKC035_MetaG_FD_89746 | JGI IMG/M metagenome (GOLD analysis project Ga0116144, IMG submission 89746) | Active sludge microbial communities of municipal wastewater-treating anaerobic digesters from USA - AD_UKC035_MetaG | ecosystem: Engineered > Bioreactor > Anaerobic > Digestate | place: USA... | reverse complement strand
TTCGCCTTCCTGCAGCTCTTCGATGACGCGTTCCTTGAGGGTTTCGCGGGTCTCGGTGCTGGCGGCGCGTTCGGAAAGGATGAGGCGGCGGCGCTCGCGATCAACTTCGATGACACACACATCGATCTCTTCGTTGATCATCTTGCCCCACATCTGCTCGGGAGAATCCCCACTGAGCCGTGAGCGGCGGGAAAGGCTGATCTGGGAAGCCGGCACAAAGCCGCGCAGACCAACAACGGGGACGATCAAACCGCCTTTGTTGTAGCCGACGATGCTGCTGTGGATGCATTCCTTGCTGTGCAGCAGACCGTCAACCTGTTCCCAGCTGACTTCTTCGCGGGCCCGGGTGTAGGACAAAACGACATTGCCGTTCTGATCCTCAGGATTGATGACATACACCGGAATTTCCTGCCCAACAGCCAGGGCTGCCAGTTCTTCCGGGGGAATCAGCTCAAACTCTTTGCCGCTGATGACGCCCTCGGATTTGGTGCCGACGCTGACCAGGATTTGACCTGGGGTGATTGAGGCGACGACGCCCTTGCGGATTTCGCCAGCCTGAGGGAAATCAATTCCGAGGCCTTCTTCTTCGAGCAAGGAAGCCATGTTGGTGTGGTTTTCCACCGGATTGGTCTCGGGCGTTTCCCCCTGCTCGAGTTGGGCATTGTTCTGGTCCATATGAATACAGTACTCCAATGACAAAATATTGGTGTGATTATAAACGGGAACGCTTATAAACACAACCCCGACAAGAGTTTATTATACTCGAATCTGCTGGAGTCAAGAGTAAATTGGGAATTCAAAACCGGTCATTTTGCCGATTTTTTAGTGGCCCCCCATCAAGGGCCGATCCAGTGGGGAAAAAGCGCCTGCCCGACGCCAATCCAGGTGCCACCAATCAGTAAAGAACACCCCAATTTGACCGAACGGCCAAAAACCGCCTGCCCGACACCATTCCAGGTACCCGGCAGGCGGTCTGGAGCAGGATTCAGCTCTTAGTGTCGTTTGCGCTTCTTGCTTTGTCCGGCGGGTACGGGAGCCTTGCTCTGGGTGGGCGCCGTTCCCGGGATGGGTCCGGCCGCCGGGGCAGGCAGGTCGGGGGCATTGGCCCGTTCCACGGTGGCCGCAGCCCCCCGGCTGGGACGGTAGGTGAACATTGCCGTTGCCACGCCGCTGCGGATTTCAGACAGCAGTTCACGGAACAGTTCGGATGCCTGGCCCTTGTACTGCACCAGGGGATCCCGTTGGGCATATGATTCCATGGTGATGGATACTCGCAGTGCCTCAATCCGGGTGAGGTAATCCACCCAGCTGTTGGAGATGATGCGCAGCAGCAGTTCGCGATAGATTTCATTCTGCAGCCGGGTCCCCAAAACAGTGAAAACCGTCTCCCGATCAGCGGGGGCAAAATTAATCAAGGCCTCAGCCGCCAGGGTCTCAAAACGCTCCGCTCCCAGAGCATCCGCCAGCAGACGGCGCAGCGGGGCATCCAGCTGGGCCAGGGTGGCTTCCGATTGGCGCAACCGGTTCCATTCGGCGCGGCCCCAGACCTTGGTCATGGCCGACTCCGCCCCCTGCAGGTGTTTGAAAACCGCCTCGGACACATCGGCAACCGCGCGGTTGCCAAGCAGGCGGGCGGCATAAAAGATGTACGTCAGGCGAACCACCGGCCGGACCACCCGGCGGTGGGTGTGGGCATCAAAGTCCTGTTGGGTCCCCTGGGACATCAAAATTAACAGGGCCATCAGATTAATCGGGGCACTGGCGGCACTGCCCAGCCGTTCAATCAGGGGAGCCAGATCATGGGCAATCTGTCCATCCGGCCCAGCCAGACGACTCCGGCGGGCGATCAGGGCGGCATCCACGGCCGCAAACAGGGTGTCAGCCACCTCGTCCCAGGCCATGGACTGGAACTGGGAGGGTCGCAGTCCCAAATCACCACCAATCCGCCGTTCCAGTGAGACGACCGCCCGGGCAATGGTGAGAATAATTAATTGATCCGCGATTTGCTGCCGGATGGCCGCAGCAACCGGGCGCCCCCCCTCCGGCAGGGCGCGTAATTGTTCCGGGTTCAACTTGATGGGCAGGCGCAGCGCTGACGAAAGCGCTTCCAGCACTTCCTGGGCCCGCACCGGCTGACCATCCTCCCGATCTTTCAAGCCTTCCATGAAGGTATCCAGGATGTCAGTGCGCTCGTTGAACTGCTGTTTGTAGCTTTCCTCCAACTTCTCAAGCAACTGGCGAACGCTGTTGAGGAGATGATCCCGGTCCGCATCCAGGGCTTCAACGGCGATGTCCGTCAGCACGCCCAGTAGATCCGCACCCGGCTCCGTCAATCGACGTTGAATTTCTTCTATTAAGAGCTGATGGGTGTAGGTCGGATAAGAGATCCCTTCATATTGAATGGGGGGTTGAATTTCATCCAGATAGGCCAGGAGCTTCCAGGGGCCTTCCGAATCAGCCAGACCGGTCTCAACCCGCCGCTTGACCTCCTCCTGCAGCATTTCGGCGACATCCTCGGAAAGGTCGGGTTTGGTGAAAACCCGGTCACGCTGGCCGTAGATGCGGTGACGCTGGCTGTTGAGGACATCATCATATTCCAGCAGATGTTTGCGCATGTCGAAATTTGACCCCTCGACCCGCTCCTGGGATTGTTCGACCATGCGGCCAACCAGCCCGACTTCGATCGGGATGTTTTCATCCAGATTGAAGCGGCTGACCATGTTTTCCACCTGCTGGCCGCCAAACAGCCGCATCAGGTCATCTTCGAGGGACAGATAGAAGCGGGAGGAGCCCGGGTCACCCTGACGGGCAGCCCGTCCCCGCAGCTGGTTGTCGATGCGGCGGGCCTCATGACGTTCCGAGCCAATGACATGCAGCCCACCCAGGGCGCGCACGCGGGCCATTTCCTCCATGAAATTTTGGAAGGCCTGCACCGATTCTGAATAAATGCTGTATTGATCCGGCGGGACGTCCTGCAGCAGCCGGTAAAGTTCCTCATCCGTCAGATTATAGAGATCGGATTCCGCCCGCCGCAGCACCCGCAGAACATCCGGGCGGATGCCATCGGCAAGTTCACCACCCAGCCGGATGTCCACACCGCGGCCAGCCATGTTGGTGGCAATGGTCACCGCCCCAAAACCACCCGCCTGGGCGATGATCTTTGATTCCTCATCGTGCTTGCGGGCATTCAAAACCTGGTGGGCGATGCCCGCCTGCAGCACCTTGACCAGTCTGAGCCGGGCACCGGCGTCCAGATCCAATAACTGCAACAGACGCGCCAGGTTGTCTTCATCCTCCGGATTGATGGACGCCATGGTCAGGTTGCGGGCAGCCTGGCGAATATCGCCGGGATTAAGTTCCATTAACGGTTTGTTCAAAAACGCCAATTCGGGAATGGAGCGCTCGTTGGCCTGCTGGTTATTTTTAGTCAGCCAGAAATCGCGCAGCAGCAGGGTCTGCGCCAACCGGCGGACCGCCTCCGCGGAAAACCGGTCGGAGAGGCGCTCGGAATGTTCCACCGAGGTGGTGCCAATCAACTGCGGGCGGCCCAGAATATGATAACGCAGCGCTTCCGTGGTGATGGCCCGCAGCTTGGCCTCTTCCGAACGATAGACCACATCGGGGAAATCCTTCCGCCGGAAGAAAACGGGCCGCTGCTGGGGGTCATCCCGGCGGGCGTAATATTGGTATTTATAGCCCTGTTCATCCCGGGAGGTCACCTCGATGTATCGCGCCTCCGGCCCCATGGCCTGGTATTCCAGGTTGGTGGGGATCTGAAAGACATCCAATTTATAGATCTTGGCAAATTCCTCCGACTCGGTCTTGGCCGTGCCGGTCATGCCGCAGAGTTTTTCGTACATGCGGAAGTAATTCTGGATGGTGATGGTGGCATAGGTGACATTTTCAGGCTCCACGCGGACGCCTTCCTTGGCCTCCACGGCCTGATGCAGTCCTTCAGACCAGCGCCGCCCGGGCATGAGCCGCCCGGTGAACTCATCCACGATCACCACCTTGCCGGATTGGACGATATAATCCTTGTTGCGGCGGAACAGGTACTGGGCTTTGAGCGACTGCTCCAGATAGCCCCACAGCCGCGCTTGTTCCGGATTGATGTCTTCAGGCCGTTCGGGATCCCGCAGGGGGATGCCCAGGATTTCCTCGATGTGGGCCTCGCCAACTTCCGTTAAAGTGGCATTGCGATCCCGTTCATTAACCTCGATATCCTCAGGTTTGAGGGCCCGCACCGCCTGGGCCATGCGGACATACCATTCCGTATCATCCGAAGCCGGACCGGAGATGATCAACGGGGTCCGCGCTTCATCAATCAAAATATTGTCCACCTCATCCACAATGGCAAAATAATGCCCGCGTTGGACGCGATCGACCAACCGCATGGTCAGGTTATCGCGCAGAAAGTCAAAGCCGAATTCGCTGTTGGTACCATAAACAATGTCCGCCTTGTAGGCCTCGCCGCGATCCACCATCCGGAGCTTGTCTTGATCTTCAAAGGGTGAGGTCTTGGCTGGATCCACCACAAACGCCTTGCGGCCATTCTCAGTCCGACTGGCCATTTGCAGCACCCCAACAGACAATCCCAGCAGGTTGTAGATCGGGCTCATCCAGCGGGCATCCCGACGGGCCAGGTAATCATTCACCGTAATCAGGTGGACCCCCCGGCCGGTCAGCGCATTGAGATACACCGGCAGGGTTGCCACCAGCGTCTTGCCCTCGCCTGTGCGCATTTCTGAAATACGCCCATTGTGCAAAGCCATGCCGCCGATTAACTGGACATCATAATGGCGCAGGCCGATCGTCCGCTTGCTGGCCTCCCGGACTGTGGCAAATGCATCAACCAGGAGATCATCCAGCGTTTCCCCATCCGCCAGGCGCCGGCGAAATTCAACAGTCCTGGCGCCCAGAGCTTCATCGCTCAAAGTTTCGCAGTTCTTTTCCAGCCCGTTGATTTGTTCAACCAGCCCAATATACTTTTTCAGTTCCCGCCCCTGGGGGTCGCCCCCGAGGATGCGCACAATTTTTTGCAACATGGCAGTACCCTTTCTGGGCAAGGATTATAGCATGAGGCCGGAGGCATGGCAAACCGGAGTACCAAATTTTGGCATATCGGAACCTCCCGTGACATTAAGGGGGCGTCTCCCTGGCCGCTCCTTATCGAGGACAAAATTTTGGCATATGGGGGCCTCCGGTGACGCCCGCCAAATGGGTGGGGCAGACCAGCTGGGTGTGCCCCACCCCGGGGTGTGGTGTCCCGGCAGATCCTTGAGTGCCGAAAGTTAATCACCCCAAGAGTGGCTGAATAACTTTCGGCAGATTAGGTTAGGGCGGCGGGATTTGGCTGCAATTTTTCCATCCGGCGGGCAGCTGGATAACCCCGGCGCGATTAATCCAGCGGCAACGGCACAGAGCGCTTCCAGAGCAGATAGCCCTGCTGGAGCAGACGCCGCCGCGGATCAATGGGCCAGCCCAAGTCAGCCAGGGCCTGGGCTGAGGCAACAAACCATTGGCGCAGACCCAGCGGACGAAGGCCGATGGTCACCCGGGCGGCCTGCTTCCAGGCTGCCATGAAATCATAAATCACCTCGCCAGGCAGCATACGGTGGATGAAATTTTTCGGCAAAACGGGCTGAAAGACACCCGGCTCAAATCCCCACCGAAAATTGGTGCTGAAAAGCAGCCCCTCCATCACCAGGCTGCCTTCCAGGGTCCGGCGGATCAAATTGATCACCATGATCCGGCCAAAAGGATCAGATGTGCCCTCCAGCAGCAGCCCACCGGGGGTGAGGCTGCCCCCCATTTGGACAACAGCGGGCAGAAATTCAGCCTCGGAATACTGCCGTAAGACATTCATGGCCCGGATAAGCCGGATGCTTTCACCCGGCTGCAGCGGGACGTTAAATCCTCCCAACCGGAAAAACGTGTTCTCATCAGCAAAAGGCACGGCCCGTTCAACCCGCTCGGGATCGATCTCCACTCCCAGCACCGGGAGATCGGGATTGAAGCGCCGCAGCCGGGCGGCCGATTCCAAGGTGGTGAATGGCTCCGCCCCGTATCCCAGATCGACATAGAAACTTCTTTCCGCCCCGTTCAGGCGCAGCAGACCCGGATCATACTGGCAAATGAAATTATCCACCCGGCGCAAACGATTGGGTGCGGTTTTGCCGCGGGTGATTTGCCCTTGAGGGCGGTGGGAAGTACGGGAGTAGGCGGGCAAAGGAGCGGTAGGTTCAGAAAAACAACCGATGGGACATCCCGGAAGCATCCGGGGAGGGCCCAAATCCATCCGGGGTTCCACCCAGGTGCATCCGAGGGGGGCGGATCCATCCGGGGTTCCACCCAGGCGCACCGGAGGGGGGCGGATCCATCCGGGGTTCCAGCCAGGCGCATCCGGGCAGTTGTCACGGCAGCATCCCTCCCGGGACTTCAGGAGGGATGCCGTGATCTGACGGGATTAGATGTGAATGGGCTGACCATCCACGCCGTGAGCCGCCTCCATCAGAACTTCGCTGAGGGTGGGATGGGCGTGGACATTACGGGCAATTTCTTCAGCGGTCAATTCCATGCGCTGGGCCAGTGTGAGTTCAGGAAGCAGTTCAGAGACTTCCGGACCAATCAGGTGTGCACCCAGTATTTCGCCGTATTTGGCATCGCTGATGATTTTGACAAATCCGGCATAATCCCCCAGCCCCAGGGCCTTGCCGTTGGGCTGGAATGGGAACCGGCCGACCTTGATCTCATGACCCTGTTCCCGGGCTTGGGCTTCAGTCAGACCAAAGGAAGCCACCTGCGGCTGGGAATAGGTCGCCCGGGGCATCATGCGGTAATCCAGGGGCGTGGTCTCATGACCGGCAATGGCCTCGGCACAGAGCATGCCCTGGGCGGAAGCCACATGGGCCAGCAGGAGCTGCCCGGTCACATCCCCGATGGCATAAATGCCGGGCACATTGGTGGCCATCTGGTCATCAATCTGAATGAATTTACGCTCGGTCAGTTTAACACCCAGCGCCTCCAACCCCAGATCGGCTGTATTGGGTTTAAATCCAATGGCCACCAGGGCCTGTTCGGCCTCCAGCACCTGGGTTTGTTCGCCGGTGCTGACCGTCACCCGGACCCCGGTGGCGGTGGTCTCAATGGACTGAACGCGGGTTCCGGTGAGAATTTTGATGCCGCGCTTCTGGAAGGCCTTGGCCAGCTCCAGGCCGACCTCCTCATCCTCCAGGGGCAGAATGCGGGGCAGCATCTCAACCATTGTCACGGCGGAGCCATAGGAACTCCAGATGGTGGCAAATTCCGCCCCGATGGCACCGGCCCCGATGATGATGGCGGAGGCCGGCAGGTGTTCCTGCAGGATCGCCTCCAGGTAGGTCAGAATTTTCTGGCCATCCGGTTGGACACCGGGGATCATGGCCGTATGGGCGCCGGTGGCAACGATGACGTGCCGGGCGTTCAGTTCCTGGCTCTTGCCTTCAGCATCCTGAACCGCCACCCGATCCGGGGCCACCAGGCGGGCCGTGCCCATATAGACATCGATATTGTTCTTGCGCATCAATAGACCGACGCCCTTGGTCAGCCGGCTGGAGACCTGCCGGCTGCGTTTGACCGCGGCCGGGTAATCCAGTTGCAAATTCTCCACGCTGAAGCCAAAATCTTTGCCGCGTTCGCGCAAAATATGCGCAATTTCCGCATTACGCAGCAGGGCCTTGGATGGCACGCAGCCCACATTCAAACAGACTCCGCCCAGCCACTGCTTGTCAACAATGGCGGCTTTAAGGCCCAACTGCGAGGCGCGAATGGCGGCGACATAACCGCCCGGACCAGCGCCGATCACCACAACATCATATTCTGCCATGTTTACTTTTCCTCCGCAGCAATTTTACTCCAAACTCTTAAGAAACGCCCGCATCCAGCTCAAACGACGGGCAGGAACCCGGTGTGGGCTGAACAAGGTGTGAATGAACGTCTCGGCAAAATCCTCCGCAACACAGGTGTTGCCGTAGGCCTGCCTGGGCTCCCAATGCTCCACCAGGGTGCAGCGCTCTATATAATCCGGGCGTGGAACAAACCGGATGCCGCAGCGCTGCGGCCGGCCGCCGGTATCCCGCACCATCCGATCGGCCAGGCCGCCGCCAAAGAAGGTCGCGGGGATGAAACGCCGGACGGCATTATCCAGGACATGTCCCAGTTCATGCACCACATGCCAGTCGGGATGGGAATAAATTTCAAATTCCGGTGCCAGCCGCACCACCCGGCGCGGGAAAACAAAGCTTTTTCCTTGGAGAAACCAGAGCCGGCCCAACATATCCGAGTGGACAAAGCGGGCGGGGAAATGTCGCCGCACCAGGGTATCACCATCCCGTTGATTCAGGGTCTGGATGTAGTTTGAAATTTTATCACCGGCCTGCAGGATCGCTGTCAGGGCGGCAGTGTTCCAAAAACCGACCATCTGCCAGCCAAAGCGCTGCTGGATTCGGGAAACCAGGGGATCAATCCGGATTACGTCCACTGCTCCAACACCTCAACAATTTTCGCCAGGAATCCGTCCCCGGAAGAACCATCCAGGATGCGGTGATCAAACGTCAGGGAGAGGTACACCATCGGGCGGACAGCAATTGCGTCCCCTTCAACAACAACCGGCCGCTTCTTGATGGTTCCAACCCCAAGGATGGCACACTGGGGTTGATTAATCACCGGCATGGCAAAAAGGGATCCGCCAATGCCGTGGTTGGTGATGGTAAAGGTGCCGTCCCGGACCTCGTCGGGCTGCAGGCGGTGGGCCCGGGCCCGGGCAGCCAGGTCATTGATGGACCGGGCCAGTCCCAACAGGGACAAATTGTCGGCCTGCTTGATGACGGGAACAATCAGGCCCTCGTCGCCCAAGGCGGTCGCCATGCCAATGTTGATGGGGCCGTGAATCCAGACACCCTGGTCGGTCCAGGACGAATTGACCAGCGGAAAGGCGCGCAGTGCGGCGGCGGCGGCAGCCACAAAATAGGCCGTGAAGGTGAGATTCGAGCCGCTGCGCTCAAATTCCGCCTTGTTGGCCTGACGGTGGGCCACCACCCGGCTGAGATCCGCCTCCATGATGGTACTGACATGGGGGGAGGTGTGCTTGCTCATGACCATATGCTCGGCAATGGCCTTGCGCATGGTGCTGAGGGGCACCAACCGGCCACCGGCAAGCGGCACCGGGGCCGGGGAGGCACTCCGGGCTGCAGCCCGGGGGTCGCTCTGGGCGACCGGCGGGGTGGCCGGCGGGACGGCCGCCGGGGCCGGATGCGCAGGGGCAGTATCCGGATGGCCGCCGGCAAACTGCAGTTCCGTGGGCCGGAAAAGGTCCCCTTCGCCGGGTGTTTCCCAGGCGGCCGGCTCCGGGGTTGAATGGGGGGCAGTCTCGCCCGCGGACAGGTGGGCCAGCACATCCTTTTTGGTAATCCTTCCCCCCTCACCAGTGCCTTTCACTTGATATAGATCGACCTGGTGCTCCCGGGCCAAACGCGCCACCACCGGGGAAATGAAACCCAAGTCCCGGTCCCGCCCGGTTGCCATGCCGGCCGGGTGGGGTTGGGCGACCGCCGCCGGCCGGCCGGCCGGAGCAGCATGAAGATCCACCGGAGCCGGAGAATCCGGCAGGACTTCACCGGGTTGGCCAATCCAGGCAATAACCGTACCGGCCCGGACCGTCGTGCCTTCAGGTACCAGAATTTTTAGCAGCGTACCGGCGGCGGGGCTCGGGATCTCTGAATCCACTTTGTCGGTATTGACCTCCAACAGGGATTCAAATTCCTGAATGGTCTCGCCTTCCTTTTTCAGCCATTTCGTCACTGTGCCTTCAACAACGGACTCGCCCAACTGAGGCATAATCACTTGTGTGCTCATGGGATCTCCCTTTTTACCATTTGCTCAACTGCCGAATGGCTTCGGCAATTTTTTCCACGTTCGGCATGAACCATTCCTGCAGGGGATGGCTGAAGGGCACGCCGGGAACATCCGGGCCGGTCAGACGGCGGACCGGGGCGTCCAGATCAGCAAAAGCCCCTTCCACGATGGTGGCGGCGATCTCAGCGCCGTATCCGCCGGTCAGGTTGGCTTCGTGGACGATCAAGGCCTTGCCCGTGCGCTGGACGGATTCCAGGATGGTCTGCCGGTCAACCGGATAGAGTGTGCGCAGATCCACCACCTCCGCATCAATCCCCTCGGCGGCAACCTTTTCCGCCGCCTGCAGAGCATAATGGTGCATCATGCCGTAGGCAAATACCGAGACATCACTGCCCGGGCGGGATATCCTGGCCGGGCCAATCGGTGTGATGTAATCATCATCCGGCACCTCGCCTTTGATCAGGCGGTAACCCTTCTTGGGTTCAAAAAAGATCACCGGATTGGGATCCCGGACAGCCGCCTTGAGCAGCCCCTTGGCATCGTGTGGATTGGAGGGAATCACGACCTTGAGGCCCGGCACCTGGGCAAACATGGCTTCCGGACTCTGCGAGTGATAGAGCCCACCCCCGATTCCTCCGCCGTAGGGGGCCCGGATGACCATCGGAACGGTCCACTCACCGTTCGAGCGATAGCACATCTTGGCGGCTTCACTGACAATCTGGTTGTAGGCGGGATAAATGAAGTCCGAGAATTGGATTTCGCAAATCGGGCGCATGCCGTAAAGCGCGGCACCAATGCCCACGCCGACAATGGAAAGCTCCGCCAGCGGGGAGTCAATCACCCGGGACGGGCCGTATTTATCATACAGACCAACCGTGGCGCGAAACACCCCGCCGCGGATGCCAACATCTTCGCCCACAACAAAGACCCGCTCATCGCGCGCCATTTCCTCATCCATTGCCTGCCGGACTGCTTCAACCAGGGTAATCTCAGCCATGCCGCACCTCCTCTGCATAAACCGGGTAACTGCCGGCTTCAACCGCCGGATAGGGGGCCTTGGTCGCATAATCCACCGCATCATCCACGATGGTCTTGGCCCGGGTCTCCATCTCATCCACCATGGCTGCGGTCAGAATCCCCGCCGCCTCCAGGTGGTTGCGATTGATGATGATGGGATCGCGTTTTTTATTTTCCTCCACCTCTTCACGGCTGCGGTAGGTGCGGTCATCATCATCGGACGAATGCGGGGTGATGCGGTACATCCGGGCTTCAATGACCGTCGGGCCCTCCCCCGAGCGCGCCTTGGCTGCGGCCCGCGCCACCGCCTCATAAACGGCGAGCATGTCGGTTCCATCAACAGAAATCCCTTCCAGGCCCAACCCGCAGGCTT
>Ga0116144_10005608_pt1 | contig 11294 bp, 22 predicted proteins | sample AD_UKC035_MetaG_FD_89746 | JGI IMG/M metagenome (GOLD analysis project Ga0116144, IMG submission 89746) | Active sludge microbial communities of municipal wastewater-treating anaerobic digesters from USA - AD_UKC035_MetaG | ecosystem: Engineered > Bioreactor > Anaerobic > Digestate | place: USA... | reverse complement strand
TGGGATACCAGTTGCTTCTTGAATACGCTTGGCCGCTTTGCCAGTAGGCGCCGAACAAGCGACTTGATAGCCAGCATCCTTAAGCAACGTGTAGATGTTCTTAATCAACGTTGTCTTACCAGTGCCAGCCTTACCAGTTACGGCAACAAGGCGCTTCTCGATATCCAAGCAAGCGTTAATGGCTTCAACCTGCTTCTCGTCAAGTTCCATTGCTCTTCTCTCTTTCACTTAACCATTTAAGATATTCTTGGCGGTGCTTAAGTATCCTCTCTGCTGCGTATTGTGCGCATAGTCCCATGAAACGCCCAATACTCATGCCTTCGTCTAATAGAACACGGGCTTCTTCAATCTGGTCGTAAGCATAACCGGGCACTCGAATGGTTAGTGCCCGGCCGTTAGGTGGTGTCGTTGCCCATGCTCCGCGACGATCCGCTTTCGATGGAATTGGGATCGTAACTGTGAGCGGGATTTCGTCCATTAGAACTCTGGATGTCCTTCCTCGATTGGAGCGGCTTCGATTGGAGCGGCGTCGATCATCAGGAACTTAGTCGAGCGATCGTATTCGAGCCGACGGAAGATTTCATCGATGATTGTGTCGAGTAGTTCGGATTGGATTGTGTGACTGGTATCGTTGATGTAGTAGTGAACGTTCCACGTAACGTTACGCAACTCACCCTTGTTGCGTCCGTAAGTATCGTAACTTACGATCAACTGAATAGTCGAAATGCGCACCTGTTCCAGTTCGTAACCAAGTTGCAAACGCTTGTGGGTGAAGCGTTCCGTGATCTCGCGGATTGCCTTGCGCACTTCAATTTCGTTCTGGGTGCTCACGTTATCTTTCCTTACGCTATTGTTCGTTGAATACAAGAAACCCGGTAGTTCGTATGGAACTACCGGGCTAACACTCTTGCAGGGGAGAAAGAGTGTTACGCCTTATTGGCGTCCTGGCGGATGGCGACCGGCAGCATACCGCGCACGAAGATAACGTGCTCCAAGTCGCTGTCTTCCGTCACCGCAAGAACGGCATCAGCCGACTTCTCGAAGCCCACAACCTTGATGCGGGACTTGTCGAACTTTACCGGGTTGCCGTTCTCATCCAGCACCTGGAACATGACGAACACGGGACGAGCCGCAGAGGGTGTCCGCTTGCGCTTCGGCTTGGTCTCGGTGCCTTCAGTCTTCGGGGTCTGAGCCATTTGGTTAACTGCTCCTGAGTTGGTTTGATCTGTGTCGTTGTTTGTGACTGACAACACACTCTACATACACGAAGTGACGGCCGATGCAAAGGGAAAAATGCACCGGCCGCAGTTTGTTAGCCGATTTTCTTGATCTCGGCCCGCGTCTCACCTTCAAAGGTGCCGTGCGCGACCTCGACGTTCACTGTCCGGCCGAGAAATTCGTTCGGGTCCAGTTCCGTCTTAATCACCACACCAACGGCGTCCGAGAACTTCTTGAGGCGCCACCGTGCCTGGGCATTGTCTTCAACCGAAATGCGGTTGTAGGTCAGTCGTAGTCCGTCCTCGTATGCGCTGGCGTCGAAGTCCGCCGGGAACTGTTCAGGCGGAATGGTGACAACCAACGCAAGGTATTGGTTGCCAGATGCAGCAGCGGCCTTAATTGACGCGCCGCTGATCTCGCCGACATAAGGACCGGCCGGCAGCGGATCGGGAGCAACGGCATCATCGATCGGGGATGAGAATGTGATGATGCTGGGTGCTGAGTCGCTCATTTGCTTAGATGCTCCGTTGTTAATCGATTGAGTAGTTGAAATTGGGTTCGCGTTAACTTCGTTGACTTCGGCGTTGACTGGTTCCTTTGTATCAGCCTTTGCCTTACTTTGGGACCGGCTGCTTCTTGCCGCCGGTTTCTTTCCATCGGTTATACCAGGTTTCGATGCCATCACCTTTCCAACTGTTAGGGTCAAATTGCCAGACAAATTCCGCATCGCCACTCACGTCGAACATTCTCGACTTCATTGGCTTATGCGATCGCACTGGTCTGACTGCAATGCGATGTTCCTTACCAGTGTCGAACATCCACCAAATCTCTGAGATTTGTAGCCCGATCTGGTTAACCATCTTGCCTCCTAATGCTGGCAAGACTTGTCTAATCGACCCATCGTCGTTCTTCTCAGGAGTATCCTCGTGAGTAATGCAGATGAAGTGTCGGTTAAGTCGTTTGGTCATTCGCATGAACGTCGTTACAACACGCAAGACGATTGCGTTGCGATGACCATAGCCCTTCATACCTGGGTTTTCGAGTGTTGCACTCTTGACTGAGGACACGGCATTCTCGGTTGCTAATCCCGCAAGTGCCGTTGCACTATCCAACACTACGGTTTCAATCTCCGGGTGTTGGGTAAGCATACGTTCGATACCGTATGGATCATCTGACTTAAGCATTGGAACGAGACTAGAGTGCTTCTCTCCGCTTAGATCGAGAACGGCAACGTCATCACGTCCGTTGAGTGACAGTGATCCGTCGGGATCGAATAGTATCCACAGTTTCTTCCCTGGTGCGGTTGCTGCTAGAGTAGTCTTACCGCAGCCAGCGTTACCCCAAAGTAAAATTGCCATACGTAAGTCATCTGCGTTTGGTGAATGCAGCGTCCGACTACCTAATGTAATCTCCATTCAGGCTACTCCAAAGCGGGAAGGTTCCATTGTATCATGTGCATATACCTGTGTCCACTACCACACGTAGTGGTGATGGCTTCGGTGATGACACAAGATGTGGTTAGAACGCCTTACCGCCTTCCTTGTTTCGGTTCTCCAGTTTGTGATCGGCTCGTGCTGCGTTGTAAACAAGTTTTTCAATCAACGCACCGCCAATATCGAGGCCACGACCGCCAGCGTAATCGAAAGCACGGATGAGTAGATCGGCTATCTCAACTTCGATACTCTTACGATGCGGTAGATGCTCGTCCATCAAGTCTTTGCGTTCACCTTCCATGCCTTCCGAGATTTCGGAAACCATAAGCATGAGAGTGGTTCCAACTTCGCGAGGCTGGAACTTACCAGTCTTATCTCCCCACCAACCAGCAGCAGCGGCAAGAGAGTGACAGAGAAGACTTAAATGATTAAGTGAGTCGGATAGGTTAAGCAAGTCATTGGTTTTGTAAGCATCTGCATTTTGTTCTGCAACGTGACGACCAACCACACCATTGTCGTCCTTAACATCGCCAAGGTTACCACACTCAACGTCGTAAGCGATTGAACGGAATTGCATTACCATCAGTCTTGTGCCTTCAGTTCGAGTGGAGACCATTCCTCAACGATCATTTCGTCTCGAATGATCTTGTGTTGTTCGTCGTTGTCCGCATCACAGAATGGGATGAACGAACAAGGACGGAAGTAACGGTTGCAAGAGTGTGTGTATTTCGGTGCATCGATTGGGTTGTTAAGATATTCCTGTTCAATGTCGATTGTGTGAACGAGCCAGTTCAACCAACGCTCGAAGTGGTATGACTTACGAGAAACACTCTCGCAAACGTAACCGATCACGTCGGATGAACGTGGTTGTGGAATTTGTAATCCTAGTATCTCTGCGTGGCGAACGTCCTTCTCGATTAGGGTTGATGCCGCTACCATGTAGTGCGTTGGCTGACTGTTCAAATGGAACGACATACTCCACGCGTCGTTAAGTCGTGAAGCAGTTTTGTTCTCGTGTAGCAGCACACGCCCGTTGACTACATGGATGCCGTCGATGCGTCCTGTTAGTCGGAACTGCATCGAGTCTCGATCATCGAAGGTAAGATCGGTAACGATGTCGAATGGACGCTCGATACCGTTGTCGGGATTGTCCTTTATCTCACGGTGACGCAGCCATACAGTGTGGTCCCAACGCCACCTGTCGCAATATACGAGAGCCGCTTCTTGTAGATTTGCGAGTGTTCTCCTTCGGTCGTTTGGATCGTCATAAAACATACCCGTTTCCAATACGGCGAGTGATCCAACACGCGCAAACGTATTAGGGTCGCTGTTATCCCACTGTTGGTAAGCCGAGGCATCTCGAATGATATCGGAGTATCGATTGATGTTGTCTTCCGTTCGGAAGAGCCTGTCCCCATTCTCATGGATGTAGTCCTCAACTAGTCGCTTATCGTAGTTAGCATGTTCAAGTTGAAAGCGAAGTTGGCACAAGCGAACCCAAGCGAAGACTTCGTGCATTGCCGAGCCGGCTTCCAGTGCCATCGCACGGTGATTGCTTGAGAACGTTTTGTGCATTTGGTAACGCAAGATGCCCCAAGTTGGACAGGTGTTGAGTGCAACGAGTTTAGTGTTGTCGTAAGTGGGAAGGAAACTATCGGCAGGAGTAGCGAGACGGAAGTTTGCAGATGTGATCCTGCTCATGAAATATCCTCTTCTGTAAACTGTTCTCCTTCGTCAACTGCACGAGACATGCGTTGAACTTTGTCTTTCAACACTGTCGCTGCGTCAGTAAGTGAACTTACTACATCGATTAACTTATTGCAGACAGCAGTCAGTTCACCGACTTGTTGAATGATCATGTTGTGATCTTCGGCAAGCAACTCCATGGACTTAATTAGTCCACCTTCAGCACCGAGTTCCTTAACCAATTCACGAACACGACGAGCCTTAAATCTTGCTTCGGAAGCCATTAATTACTCCAACAACATATGCATTGCACGAATTTTGTTCATACTCTCTTCGGCTTTACTCAGTTCGTCATCGAGTTTCTTTAACTTCTCCTGCATACGAGTAACGGCACGAGTGAACTTCAAGTAAGTGGTTAGGTTGTGCTCATCGGCCTTAACCTTCGCCACTGCTTCGAGTTGCTTAACTCTTGCTAGCCTTCGTTGTTGAAGATCAGCAATCATCGCTTCGAGTTTATCCAACTCGATATCTGAGATGTTCGCTCGTTTAACTGGTGTGTCTTGCTCGACAGGCTCTTCCATTACGCTTCCTTATACTTGCTGTCGATGTCAGTTAGTATTCGACGTGCCTTGCGTTCGGCAGTCTTCTCGTCTGGTGCAGTATCACCACGCATGATGTAGACAGGGTATTCCACTACAAATCTCCAACGTTCATGCAAGGCTGCATCTGGAACGTGTTGGAGTGTAATAGTGGCGTCCCCCACCTTGATTGTGCGCTTCTTAGGTGGGGGAGGCCGAAACTGAACCACGTTCATCAAATCTCCTACTTAAATGGTTAAGCTAAAATGGTTGTAGCCGTAGTGGCGAGGCTACTCAGTCTGTGATGGTATAGCTTTCTTTAGTCTCGTAACCAGTTAGTTCAGCCCACTTTAGGGCATCAAACACTCGACCTGAATTGATCTTGAGTGCTTCAGCAATTTCACTTGGTTTCAAGTTTGGATTGGCTCTGGCGTAGTCAACGATGATCTTGTATCGCTCTGCCGTAGCCGGTCGGACGCGAGAAACTTTGTAAGCGTAATATTCGTCGCGTGACTTGAACCGATCCATTGTCAATGGTGGCAACAGTCCGGCTTCTTTGTCAGAATAAAGCGCTTGACTGAACAGTGTTCCCTGTTCTTCCTTAAACGCTTTACGCAACTCAGGAGTTGAGTAAACAACAGGCACGTCGGGTTGTTCAAGTAGTTTCGCAACTTCGGTCAACGCAATCCGCGTTTGATCATGCGGGCAAGTTGTTGCGATGTAAACGATCATCGCGTGTGCGAGTTTGACGTTCACGTTACTTCCCCTTGTAAGCGATTGAGAACGAATGTGCAGCGGCATTTGTTTTCTCCGCTGCCTTCAACACCTTAGCAACCTTGTCGGCTGGTAGATACTTCGCTAACTCAACCTTGAGCTTGGCTTGATCGAGGCCAACCGCTGGTTTCTTCACTGTGCATACTACTGTGAAGTGTTTGCTTTCGTGAAGAGTGTAAGTGCCAGGCGCACGAGGCGACACTTTGGGATTGAAGTAGATGCCGTGCTCCAGCATTAACTTCGTAATCTCTTCTTGACGCCCCTTCACGTAGTCACTTAATCGTTTAAGCAAAAACGCCTCGGCGATAACCACTTCGGCGTTTGATTTGCCGCGAAGAGAATTGATGAAGTTGTGTTCGACTTTGATCAGTTCAGTTTCAGTATCCGCATCATACGCAACTAGCGGAGACCGTTTATCTTCAACCATTATGCTGCTCCCATTTCTGATTGTATATACATTATAGCATACAGTCAAGCGGTTGTCAAGTCGGCCTAATGAACCACACTCGCAGTGAACGGCGATGGTTCAGGTAGTGAATGAATGTGTTGACGAGGATCACTTCGCTTGCCGATAGTGTAGGTGGGAGAGTTGGTAGCCTTAACTTGCCGTTCCCTGCGCGTATCAACTCAGTCACTATCGGCTCGAACGCATCGTAAGGAAAGTTACAGATTGCACAGTAACACTTGTGGACGTTCTCTCTCGCAACAAATCGCTGGTTCTCGTAGTTGGAGATTGTTTCAGGACTTGCGTTGAGTATCCTCGTGATGTCGAGTTTGATGATGCAACTAAACTCACGAATGTAGCGAAGTAACTTACCTCGTTCAGAGTCACGTATCGAGATGTGTTCGCCGCTTGTGTGTTCACGAGGAAAGCCAATGAAGCGAGACTTAGCTAGTTTGTTGTAGTCAGTGCGAAACTGTGCTCGTTCATCCTTAGTTGCCCACAATTTACGCTTAGGTGAACGCATACGCTTTCTTTCTGGAACAACAATCTCCTTCTTAGTCAGTGGCATATCCACTTTGTTGTTTTTCTTAATCAGTTTAGTTAATTCATCAGGAATGTTGTTCATGGTTACTCCTTGTTTTCGTCCAGGAAAGTAACTATGGGAATGGGTTTCCAAAACACTTTACCAGATGTAGTTGTGCAAAACTGTTGCAGCGTTTTGTTTCCGGCGCGGCCAACATACCAACGAAAGTTGTTTGTTGGTATGTGCGTTCCTTCAGCGAGTCGTTCTGCTTGCTTCTCTTTTTCTTTTTCTTTTTCTTTATCCAACTTCACTTGTTCAGCAGTTCTTTTTAACCGAAATCTGCTCTCGAAGTAAGCTCCATTTATTTCACTCAATACAATAAGAGTTCCTTTTACACTATCTACAGTGTAGATTTCTCCGTGTGCTAAGCCGCTTCTTCCGTCACAATAACGGAAGTTTGCATCTACACAAATAACTTTGTCGCCTGCCTTAAACTTCGGTTCCGTTGTCATCTTCAACCTCCTTATACGTTCTGTAGTTACAAATCGCCGTTACGTTCTCACGGCTGATCCCGTAGAGTTCGGCAATGTCCGCGTGCTTGCGGCCCTGCGCACCTAACTTGCGAATAGCTCTGACAACGTGATGCGGAAGGCCGTGACGTTCGCGAGACTTCATGTCGTTGGAGTTATCTTGGACACTACCTTCGCTTAGGTGACGCGGATTACAACAGCCAACTGGCATACGTCCGTTGTCGCAAGAGTGTCGTATGACTGTTTCGGTTGATAACACTCGACCCGTGACCAGTGAATATACAAGCCGATACGCGATATAACGCTTACCCCCTGAAGTGAAATACGGTCGCGGTTCTCGATCTCTTCCACCTGTTCCTCCTTTCCATGGCCAGCAAGCATCAGGCCCACCGGACATGTCAATGTGTTTGAATACGTCAGTGAGTTCGTTCTTTGCTCTTGCCATTGTCTTACTCATTGAACGACAAAAAGCCACTGGATCGCACGGATCACAGTGGCTAGTTAATCGATTAAGTTGTTAGTTGATGGAGTCCTTCTTGCTTGGTGTCGAAAGATTGTCGATGTCTTCTGGATCGGTGATCACACGAACCTCGGCACCGCCTTCTTGAAACATCTTAATCATTGCTTCAAGTTCAGAAGGAAGCCCGCGCGATACTGATGCAGACGCAGGTAGAGACAACACGTTGTCATAGAATGCCTGCAAGTGCCGTCGCATTGTGAATGACGGCGCACCAGGTTCGCCATCCTTGCGAGACAACACTTCCTTGGTGATGTATGTTGCTGCCTCCTTGCTTACCAAGTTCATGAGCAGGAGTTCACCAGCAAGTCCCTTTGCTCGAATAACGTTGTCGTAGAGTTCCGTCACTTGCTCACTCACTGTATCAGTCATCTTCGCGAGCTTGGCGCAGTCATCGAAGAAATCGGTATGAACCGACTTCGATCCTTTCTCTGAGATGTCGTCAACCATCTCAAAGACCTCTGGAGTTGTAAGCATCGCAAACGATGTTACGATTGCACCCTGAAATGGGTGATATCTGATACCGAAGTCTACTACGAAGCCGTGTTCACCCGCAGCATCGAGGATGCGAGAGATCGTAAGGATGTTGACTTCCTTACGGGTCATTACCGGCACGAGTTCCTTGTGTGCAGCTAGGAACTCAAGAAAGTTGTCAGCCCCTTCCTGTGTTCCGAGACCCATGACTTGATCGATGCGAGACTGAACGTTCTTCACTGCTTGCTGCTGAACGTGAAACAGTTTGTTCACTGTCTCATCCATGTCGATTTCTTCGGCAGTTTGGTGTTCGTCTTTCGTGTAACGAATGTGGATGTTGATGTCGCACTGTTCGTTGTCATACTGACGAGCGAGTTCGCGCATGACTTCGTTGGACTTCATGGTTTCAATCCTTCGGTTTGACTTGGAAGATATCCGGTCCATCAACCGGATGTTCAGTTACGTTGTAGACTTCACCTGCATCCGTTAGGACGAGGTAGGTTCCGTGTTTGTAATCTTTAGTCGCTGTCCATAACCTCCACTTGTTGTTAATTTCATCCCGTTCAATTCGTAGAAGGGATGTATTCCTTGGAACGCCAATCGTAATCATAAGGCTTTGGCTTTCCTGAAACCGTTGATATCCTGAACCCACTTACACTGAGTTCAATCTTAACCACCGTAGATTGTTCCCAGGTGTATTCGATTGTAGTTGTCCCATCCTTCGGGGTTGTCATTGGCCTCACTACCCCTTCTGTTGATCAGTTTACGAGCGGTATCGTAAGCATCTTCGTCATAACGAAACGCTCGATATGGTTTGCCACCGTCTGGATGCGGTATGGTGACAATGTAGCCGTAAACTTTGGCCTTGTTCAACACGATGTAAGCCAAGATTTGGTTGTTGCCTATCTTCGTTGAACGAGGCGACACCCTTGTTGCTTCAACAGTCAACGGCACACCATTGTCATCCGCAACGATTAGTGCGTCAGTCAAAGCCGGTATGCCAGCAAGATATACTTTCATTGTGTCCTCTGTTCATTTCGGTAATCCTTTGTTAGAGGATTACTCCGTTACGACAGTGCTTTGGCAGATTTCCAGCACCGCCTCCGCCAGCTTAATCGATTGATCAAGGAATTGCAATAGCGTGGCGTGGTCGGTGAACTCACTGTCATTGAACTGCACGAATGATGAAGGAGGCAAATGTCCTTCTCTGTAGACAAGAGACTCAGTAGCAATCGACGTGAAGGTGTTTGTTATGTGGTCTACATCATCAAGCCATGCGTCTCTTGTTTTGTAGTCGTAGATTGTTTCAATTCGGTTGGCTGCGTAGGCTTCCGCCTCTCTGCGTCGATATGTGTCGAACGAAATACAAGATGTTGGCGTCGGCCCGATGACTGCCAGCATTCCACCATTCAAGCAGTAACAAATGAGTCCACTATCTACGTGGATGTTTTGGTTCGTTCCCTTCGTCCACCGCCTTGGATCGGTGAACAAAGAACGAGTGAGTTTCTGAACTCGTATGATCTCCTTCATGACCTTTTCGTTTGCGCTGACGTCAAAGGTTTCGATAACACGTTCGTAAACGTGTTCAACTATTGATGGGTTGATTTCTCGAATTTGCCACATTGGTTTCTCTCCTTGTGATCGAGTTACTTAATCGATTAACCACGAGGATCGTGGTTACGCAGCATGTTGTTGAGTTCTGCCTTCAACCGGCGAGCGTTCTCACCGTGCCATGCAGACACGTTGCCGAGGAAGTAGAGCACGATACTGCGTGCGTCATCCGCACCGTAGCTATCATCGAGTGTCTTCAGTTGCTTCATGGCTTCGAGATACGGCACCGCAGCGAATAGACACTTAACAAAGTCCTGTTCACGTGATCCGTATTCGGCAGAGAGCGTCATCCAGATTTCACTGGCGACTTCATTCAGCGGCCGAAACTTCGTAGGTTCAGCGGCTGCGGATTTGCCCTTACGCTTGGTTGTTGTTGGCATAACTTCCTCCTTGATGAACTCTTGAACTTGTAGCGATGCGAGATATTGTTTCCTGGTCATCGATTTGGGTCCTCTTCGTTCGTCCATCCATACAGCCAATCGAGGATACGACGCCGCTGAACAGAACGAAGCTTCTTCAATGCTTCTTGGCACGCTACGAGTGCCTTGAGTTCGGCGTCTCGTTCTTGGTCACTAAGTGCGTAAGTTGTCTTCGTCATATCGTCGCCATCCTTTCTTTCGTAAACGCTTGTTGCCATATCGAGAAAGCCGCGACAAAATCGCGAGCCCGGCATTGTGGTTACTCCAAACGAAAACCACTGCGACAACTCACGTCATCGCAGTGGTTAATTGATTAAGTTGTTCGATTGTTAGCGCAGCGAGAAGGAAGTCTCCGACTCAACACGCTTGATTTCGACAGCGGTGAGACGAGAACACAAGCGAAGATAGAGCTTGTAATCTTCGCTGCGAAGTTCTTGGAGAACTTCGAGCGGCATACGCATCATTTGCAGGTTCGCCATCTTCCTGCGAAACACCATGCGCCGGATGCGAAACATGAACCGACGGAACTTGTTAACCGCCGCTGTGTTCGCGTTGCGATAGGCTTGGCACTTGAGCTTGTTGCGGCCCATCTTCTTTGACTTACCACCTTCGGCCATGTCACTGGTTCTCCTGTATTACATCAATCACAAAGTTGCGGAACATTTCCTCGAACGAAGACGAAGTCATCTTCACTTCAGTCTTCTTGGTATCCAACCAAGATGCTCCTTTTCCGAATACGTCATCCATACACACGGCACACCACATTGTCTCTGCGATTGGAGCGGGCCGGGTTCCTCCCATTCGATAGGAGAACGGACTTGCTACACCAGCAACGCATTGCAGCACGATGAACCGACGAAGTGCAGGTGTATCCGCATCTGGATACTTTCCTTCTTGCGTGTATTTGCATCGATCGCAAGTGAATGTAAGCGAGGCTCCCATTGTCAGGCCATCCTTGGATTGTTGTAGAAGATTGCATGAAAACGTTGCTCCATCCTCGCGCGTTGTTCGAGTTGCGATTGGCCGAGCAAGTCACGGAAGTAGACGTAACGCTGAACCTCGAACTCGTTGTAAGCGTGTTGGATG
>Ga0116144_10005604_pt1 | contig 11303 bp, 11 predicted proteins | sample AD_UKC035_MetaG_FD_89746 | JGI IMG/M metagenome (GOLD analysis project Ga0116144, IMG submission 89746) | Active sludge microbial communities of municipal wastewater-treating anaerobic digesters from USA - AD_UKC035_MetaG | ecosystem: Engineered > Bioreactor > Anaerobic > Digestate | place: USA... | reverse complement strand
TGCGGGTCAGGAACCCGGCCGCATAGGAAAAAGCATTCGGGCAATCGGCGGAAAATGGCCGGGAATGGTTTATGGTAACTGGAAAGGGCAAAGAGAAATGGCGCAAAAGATTTCACGCTACTTAAGAGAGGGGATTCTGTAACTCCCGTTAATGAAAGGAAAACATATTGAAAGCCAAAATTAAAAACGTCAGTATCGTTTTATACGGACCAAAATATGCCGGCAACGTCGGCTCCGTGGCGCGGGTGGCCAAGAATATGGGCATCGGCCATATCATCGTTGTGGGCGGCGCTGATTTGGACCGCGCGGAAATGGAAAGAAGATCAACCCATCTGGCGCTCGATGTGCTGGATCAAATAGAATATTATGATGATATTGGCGAGGCCCTGGCGGGTTTTCAATACATTGCGGGAACGACGGCAAGAATGGGCAAGGCCCGCGGTCCGTTCAATACGCCGCGTAAAATCGCAGAAAACATCGTCAGCATTTCCCGGAAAAATAAAGTGGCGCTGCTTTTCGGCCCGGAAGACAGGGGACTGACCAACGATGAATTGCGCTACTGTCAGGCCACGGTCACCATTCCTTCTTCCCGCGAGTTCAAATCCCTTAATCTTTCCCATGCGGTAATGATTCTCTGTTATGAAGTCTATACGGCTTCGCTGCCGGTTGCGGAAGAAATCCCTCCCAAATGGGCGAGTTCGAGCGAACTAGAAGGCATGTACAGCCAGATCAAAACAGTGCTGAGCGATATCGGCTTCTTAAATCCGGAAAATCCCGACTACTGGATGATGCATCTGCGCCGCTTTTTCGCCCGTTCGGGATTGCTCGCCAGGGAAGTAAAGATAATCCGCGGCATCTGCCGGCAGCTGGAATGGTCGTTTCACCATAAAAAACCTTGACTTTACAGGACAATTCTCATAGGGATGGCGTAATCAATATCTCGGACAGGTATGAAAATCAGTGGAGGTTGTTAAAATGAGGCAGGTATTTTCTTTTACCGGGGCGAAAAAAATTGTTTTCGGCAATCGGTCGTCCCGCGCATTAGTCAGCCATATTCAAGATTTAAACGCAAAAAATCCTTTAGTGGTGATGGATAAAAATCTGGCGAAAGCCGGCTTTCAGGAAGCGGTGGCCAACCTTCTTATTCCGGAAGGCATGAAATATACTCTTTATGACAAAGTGGAGCCGGAGCCCAGAATTGAGCTGGCTGATGAAGGCGCCGCTCTGGCCATCAAAAATAAATGTGACATTGTCGTCGGCATCGGCGGCGGCAGCGCGATGGACGTAGCCAAGGCGATAGCCGTGCTGGCCACCAATAAAGGCAGTGCGGTGGATTATCTGGGGTTGAACAAAGTTACCAAGCCCGGCCTGCCGAAAATTATGATTCCCACGACCGCCGGCACCGGCAGCGAAGTAACCTTTACCGCTGTCTTTATCCGGAAGAATCTGAAAAAGAAGGAAGGAATGAACAGCCCCTATCTTTACCCGGAACTGGCGCTCCTCGATCCGGAGCTGACCCTCAGCCTTCCTCCCCGCCCCACGGCTGAAACAGGCATTGACGCTTTGTGCCATGCCATTGAATCTTATACTTCCGTGATTGCCTCACCCATGAGCGAGCTCTTTTCCCTGCAGGCGATAGCGTTGATCGCCGAGAATTTACGCACCTGTGTCCACGACGGCAAAAACTTGCAGGCGCGGGAAAATATGCTGCTGGCGAGCCTCTACGCCGGTTTGGGACTGGCCAATGCCGGGGTAACGGCGGTACATTCCCTTTCCTATCCGCTGGGCGGCAAATATGGAATCGGGCACGGCATGGCCAACACCCTGATGCTTCCGGCGACCATGGCGTTTAATCTGCCCGCCGCCCTCGATAAATTTGCCGATGTCGCGGAAGCAATGGGCGAAGTGACCGATGATTTGCCGGTGCGCGAAGCCGCCTACCTGGCCCTGGAGGCAGTGGAATCGTTGATTGAAGATTGCGGAATCAGCTCATCGCTGGCGGAATTCGGCATCAAGGAAAAAGATTTTCCGGCTCTGGCTGATGTTGCCCTGACGGTGGCCCGGCCGCTGGAAAATAATCCCCGTAAAATTACCAAAGAGGATGCCATCGAGATATACAGCGACGCTTTTTAATAATAAAGCACAATCTAATTTGTCGTAACCAAAAACAGATCTAAATTAAGAGCCGCATTTGAGTTCATCAAGTGCGGCTTTTTTGTCGGAGCGCTGTAATATTGGGATGGAAGCACGAGCCTATTCCTTGTAATTCTATAATTATGAGGAATCACACTCTTTATAATTGACAAAGTTGATAAAATCCTTGCCGCTAAAAAAACAGAAAGGTACAACATCTTTATCTTTTGTTCGTAAAGTATTACTTGCGTGTTTAATTAGAATACAATAGAATACAATAAGGAGGTGAGAATTATATGTCCAAAACAGTTACTTTGCGTCTTAATGACAAAAATTATAACCTTTTTAAACTTTATGCAGAAAGAGATCATAGAACTTTGTCCAATTTCATCGAAACATCGGCGCTGCGTTTTATTGAAAACGAATTGTATTGCGATGATATAGAAATGGAAGAAATAAAAAATGACGGTGAATTAAACGAAAGCCTGAAAAAAGGTCACGAAGATTTTCTGGCTCGACGAGGCTCCTTCGTTGAATAAATACAAAGTGTTTGAAACCGATAACTTTAAAAAACAGATCGCTGGTCTTGATAAGCATCAAGCTGAACAATTGTACCCCAAAATAAAAAGTATTATTTATCCACAACTGCGCCGGGAACCCCATTATGGTCCGAATATTAAAAAGTTAAAAGGTTACAACCCGGAGACATGGCGCTATCGAATTGGAAGTTACCGGATCTTTTTTGAAATTGATCATACGGAAAATGTTGTCGCCATTATTGCGTTTAAGTCAAGGAAAGATGCGTATTAAGATTGATGGAGAAAATTATTCAGCGTACCCTTATCTTAAATTATTGTCTAACAGAAGAAGTAAAAATTGCAGCGGAGAACCCTTGACTCTTCTTTTAAATTGGTCTAAATATTGACCAGTTTAAAATTCAAAATAAAGGTCTGTAATATGAAAACAATTTCCATAAAAAACGATATAGTCCCTATGGCTGAATTTAAAGCCGGTATCGCAAAGTGGTTTAAAAGTATTCAAAACACGGGTCATCCCCTAATTATCACCCAGAATGGTAAACCGACGGGCGTGCTTTTGACACCGGCCGACTACGATGATCTGGTTTATAATAAAACATTTCTGGATTCCGTCGGCCGGGGCGTAGCGGATGCGAATAATGGAAAAACATTCAGCACAAAACAGATTAAAAGAGATGTAGTTTGCATTATCCCTTCGCGTTATGAATCCAGCCGTTTTCCGGGGAAGCCGCTGGCCGATCTTTGCGGCAAACCAATGATTCAGCATGTTTACGAGCGGGTTGCCCGGGCCAAAGCCATTCCTTACGTTGCCGTGGCCACGGATGACGAACGAATTTTCAACGCGGTGAAGAAATTCGGCGGTAATGCCGTGATGACGGAGGCCACGCACCGCTCCGGCACGGACAGGATTGCGGAGGCCGTGGCGGCATTGAATCTCGCACCGGAAGCGATTGTCGTCAATATACAGGGCGACCAACCGATTTTCGAGCCGGTGCAGGTAGACGAAGTGATCGCGCCGCTGCAGGCCGATCCCGCCATCAACATGTCCACCCTGATTTACAAGATCATCCGGGAGGAAGAAATCACCCATCCCCACGCGGTGAAAGTTGTTCTCGACGCCCAGAATTTCGCCCTCTATTTTTCCCGGGCGACGATTCCTTATGTCCGCAGCAGCACGATGAAGGCCGATTACTACAAACACCACGGGATTTATGCCTATCGCCGTGATTTCCTGGATATCTTTACCAGGTTGCCGGAAGGAAAACTGGAAAAACTCGAAGCCCTGGAACAGCTGCGTGCCCTGGAATACGGCTATAAAATCAAAACAGTTATTACCCCCCATGATTCCGTGGAAGTCGATAACGAAGAGGAATTGGAGCGGGTGCGGCAGATTCTGGTGGGTCAAGAGCGGTTGTAAAAAATCTTTACGTCTTATTGACGAAATTTTCTCCCGCCACCAGCCAACCCACCAGACCAAATACCAGCCACAACAGGGTGACCGGTGCGGGGAGGTTGGAAAAAGGCTTGCCGGCATAATCATTTAACGGTTCCAAGCCGGCAAACTGCAAGTTGTAATGATCGCCGGCGGAAGACGTGAAAGAAATAATATTTGCATTCATGGTACAGTTGCGAAAACGCGGGAAGTTGTTTTTAAAAAGTTTTCTATCAGGCACAATTTGTGCACTTATTAAACACAAATACTTTTTGCGTATTATAATGAGAATTTCATGAAAAAAGACAGCATCATATGTTTTCGCGTCAGTAAGGAATTGCATAAATCTCTTGCTCAAATTGCTCATGCGGACCGGCGTTCTTTATCGTCAATGATTGAAATGATTTTAAGCAATTACCGAACTGACAAGAAAACATTTCCCGGTCTGGAGATGCGCCGGTATCCGCGAAAACCTGTTGATATACCAACTGTTATCAGCCGGCAGGCGTTTGAGCAGAACGGCAAAGGCTTCATTGCGGATATTTCCCTGGGCGGGGTTAGAATTTTAATTCCCAAAGATTTTGCGCAGAACGTCACTATGAATTCTAAGGGTTCAAAATTTAACATTATCTTTGACTTACCCCGGGAGCATGACCCTGTAAAGATAACCTGCGAATCAACTCGGGTGGTTGACGACGGCGACAACATTGTTGTCGGCGCCTCCTTTGTTGATGCTGAATTTAAAAGCTACAAGTCACTCCAGACCTACCTCATGTGACGACCCCGTAAAAAGCTACGGTGCTGTGTTGCGGAGCATCCTTCCCCGTGTCGAGCACGGGACAGGCTCTGCCGTATACACTAAGTACGCATTGCTCCTCGGGATTTACGCGCTTTGTCTGCAATTTTTTTACAAGGCCGTTTGCCAGGTGTTAATTTGACGACTTGAACTATCGGCGGTGTCGGGATTTTTTACATAGCCCACATCAAAGTAATTGTTATAAAATAATAAATTCTTATCTTCTTGCGAATCAAAATAGCAGGCATTGAAGGGTTGTTTTTCAGCCTTTATCTGTCGTAATTGTTTACAACTTCAATATTCTGCGTTGCCCTTGTTCAGCCTTGCGGAGTAATTCAAGATTAAAATTCTCATTAAATTAACATGATCGTCAGCACCGCCGCGCTGCACAGAAGGAATTTTATCCACGGCACATGATATGCATTACAATGTAAAACATAAATAAGTTCCATCTAAAGAAAAAAAGGAACCACTAAATTGACGACAAAAACATGTATTTTAATTTGAGGTGAAAAAAATGAAAATATTAATCCACAACGAACGAGCAGATACCCTGGATTTTATCCGTGAGCACATAATCAATCACGGCTACAAGGCGGGCATTGCTGAAAATGCCTCCGAAATCATTGAGATGTTGTCGAGTGAGCAATACAATGTAATATTGACAAACGGCGGAATAAAAGAGCTCAATTCCGATCAGTGCTCTTGGTTAAAAGCTTCTTCCACCTTTGTTATTGGCATTACAGCTAAAAAGAAATTTGCTGAAAGCCTGGCTTGCAACATAGATATGTATCTGCAAAGCCCTTTTGAAGCATCAAAACTCTGGCAGGCCCTTAAGCCTGCGGCAGCAACAACGCCGACATAAAGAATTATGGCTCTTCTGACTTTTTAGTACAATAAAACAGGTATAAGTACCTGTAAAATTATTACAATTGCTCTTTGAAAATTGACACGTTTTCACATCTCGGATAGAGAAGCCGGATGAAGACGAAAAAAACAATGCGCGACTTGTATAAATTTCCGGGATTTCGTGCCCGTGCCACACTGAAACCACATCCAGAAGACGAGGAAGGATACATTGTAACCCTTGATCGCCGTCAAAAAAAACCGTTTGTTCCGGCTGCGGCACGATTACATCAGGATATCGTGACCGGCGGACTCATATTGTGCGAGACCTGGATGCCGGGGCAACCCGCATCTATCTTGAGTTTGAATATCGCCGGGTTGCCTGCCCCCATTGTAACGCCGTGAAGCGCGAGACTCTTTCCATGCTGGCCAAGTCGGCCCGGTTCACCCAACGATTCGAAGACCGTATTGGCGAACTCTGCCGCGAGATGAGCATTAAGCGGGTAGCAGAGCTTAACAACCTGAGTTGGGATCAGGTATGCCGCATGGAGAAGAGTTACATGCGTCGTCTGCTGGACCAGCATCCACCTTCCTTGCAGCTTCGGACCATTGGCGTTGATGAAATATCGATCCATAAGGGCCACTCTTACGCCATCGTTGTTGCCGATCTTGATCAGAAACGACCGATCTGGCTGGGTGGACAGGGCCGCACCGAGCAGGATATGCAACTGTTTTTCGACACCATGGGAACTGAACGCTGCAAGACCATCGAATTGGCGGTCATGGATATGTGGAAGCCATTTCGTAAGGCAACCCTTAAAAACGCGCCCAATGCCCAAATTGTCTATGACAAGTTTCACATCCTTAGGCATTTAGCAGATGCCCTTGATCAGGTAAGACGGAGCGAATACAAACGTGTCAATGAGAAAGAACGACGATTTATCAAGGGACAGCGTTATACGTTGCTGTCCCATAAGGCCAATTTAGATACCGAAGGCCGGCGTGCCTTACAAATGCTTTTGAAAGCAAATAAACGCCTTCATAAAGCCTATCTGTTAAAAGAATCTTTCGGGCAGCTTTGGGATTATAAGAACCCAACCTGGGCGCGAAAGTTCTTTGAAAGTTGGAAAGAGCAATTGCGCTGGCAACGTCTTGAACCATTTGAAAAGTTTGCTGCTCTCATTGAGAAACACTGGGATGGGATTATCAGTTACTGCCATCCTGATCACAAGGTTTCCCTTGGATTCATGGAAGGCTTGAATAACAAGATCCGTGTCATCCAACGCAGAGCATATGGCATCAAAGATCAGGAATATCTCATGCTCAAAGTGGTTACTTCATTTATCAAAGAACAGAAATATAGTTAATTTTATGCACAACAAACCCGGAAGAACCAGAATTATAGATCAAGGGAGAGCGTTCATTGATTGCAGGCATTTGTGTGTTATGAAATTTACACTGCCGGCCAGTGTCAAAATATCTTACATATTATTTTTGAAATCTTATACTTCAGTATAAGAACGAATTTGACGATAATTGTAACATTCAATACCAATGCAAATAGTATTTGGAATGCCTTAAAATTATCCAACATTTCTTCCAGTAATGAATGGGTGCTTGCTGTTAATCCGGCAATCGAAAAAGGAGGTATAATCTCCGTGGCCCCGGCACAGAATTATCTTGTTAAATATGAAGTTATGCAGGTTCCCGAACCTGCATAACTGATGCTTTTCGGTTTAGGTCTTTTGGGATTGACGGGAGCCGGCGGAAAAATGAAGAAACTCAACTTTCGAAAACCATAGAGAGTGTGCATATGTTTGATAATTAAGAAGAAACAGGTTATAAATGCCCTGAAAGAAGCAGCCGGTTTTTGTACAATGGGTGCAATTCGTTCGGGAAGCGTTCCACAAGGGAACAGACCATTTCTCTGGAATTCGAACTTTAAATTTGTTTTGACAGATTTCTATTTTTCTCCTATATTTATTAAAATATTTTTAACATATTCGAAGTAATAGCTTTGCATAAACGGGTATAATCATAGCTTTTATGAATAAAAGATCAAAGCACATACTGGTTGTCGACGATGAAGAAAGCATTCGGGAGCTTCTGGCAGAATATCTCAGTAATTGTGGTTATGAGGTAACTTGCGCCACCAGCGGTCAGGAAGCGTTAAATTACTATAAATCGAGCCACTTTGATGTAGTTGTCTCCGATTTGATGATGAGTCCAATCGGCGGCATGGAGTTACTTAGCGAAATAAAAAAATTCGATTCCGAAGCGCTATTTATCATGGTTACAGGCTTCCCCTCCATAGAAACCGCTCTGGAAGCGGTCAAGAAAGGCGCTAAGGATTACATCACCAAACCGTTTAATATCGACGATATCCGGCTGAAGATCGAGAGAGTTGTTTTAGAAAGGTCCCTAAGAGGGAAGCTGAGGGATGTTCAAGGACTGGTCTGGGCCCTCGTCATTTCCATTCCTATCTGGCTTATCTTAGGTATTGTACTGGCGAAAATGTTGAAGTAAAATTAATATAGAGGGCCCAAAAAGATAAACAATCAGGAAACGGTTCGCGATAAGACAGCCCGCATATCAACGTTATTTCATTTCCTTTCCATTAGGAGACTGGGTCGCAATGTTATTCTCAGGCTTCAGATGAAGAATCTCTGTTGAAGATAAAGCAATCCCATGATCTTATGAATATGAAAGTGGTTGCCACGTCACTTCGCTCCTCACTCAAAGAGGCTATTTTATAATTTCCTTATTTATCATTCCGAGTGTATGTGAATAATCTTTTAGCTCCCTTGTTTGGAAGCGGCGTTACCCTGTACCGGCCATACGCATAGTCCAATCTATTGAAAAAATGAATGCTGCAAATACAATCTTACAAGCACAAGGTTCTGCTCGGCGTATGTGTCGGTTTGATCATGCTCCACTCGGGTGTACCTGTAGGAGGCCTCCAGATACATGTCCCTGGTGAATGAATAGCGCAAGCCCACGCTGCCTGTAGCGGTTCTGTCGTCGATTTCTTCTCTGGAATACTGCCCCGCATCCGACTTGTTCCAGTAATAACCGCCCTGCAGGAATCCCGAAAAATCCTGGGTGAACTGCCGCCGGAAATTGAGCATCAGGGCTGTCCGATCCGTTGAACCGCTGCCACTGCGCCCGGTGGATGGGAGGACGTCCTTGGATACGCTGAAGCTGCCGGTATTGTAATTATCTTTATAGGAAATAGCCAGTTGTCCGGTGGCCCCCCATTCGTCGCTGAAAGTTGTTTGGGTGAAATGGGCACCCACATCGCACAGGATACTCCATTTTTCACTGAAATCCTTGCTGAAGCCCAGTGTTCCCTTGTAACTATCGGTGGTACTATCAGTATAATGGGTATTTGAATAACCGAAATTCAGGCGTCCTTTGGTCGATGGAGATAATTCACGGCTGAAACTAAGGCCTGCCGTCTGTCCCCAATAATCATCCTCTCCCTGCTGGTCATAGCGTGTGTTATCGTAATTGTAAGAGAGCGCTGCAGTCGTCAGACTATCCAGAAGATAGTCGATAGTCGCTCCAACGCTCGCTCTGTCCTGTCTGCCGGACGGCTGGACCAGACCGGAGACTTCTATATCTCGATCTTCCGAATAGGTTATGGAATATCCTCCGCGGACACTTAGCCCCAGTCTGTCCGTTGCTTGATAATGGATGCGCCCGTCATAGAAATGATCCCAATTGGACAGATCGTCCCGTTTTGCGTAGTAATTGCCGTCGAGGCGTCCGGAAAATGTCATATCGAATCGTCCGACGCGGTTGGTCAGCAGCAGGCCGGGCGAAACGGTGGTAATCCAGTCTCGCTCATGGGTTTCATTTTTGTCCGCAAGAGAGATGTTGTCGTTATACTTTTCGCTAATTGCTATTGATGGAGTCACCACGAACTCGTTTGCCCATCCGGACCGGAAATGAACCATTGTCCATGCAATTACAAACAAGCAAATAATTACAAAATAATGAGAAACCTTTTTAACCGCAAAGTAATTCATAGAAAGACGCCTGCCCTCTCCTTTTTGATTTTTCTGGAAACAGTTGCCTGTATGGCAGCTTATTTCAGTTCCTTAAGCGCCGCCCGGGCTTTATCAGCCTCAGGAAAAACAACGCCCATATTCAAAGCCTGTGTGAGCTCTTTTTGCGCCATGCTGCGATTACCGCTTTTATAATAGGCCATCCCCAAGTGATATCGTATCATCGGGTTGTCCGGAAGTTTGTCTGCTGCCTCTTTCAGATAGGTAACAGCCCTGCTGGGAATATTCTTTTTATAGTAGATCCAGCCCAGTGTATCTGTAATGCTCGGATCGTCGGGGAACTGCTCCTTAGCTCTCTGAGCTATTGTCAAGGCCATATCTATATTTCCCCCCTGCTCGGCATAAATGTAGGCAAGATTGTTTGCTGCCGGTAAAAAATTCGGATTAATCTTTAGTGCCTTTTCATAGTGTTCCTGAGCTTTGCCGTAATTTCTTTCATTTTCATAAATCATCCCCAGGCCCATGTGTGCATGAAGGGCATTAGGATTCTTCGCCAGGATTGCATTGTATTGACCCTTTGCTTTTTCCAGTTGTCGATGCCGCAGATAGAAATCGGCCAGGGAAGTGTGAAACACCGGCTGATTGGGGGCAAGGTCTATGGCCTTCTTCAGGTTAATTTCGGCATTGACCATGTCCTTATTAGCTTCATTAAGACGGGCCAGGAGAAGATAAATTGCCGGATTATTCGGTGCTATGCTCATCTGGCGCTGTACTGTGTCCATGGCTTTGCGCACATCTTTCTTGCTCAAGTGGATGGCGACAATAAGTTGAAGCGGATCTATATAGCCCGGTTGCAGGGCAAGAGCCTTTTCTAGGTGAGTCAGGGCCTCGGTTTCTTTTTTCTGTGCCAAAAGAATACGGCCCATTTGGGTATGTCCAATAGGGTTGTTCGGGGCAATTTTGATGATTTCCTCAAAAACGCGTGTCGCTTCGGGAACATTACGCTTCATTCGATATGCTTCTCCCAGATAAATGCGGGCCTGAATATTATTGGGATTTTCTTTAAGATAAGATTTAAGGTCATCAATGGCCTGATTCGTGTTTCCCTCCCGAAGGTTTGTTTCTGCCAGCAGCAGCCGGGGTTGTCCCCATCTGGGGCTCAGTTTTATAGCCTCGCTCAGCGAGGTCTTCGCCTGCAAGATATTTTTCTTGCCTAGATGTGCTGTGGCGATCAGATAGTGGCCCATGGCGGCTTTGGGGTTTTCTTTGGCGTAGGCGTTAAAAAGATTCAAAGCCTGATCGAATTCATTCTTCGACAATGAAATTCTTCCTTTAAGCAGCATGCCTTCCTGACTCTTCGGATTGATGGCCAGGATGTTTTCCGTCAGCTTCAGGCCTTCGTCATATTTTCTTTCATTGATGTAAAAATCAGCCAGGCGGGCCATAGCCCCGATATTTTTTTTATCTTTCTCCACGGCTTCCTTGAAGACAGCTTCCGCTTTGTCTTTTTTGCCCGCTGCCAGGTAGAAATTTCCCAAATGAATTTT
>Ga0116144_10005594_pt1 | contig 11312 bp, 2 predicted proteins | sample AD_UKC035_MetaG_FD_89746 | JGI IMG/M metagenome (GOLD analysis project Ga0116144, IMG submission 89746) | Active sludge microbial communities of municipal wastewater-treating anaerobic digesters from USA - AD_UKC035_MetaG | ecosystem: Engineered > Bioreactor > Anaerobic > Digestate | place: USA... | reverse complement strand
GCCTGTTTTCTCAAGATTTGCTTTAACCAGAAAGAATGCCCAGCTCGGCCCCTACATAGAAAAAGCAGCTTCATTTTTCAACTATACGATGTTTCTCGATGACAACGTCAGAAATAAAGCGATCAAGGCAATCAACGCGATTTGCGAAGACCTTCAGAACACCGATGCAGAAGAGATAAAAATTCCCCTCGAAGAAGAAGATGTGCGCGGCCCTTATGCCACCGGTATCGAATTTATGGAAGGACTGCACAAATATATCACCGAACGTTCGCAGGATGAACGAGACCGCTTGCTCAAATGCGACTTTGTTACCATACTCGACAAGATATTGAAGTTTCGCAAAGCAACAGAGCCGAAAGAAAGAACAACTGCGCGCAAACTTTCAGGCAGCCCGGTCGAAGTCGTTCTCACCGCCATCTGGCAAAGTCTTTACGAACTCTGCCGAAAAAAAGGAACCAGCAGTGACACTGTAGTTCAATCAATTATTGTAACTGGTGAACAGTTCAAACACGACCTCGAAAATGACCCTGACGAAGATACTGAAACCGCTCTCGACAGCGCAACCTATGCGAGAAACTATCTAAGGCGTCTTGTTGGTGGCGTCGACATAATAGTGCCGAGCCGCCTGTCGCTGCAAAATAGTCTCGGTGAAGAAATCCCGGTAGAAATCAATTTATGCAAAACAGACATTGCCTGCAGTCACAGCAAAACGGCAGAGCCTTACCTCGAGTTTTCGGTGACTCTCGTATTCAGAGATTCTGAGAAGCCACAAAAAGGAAAGTATGCCTGGAGGCTGCCCGAGCATCATTCATACCGTATTTCTGAAGCTTTCATCAGGCAGGCCGGCAAGCTGATCGACAATGACAACGCAATCTACAGGCTGCCGGTGTTTCATATTCCATATTACGAAGAAGTTATGCGCGCCAGCTCTGATGATGAGCTGAGAAGGGTTTTGTTGCATTGTGTGCAAGATGGGCGTTTTGAGGATATTTTCGTAGAGAATCTACTACACGAGGATTGGCTTGCTACTGAGGAAGAATTGCTCAAGCCGCTGAAAAAGCTGGCCCTGGCCTATGTCAACTTCGCGCGAGAATCTGCCGGCAATGGCCTGCTTACTGCGCTTCTCGGTGCCAATGGCCGAACCAAAGCATGGGCCGATCTGTTTCAAGCTTATGAAGAAGCCTTCTGCGCATGTATCGATGATCCACGATCGGCGTGCGCTCCAATGTTGATGAGAGCCTTTGCAATAATAGCCCAGCGCGAGCCAAGCCTTGGAAACACCTGGTTTGGGAGCTCTTTTGAGCCTTCAGAGCTCATAACAGCACTGCACCCGGCCCTGCTTGAAATGCTGGAAGCCCAGGTCATTTTTCAAATCAGTTGTTTTAACTCAGCTGTTAACAGTGAGTTTTTGAATGAAACACCGAAAAAAGCGTTTGGCCTGACGACCTGGCGCACCTATGTAGATTTTTCATCGCTGCAATCGCCGCTCACCAGCATTCTTTGTGACGAAAATAGAATTCTCGATGCCAATACCAGAGGAAAAGATGTTTTTCATCGCATCGGCAAAACTGCCAACCATGATGCACCGCTTTCGACAAGAGTGCTGCTGTCTTACGGCGATGAAGGCTCGGAATCTGGGTTCTCAGACACTGAAATGTTCAGGGAAAGCAACGAATCGCAACAGCTCCTCAGGCTTATTCTAGATTATTTTCGCCTGCACCCGCATGCGCGCGATGGCTTGAGCCTGGCTATTTTCAGAAACAATGACATTCAGCCGGTGATTGCAGCTATTCACGACTATCTGATGACTCTGGCCAACCCCAAAGACAAAAGATATTATCTATCTAACCGGCAGCGACCTTATGCGATAAGCGTTACCTTTTTTACCGAATCATGTGATGATACTGATGTTACGCGTTGGATCGACGAATGGCGACAGAGATGGGAAGCCGCTGAAACCGAGCCAAAATATCAGGCATATGCAAACTGCCGCTTTGCGGTAGCTCATCGACTCGTTGAACGCGGCAATCAAACTTCTTTTCAGCGAATTATCAAGGACAGCCTGGAAGCCGACATTGCGGTGTTTTATGGCTTTATAAATGCCGGCAGCGGTGTGAACAGGTTCGAGACGGTGCCGCCATTCAACATTACCACCCGCACCTTGAAGTTTCCGATTCTGGAAAAGGCCTGTTGTTCAATCAATAACCCGGCTGACCAGTATCGGCGCTCGCGGGTCATCAGTAACCGTCAGTTCGTTCTAGGCGAAAAACACGCATGTTTAATGCATTCAATCAGGAACGAAAGCACACAAACCGGAACAATAGTCATTGGGACAGGTGATTTTGCGCCCTGGCGAGGTGTGATTGACGCGCTGCACAATAAAGCAGAATGGGTAATCTGTATTGATCCAAACATGGATGACAGACTCATCAAACAACCGGCGACAGCTAGTCAGAAGACCCGTGAAGTTATTGGCTTCGGTTCAGGGGTGGGCACACACGGAGAAGATAATTTTACGATTTCGACCGAGCAGTTTTCGTTCGCCGACATATCTGCCCGCCTGACCGGTTCGATTAACTCTCTCTTTTCGTCTGTCGATTGGGACATGGACGAATGCAGGTCGATAGCGCAGGGGGTTCTGCGAGTTGCATGCCGGCTTTCGGGTCTTTCACTGGTCAGGGCAACAGGAGTCGATGACCAGTATATCAGAGACTTTATGGCCTATGCTCTTGCCAGAAAACTCGTCATAGCAGATCCTGGTGCTCTGTGCGACAATCTGATATCGCTCGACGCATATCGTCACTGGTTCGATCTGTCGAGCAATAAGCGCAGACCAGACCTGATGTGGCTGAAAGCCAGAGTTGGCGAAGACAAACGCATGCATCTGGAAATTCATCTTATTGAGTGCAAGCTTGGCCTGGAATCAGATGAGCTGATGGTTAAGGCCCGCTCACAGATAAACAATGGCCTGCAAGTATTGATGTCTGCGTTTTCTCCGGCTGACGCCAGCAAAGACAACAACATGGACGACTACCACCCGGAAAGAAGGTATTGGTGGATGCAGTTGCATCGTCTAGTGGCAAGCCAGGCCGAAATCGTTAGAAATCAACATGAAAATGTATTGCTGGCTCTCGAAAAACTCGCTGAAGGAGATTTCAGCCTGTCATGGAAAGCTTCGGTGTTCGCCTTCTGGACAAATGGTGCGCAGGATGGAATCAGAAAAGCCGGAAGCTGGCAAACCGGAATCAACAATGAAGTTACCGGCGAAGTTTTCTTCATGCGGACCAACTTTATACGTAATCTTGCAATCACAGAACAAAACTTTCCAAAAACCTGGGTAGACCTGAATGCTATAGCGATCACCGATGCGGCAAATGTTTGTGATTCCTGGAATGAAATGGATCTGCCACCAGGCGATAACGATGATGATGATCCCATTGAAGAGCTTGAACGAAAAGATGAAGATGAAGAGGAAGAAGAGGTCGAGGACCAGACTATATTAGCAGAAGAAGCTCAAGCAGAAACAGATAGCGAATCAGTAAGCCCCGATACTGAAGAATCTGACTTAGCAATTGAATTGGAATCTATTCAATCGGCTGACCAAGTGAGTGACACAACGGCTTCGATCACAGAGAAAATAACTGATGAATCACCACAACGAATCTTTTTACCTTCTCGAGAAACAATCGACTCCCAAAAGAGCCTTATTCCACTAAATGATGAATCATCAGTAAATGACGAGCAAAAGATTCCTGAGCGAATACTTATTGGTACTGGCGTAAAAAGCAACCGGCCGGTTTATTGGGAATTCGGGCACAAAAACCTTGCCAACCGACATCTGGTTATTTTCGGGACATCTGGGTATGGCAAAAGCTATGCAATACAATGTTTGTTGTGCGAACTTGCAAAAGAAGGCCAGAATTCATTGGTGCTTGATTACACGGATGGTTTTACGCCGAGCAAACTTGAGCCTGCTGCGAAAATGTATATGAAGGATGAATGCCAAGAGTTTATCGCGAACAATCCGCTTTCTATAAATCCTTTTAAAAAGCAAAGCATTATAGAAAACGGAATGGTCTTTCCTGATAAGCCAGAAACCATCGCCAAAAGAATAGCATCAATTTTCAAGTCTGTATACAAATTAGGACTTCATCAATATTCTTCAATTGTAGATGCTATAGTTGACGGGATCAACATTCATAACGACTCATTTGAGCTTGAAAAACTTTTGGATGTTCTGCAAAGTTTTTTGACAGATGGCACACATCAAAAAGCATCTGTTCAAACAGTATTGAGTAAACTTAAGCATTTTGTCTCCAGTAAACCATTTGCCGTCAGCTTAGATGGTATTGGCTGGGCCTCTATTTTTTCCGATAAAAAATGTCGCGCCAGGATTTTCCAGTTTTTGCAGACAGATAAAGAATCTGCACGTGCCATTATCGAGTTTATTCTATGGGATTTGTATGGTTTTGTTGCCGGGCATGGTGGCAAGAACAAGCCGAAAGTAATTGTACTAGATGAGATTCAAAACCTTGATCTAAATGAGAATGCACCAGTAGCTAAATTTTTTGTCGAAGGGCGAAAGCACGGGTTAGCGATTATTGCAGCCACGCAAAACTTAAAACAAATTGGCGGCGTAAACGATGCTCGCGTTACAAGGATGTTTCAGGCAGATATGAAACTCTTCTTTAAGCCTGGTGAAACTGAAGTTAAAGAGCACGCCCAACTGCTTCAGAATGTCATACAGGATTACAGTGTTGGCGAATGGAAAAAACGACTTAATGATCTTCAACCTGGGGAGTGTTGGGCACTTGGCAGATTTTGGAATGACGCTAAAAAGGCTTTGACCGTTCAAGCATTGAAGATCAGAATAACTTCGCTTGAAGACAGAGGTTTCCATGGCCAGTAAAAGCGAAGAAAGTCGGCTGGCTCGAAATTTTCACAAAACTTTCAAGCCAGAGCGACTTTACATAAATGCCATGCTCAGGTATGCCGCAGCAGGCAAATCTGGGAATGCACAGGAAATTGCTGCTGAAACAGGCATCCCAACCGGAACCTCCAGCGGGAAAGTAATGCCGACGCTTGAATATTGTATTGGCATGGGGCTTGTAAAAAGCAGCCAAAAGCGTTCTGCGACAAGAAGTCCCGAACTGACGACCTTCGGCCGGATGGTTTTTCTTGAAGACCCGTATCTGAAAAGCCCGATAACTCAGTGGCTGGCTCATATGAATCTGTGCGGGCCACTTGCCGGTGCCGATGTTTGGTATCAGACATTTTTTGCCGGTTTTAAAGCGCTCGGCCTTGAATTTAAGCGAGAAAAACTTGAAACGCACCTAGCTGTCATATACGCCACAAAACCAGGCGGCTTGATCGGGCCCATGATCGGGACGTATGAAGACGATGCCGCTTTGAAGATTTGTGGCGCCATCTCCGAAAAAAATGGTGTTCTGACCAGACGGGAAGCACCACTCAAAGAAGATATGATAAGGGGTTACGGAGCCTGGTTGCTGCATTCGATGTCAGTGCATTTTCCCGGACAGTCACAGGTTTCGGTTGCTGAATTGGACGAAACCATCGGGTTTAAAACGATTCCAGCCTGGTCGGACTCTTCGTTTGCTTCCTTACTGGTGTTGCTTGAACGCAAAGCGCTGGTTGAAGTCGATAGACACATGGATCCGTGGTTGGTCAGGCCAAAACAATCCGTCGAAGAAGCCTGGAAGAATATATACTATGACATGATCTAAATGGAGGGTTTCCCATGGCTGAGAAATTGAACAAAATTGTAAAATTTCGCGGGGATCGGCTTTTTAATGGGGCAGTAAACATAAGTTGGGCTAATGACGATGCCCCAAAAGCAAAGCTAGCCAGCGAAAGCTTTGTTTTTCATGGCCCGAAATATCACGGCATCACGCAGGAGGATGTCGGCGTTTCACACGGTCACAAACTTGTTGACACGGCTTCTTTTGCGATGAAAATAGCCCGCAGGTGCTACGGGCATGAAGAACAACCTTTTACTATGGCCATTGCAGGCTATGGCACAGGAAAATCTCATCTTGCCCTGACACTGGCAACTCTGCTGGGCAATCCGACCAGCGAAACATCCAATACGATTATTGATGCGGTGAAAGCTGCAGATCCTGAGATTGGCAATGAATTAGGCCTGCTTTTTCAGGAAGCACCACAACCTTGTCTAGCCATTACCATCAATGGAATGCAGGGCTTTGACCTGGCCGCAGAAGTCAGCCGTCAGATCGCATCTGCTCTTAAAAATGATAAGCTCGACACCAAGCCGTTGGCTGATCTCAGGCCCAGGTTCATTCAGGCAGCGAGCTTAACCAGGCTATGCAACGACGCGCTAAAATCAGAGCTGCTCGCAGCTCTGGCAGCAACTTCATTGGAACAGATAATCCAGGATTTGGAACAACAAAACGAGATCACTTACGCGAAAGTACACGATTTTTTTGCCGCCAAAGGGATACCAATAGCGGCCCTGAGGGGTGAATCGATAAGAGACATCATAGAAATCACTACCCGTGAATATTGCGGCCCGGATAAGCCATACCGCTCACTTGTGCTCCTTTTTGATGAATTTGGCAAATATACCGAGTTTGCAACAGTAAAAAGCCAGATAGCAGGAAATGGCGTTTTGCAGGATCTTTTTGAGGCGGTGCAAGCCAACTCGGCAAAAGCGTGTTTTGTCGGCTTTATTCAGTTCGAGCTGAATGCTTATGTGCAAAGGGTTGCGCCTGAATTACGCAATGAGATTCTGCGTTATATCACCAGATTTCAGAACGTTAACAAGCTCTACCTGTCAATAAACCTGGAAACCCTTATCGCCAGCCTTCTTGAGAAAATAGATCGCAACCGCCTTCAGGCCTTGCTGCGAGTAACCAAAGGTGTGTCTCAGGATTACATGGACAGCATTAATAGCTGGTTTCCCAATTCGAGAAATTACCGCGTCTGGTCTGACCCAACTCTCTTTCATCAGATTATTCGCGAAGGTTGCTGGCCGCTGTCGCCATATTCGACATGGTTTCTTTTTTATCTGGCCGCAGCCGGCAAGCATCTGCAGGAGCGTTCTGCCCTGGCCATACTCGGCGAGGTGATGCAACGCTTCGAAAATAAGACCGTATCAGATGTTGCAGGTTGGTCGATTGCACCGGCAGAGCTATGGTCTGATGTGTTACAACAGGAATTCATCACATCTGAAGAAGCCGGTCAGCAAGGTTCAATCACTCACTCATATGCTTCTGCCATTTCAAAACATGGTGCCCGTTTTACCGCAGGACAGGTAGCAATTTTGCGTGCAGTAGTAATCGCATCTAAGCTTGGCCTGGTTGCCGGCGATAAAATTGAGGCAGTAAAAGCATTGGGGCAACTGGCCGGCCTAGATGAAACCACAGCCGAAAATGAAATTAAACAACTGCAGGAAGAATACAACCTCATCGAATGGGATAATTCATTCAAGGCGTTTGATATCGTCGGCGATGCGGTACCTAGAACACAATTCATAGCTTTTCTTCGGCAGAAGGTCAGCAGCGCCTTTGACGAAACAGCAAAAGCACAGCTGTTTACAAACAAGGCCAAAGACTGGTTTAGCAATGTATTTGTAGATTTAGACAGTGATTTTGCAGAAGAGAATAGAATCACTACGCAAGAATGGAAATTCCAATGTTACGTAACCAATTCGTTGGTACTTCCACAAATCATAAAAATGGCGATCGACAGATGGCTGGAATCGGTAGAGGTAGATAAGCCAAGAGGAACGATAATCTACACATATGTAACGCCATCAGAAAACATTGATGAAATAAAGAAAAAAACGACAATTTCTCTAAGGCAGATGGCTAAAGAATCAGGCTATAAGAATGTACCGGTGATTGTTGTTTTCTTGAATGATGAAATTGGCGAGCTGGGTAAAAACTTTGCAGAATATCATGTTCTGGAAAGCATGACTGAGAGCGACAAATTAAGATTTGGCAACCTTGTCGGCGCACACAAAGAAAAGCTATTCGCCACTCTGCAGGAGCAGATAGAATCTCTATTGAGAGCTAGAATCTGGGTTGCCGGGCTTGAAAAGGCTCCAGAGACAAGAAAGCTAAGAGCCCTGTGCACTGAAATATTTAAAGAGATTTATCCCAACCCCATCACTTTTCCTTTTGATGGTTTTAACACCGCAAGAGGCAATGCAGCCGATACCTGCCATGAGCTCATCAGGGAACTGGTGCTTGGTAAACTCGATTATAACGGGATAATGGTGAAGCCTGAGAAAGTTAAAAACCGGGCAATAACAGTATTAAACCAGGCCTGGAAGATATTCAACAAAAACGGCACTATATCACGCCGACCAGAAAATACGGTGATAAATGGTTTGTCAGTCATTTATGACGATTTGTTGAACAAAGATGGCAAATTTTCACTGCCCGATTGTGTTAAGCAGCTGTGTCTGCCGCCTTACGGCGCAAACCTGGCTTCGGCCGGCCTGTTTCTTGGAGCTTACATCGCGCCACGATCTGAAAAAATTGTTGTCGTGAAGGGAAATCGCGAAATTAGTTTTTCACAGTGGGTTAAAGATGATTTATTCAAAGGTCACTACATTCATCTACCGCTGCTGCAGGATACATTTATAGTACAGCAGGGCGAAGCTTCTTCTGAATGGGAATTATTGCTCGACGAATGGGAACACTGTGCAAGCCATGATGCCAAGCTTAAATGTTACCAGAGAGCACAGGATTTGAAGACGCGAAAGCCCTTGCCTTCGGTTCAGGCATATCGTGAAGACGCGCTCAGCCAACAGACACAAGCTTCTTTTCATGCACTCCGGGCTTTCGATAAGGAGTTCAAAGAAGCTCTGAGCAAAGCTGAAATGGGCAGCAACAAAAAAGATGTTGGCAGTTTGTCACATGGAGTAGCTCTTATGAATGAACTCCAGGAACGAATGATTGGCGAAGGAATGTGGCTCGATTCTCAGATAAATGAAATCACCCCGCATATTGAAACCGGCAGGCAAATGATCATACAGATATTCTCTGAATGGCTGCCAATGCAGACACCAAGAAATGCAACGCCTTCGGAAGTAGGTGATTTCAAACATATAATGTTGAAAAAAATCGGGGCAAATTTGAAATCTCTCAAGCTGGATGACGAATATGCACAACTTGAGACACATACGAGCTCCGTGATCAAAAATGCCGAAATTATCGCAGAGGCGCATCAGCTGGTTCACAGCGCAAAAAACTGGGTCACCACTTATGCCAGCACAACGCGATTAGCCCGGGTAGCGGAAATCAGAGCGCTTTTTCAAACCGGCAAAGATTTTGCGAACAAGCTGAGAGGTATGGCGCAAAGAGCACAGCTGTCAGAAATAAACGAAACACGGACAACACTCTTTGAGTTTGTAAAAAAGCTCAAGGACTGCGAAGAAGATCTTGTAAAGCGCAATTCAAACATATGGGACGCCAAAATATCTTCTGAAAGTGATATAGACAAAATTCTCGGCGAAATAGAGAATCTTGTTGCAGCATTTGAAGGTCTGCCTGAGGATCTTGAAGATCTGCATCTGATGAGAAAAATGTTGCGGCTGTACAGGTCGTTTCATCAAAGACTTGCAGATTTTTCTTTGAACTGGGCCGAATTTGAGGCCACAGCAAAGAATTGCCAGACAGAAGCGGAAAAAGCTCTCGGCGAAGACGAGATTCCATGGTCACCAGAAGATATTGTAGAAATGTTCTACAAGTCACAAACAAAAATTCGCAAAGAAAGAAGCCAGGCATGGCTGGACGAAATTGAGAACTCCTCTTCATCGCTTGCAACCATGAGCGCAGCTGAGGCCAACAGCTTGTTGAACAAACTGAACGCCCCGCCTTCATTCATTGCTGACTCGCACATGAAATCGGTTAAAAAATTGATTACCCAGTTGACCAAACGCCTCGAAGCTCTGGAAGTAGAATGGCTAGTTGAGAAGTTCAAAGAGCTCCCGGTAAAAACTAAGCTAGAGTTCATGAAAACAGCCCAAAAAATTCTAGACAAATCGAATTCATAAAAAGCCTGTAATGCTTATCTGTTACAAAACGGGCAAGAGCCCGGTCATTCCTGATGCCGAATTTATCAACAGGCCATGAACACTCTATTCATTTTAAAACAGCGTTGGAGGCTAATTTCACTTTTGGGCAGAAGGTTTTTTGACTTCGATTACCTGTAGAATATGCTTGGCGCGGGACGAGGCTACGTAATAATCGGCCCGGGTGAAATGCGAATTATCGTCTGGCGCCGGCAGGGCGTAGAGAATTATCGCATCGGCCTCGAGACCCTTAAATGAGCGGATTGTCTCGAAAAGCACCGCTTCATTTTTATACCACTTTTCCAGTTCTCCGGTGATCTTGCCGTTGCCAACTTTTTGCTTCCCTTTAAGCAGTGTTTCTGCTCTCTTATGTGGGCTCAGTATCGCAATTTGAGAGCTCTTCATGCCTTCATGCAGCAGGCGGTTAAGGGCCTGCTGTAACGCATGGACAGCCGCGACTTCATCGGCCACAGTTTTGATTTCACACGGAACGCCTGTCGGCGCATGCTGGTGCAGTTTTATTTCTGTTTTGATTATCTCTGAACAATGACCCGCAATAAGCCTGGTATTACGGCAGTTATGCGGAAGCGGGTAGGGTTTTGAATCCAGCGGCGGCTTGAACTGTGCACCAGAATATAGATTCTGAGCCGGGTCGTAGAAGACGTAAAACTTGCCTTCAGGCCCTCCGTCATTCAGGCAATGCAAAGCACCCCACCATTCCGGCAGAAAATCCTGACCTTCATCCACCACGACTGCATCGAACAACTGGCTCTGAGAACTGGCTGCAACCAGCATCATTTCAGGGATCTGCTGGCGCCAGTATTTATCTGCCTCATCCTCATTTTCCGGGATACTGAACTCAATTTCGGCGGCACGGCACAAATCATAAGCAAGACCATGAAAATGGCGAATCTTGATATTATTCTTCAATTGCTCAGGAATGCTCTTAGAAAGCCATTCAGCCAGGCGCTTGTTGTAGCAGGTCAGCAGTACCCTGCGCCCCTGAGCTGCGAAGCGCTTCGCCTGTTCCATTGCCAGCAGAGTTTTGCCGGACCCGGCCACCCCTTCTACGAGAGCCTGTGGACGGTTTGCCAGCATATCAAGAATAATCTGCTGCTGCTCAGTCAGCCGAAGCAGAACTTCTTCATCCTGGGCCACCCGACGTGACGCAACCGGAATCAGCTTGAATTCAGGCAGAATAGCTTCCCGGATCTTTGCAACATTATCAGGAGAAAAAATCTGCGGTTTTCCT
>Ga0116144_10005589_pt1 | contig 11316 bp, 9 predicted proteins | sample AD_UKC035_MetaG_FD_89746 | JGI IMG/M metagenome (GOLD analysis project Ga0116144, IMG submission 89746) | Active sludge microbial communities of municipal wastewater-treating anaerobic digesters from USA - AD_UKC035_MetaG | ecosystem: Engineered > Bioreactor > Anaerobic > Digestate | place: USA... | reverse complement strand
GCCAGGCCCGATCCTTCCGCGGAGGAACTGAAAGCCGCCCGCGAGGAGAAGGAGAAGCTCGAGAAGCGGATGCTCGAGATGGAGAAGGTCGTCGCCCAGGAGAAGGAGAAGGCGCTGCTGGCCACGCTCAAGAGCCAGCAGGACGAGGTCCTCTCCTCCAGGGTGGAATCCTCGCTCAAGGACATACAGGACAAGCTCCGCCGCGAACGCCGCGACCAGGAGGTCGAGGAGGAGCGGCTCACCCTCAAGGCGAAGATCAAGGAGCTCGAGAGCAGGCTGGTGCAGGAGCGCGAGACCTGGATGCAGACGCTCAAGGGCCAGATGCTCGAGCGCGAGACCCAGTCCAAGGACGTCGAGGGGCATTTCATTTTCCGGCTCCAGGAGATGGAGCGCCGCTGGCTGGAGGAGAAGGCCCAGTGGCAGCGGGCCATCGGCCAGAAAGAGGACGAGGTCCGTTCCCTGAAGAATTCCGCCGAGCGCCTGGCCGAGGTGCAGCAGGAACTGCGCGAGTCGGCCATGGAACGCACGCTGCTCGAGCGCGAGAGCGCCAAGCTGCGCGAAGAGCTTTCCCGCCTGGAGCGCGAGCGCGCCTCCGTCGAGGGTTACATAAAGATACTGCCCGAGAAGGAGAGGGAACTCGCCCAGCTCCGGGCCGACCTGGCCATCGCGAAGATGAAGGAGGAGAAGTCCTTCTCCGAGGCCAAGACCCGCGAGGACAAACTGGTCTCCGAGATCGACCGCCTGCAGAAGGAACTGGGCGCCGTCACGGACAGGAAGAATTCCGAGAAAGAGCAGGAGGTCTCCAGGCTCCGCGAAAAGTACGAGACCGAACTGCACTCCATAGAGGCCAGGCTCGCCGAAGCCGCGGGCGAGAAGGGCCGCGCCGTCTCCGAGCTGGCCAGGATGAAGGGTTTCATCTCCCGCATGCAGGCGGTCAACGCCGCGCTGGAGAAGGAGCGTTCCCAGACGCGGGTCGAGAAGGTCCAGCTGGCCCAGAACATGGCCTCCGGCATCGAGGAGAACAAGCGCCTCAGGGGGGAGCTCGAGGGAGCCGCCGCCCGCCGCGCCGCCGAGCTGGAGGCCCTGGAGGCGCGTCACGCCGCCGAGCTGCAGGCGGAGAAGACGGCCCGGACGGCCGAGCTCAAGGCTTTGCGCGAACAGTTCTCGGCCGAGGCCGCGAACGCCGCCGCGGCGCACGCCGCGGAACTGGAGCGCCTCAGGCGCGAACTGCCCGGGGAGGTCACCCGCGATTACGAGGAGCGGCTGGACCTGGCCCGCAGGGCCGCCCAGGACGAGTCCTCCCGCCTGCAGAAGAAGTACGAGGCCGAGCTGCTCAACCTGCAGAAGCGCCAGCAGCAGGAACTGGAGCGCGTCGGCGCCGAGAAACAGCTCCAGGCCGAGAGCCGCGCGATGGAGATGCGCGGCACCTACGAGGCCGCCATGGCCGACATGAAGGCCAATCTGAAGGCCCGCATGGAGGCCGAATACTCGGAGGAGATACGCAAGCTCAAGGAGGCCCGGACCCGCGCCGACGAAGAGACCGCCGTGCTGCGCGCGGAGACCCAGAGGCTGGCCGCGGAGCTGCGCTCGCGCGAGGCCGACGTGCAGTCCCGCACCGCCGCCGCCAGGGAGGCGTGGGAGAAGGCCGAGGCCGACCTCAGGGCCCGCCTCGCCGCCGCCGGCGAGGAGACGCTTTCGCTCAAGGCCGAGGCCCAGCGCCTGTCGGACGAACTGCGCTCGCGCGACGCGGACCTGCGCTCGCGCGCCGACGAGGCCTCGGCCGCCGAGGCCGCCCGCCTCCGGATGGAGGCGGAACTGGAGGAGCTCAAGACCCGTTCCGGCGACCTCGCCAGGCAGGCCGCCGAACTCTCCGGCAACGCCGCCGAGCGCGAGAAGGAGCTGGCGGCCCTGAAAGATTCTTTCCGCGTGGAGAGCGAGAACCGCTCCCGCTTCGAGAACGAGGTGGTCTTCCTCAAGCAGAAGGCGCAGCAGCTGGAGTTCCAGGTGCAGGACCTGGCCTCGCAGCTGGACGCGGAACGCGCCGCCCGCGCCGACTCCGACGCCTCCTGGGGCGCCCAGCTGGCCGCCAGGGAGCAGGAACTCGCGGTCCTCGGCGCCGAACTGGAGAAATACCGCGCGCTCGAGAAGGACCTCGCCGCCCGCCTCAAGTGGGCCATCAAGGGCAAGTAACTTGTTCCCGCCCGCGGAGGCCGCGCTTCGCCCGGACCTGGACCGGGAATAAGTATACTGTCCCCGGATTACCGACCCCGCGTTTGGTATAATTCTTTGAAATGATACACCTGCGCAAACTCAACGGCACCGAGGTCGTGGTCAACGCCGAGCTCATCGAGAGCGTCGAGTCGACCCCCGATACCGTGATAAACCTGGCCACGGGCAACCGCTACCTGGTGAAGGACACGGTGGACGAGGTGGTCGCGAAGGTGGTCGAATACAGGAAAAAGGTCTACGCGGAGAAAAAAGCGGTGAACCCGCTGGAATTCTACGAGCGGAAGTGACTGACAATACCCGGATGGTCCCGATATGGACATAGCGACTCTGAGCGGCATAATCGTCTTCATGGGCTTCGTTCTGGGGTCCGTGTACCTGCAGGAGGGCATGGCGGGTTTCAAGACGTTCCTCAACATCGAAGCCTTTCTGATAGTCATGGGCGGCACTTTCTGCGCGCTGCTGGTCAACTTCCCTCTCTCGTCGGTCATAAGTTCCGGCAAGGTGCTCAGGAAGGTCCTGACCACCAGGGGAGAGGATACCTCCAGGCTGGTCTCCACCTTCGTCTCCCTGGCGCAGAAGGCCAAGAAGGAGGGCTTCCTGGCGCTGCAGTCCGACGTGCAGACCATAGACAACGACTTCCTCAAGCGCGGCGTGCAGCTGGTCATAGACGGGGCCGACCACGAGTTCATCCGCAACATGCTCGAGACCGAGATAGACTTCATCCGCGAGCGCCACAAGAACGGCCGCGAGATCTTCAACGCGCTCGGCACCTACGCGCCGGCCTTCGGCATCATCGGCACGGTGCTGGGCATGATCCTGATGCTCTCCTCCATCGAGGACGTCGCGGCCGTGCCGCGCCGCATGGCGCTGGCGCTGGCCGCCGCCTTCTACGGCCTGGCCTCGGGCTACTGGCTTTTCATGCCGATGGGAGGAAAGCTCAAGAACCGCTCCGAGGAGGAGCTTTTCGTCAAGGAGATAATCATCCGCGGCGTGCTGCTGCTCCAGAGCGGCGCCACGCCCAGCGTCGTCGAGGCCAACCTGAAAGCCTACCTGAACCCCGCCGCCCGCGCGGCCATAAAGAAAGAGGCCGTTTAGGCCGGAATTATGCCCGTCAGAGTCAAAGGAATGATCCCGGAGGACGACAGGCGCGTGGCGCCCGTCGGCGAGCCCGCGCCCCCGTGGATGGTCAATTACGCCGACCTCATGACGGAGATGGTCTGCTTTTTCGTCATCCTCTACGCCCTTTCCGCCGCCCTCAACAAGAACATGCAGGACGCCAAGTCCCAGCTGGAGGAGATGATGCAGAAGGGCGAGCTGCAGGGGCAGGTGCAGATCGACAAGGAAGGCCTGCGCATCACCCTCGAGGAGCAGGGCTCGGTCGCCTTCTTCGAGAGCGGCCGTTCGGAGATCACCGGGGACATGACGGCCAAGCTGGAGAAGGTGGCGCCGATACTGCGGAATCTCTCCGGGAAGCACGATATCGTGGTCGAGGGGCACACCGACAATGTCCCGATAGCCACCAGGCAGTTCGCCTCCAACTGGGAGCTCTCGACGGCCCGCGCCACCAGCGTGGTCAAACACCTGCTCTCCATAGATTTCGCGCCCAAGCGGCTCTCGGCCGTGGGTTACGGGGAATATCATCCCGTGGCCCCCAACGACGGCCCGGAGAACCGCCAGAAGAACCGCCGGGTGGTGTTCTTCGTCAAGAACAACCCTTACCCGGAAGCGCCGGCCGCCGTTCCGCCCGCCGGCGCCGCGGAGGGGCCATGAGCCTTAAGTACCGCCTGGCCGCGCCGCTGCTCGCGCTGGCGCTTTCCGGCTGCTTCGGGGGGATGAAGACCCTGCGGGTCGTCGATTTTACCGACGCCAGGGTCACGGACCTCACCCTGACCAAGAGGGTGGTGGGCAAGCGGGAGTTCGTCTTCTTCTCCACCGTCAAGACCAGGGTTTTCCTGGAGGGGAACATCCAGGGGACCATCACGGATTACAGGGGCAACCCTATCGAGGGCGTCAGCGTGCGCGCGGTCGCGGACACCGGCCGGCGGGCGGGCCCGGAACCGGATCCGGCCGCCGGCGACGATATTTTCGGCATAGAGGAGACCGCCACCTCCTTCGTCACCCTTTCCTTCACGCCCGGCATCAGCGACACGATGGGCCTCTTCAAGATACGCTTCTCTCTGCCGGTGGTCGAAGAGCAGGTGGACGTCCGGGGCAAGCTTATCTACAATCCCGGCTGGGACCAGCAGAAAATGAACCTCGGGAAGGCTTACGAGCCGCAGCTGAAGGAGTCCCCTTTCCGGCTTTATTACAATGTCGACACCGGCTTCCTGGCCTTCGCCGAGGGGGTGCGCCCCGTCATAGTCTCGCCGGTCGGCGAGGGCAAAGGCCGCATGGAGGCGCTGCCCGGCGCCCCGGCGCCGGCCCAGGCCGCCCCGGCCGCGCCTTCACCCGCCGCCTCGCCGGCAGCGGGCCCCGAGGAAGACCTTTTCAAGGCCTTCGGCTTCGGCGAATGAGACCCAAAGCGGTCGTCGCGATGAGCGGCGGCGTGGATTCTTCCGTGGCCTGCGCGCTGGCCCTGGAGGCCGGCTACGACGCCGTCGGCGTCACGCTGGGCCTGTTCGGCGGGGCCTCCTGCTGCGGCGCCGCCTCGGCGGCGGACAAGGCCCGGGAGGTCTGCGGCAGACTCGGCGTCCGCCATTACTACAAGAACGCCGCGCCGCTCTTCAAAAAGGCCGTCATCGGGCCTTTCGAACGCGCCTACGCCGAAGGGCGCACCCCCAATCCCTGCGTCGCCTGCAACCGCCACATGAAGTTCTCCTACCTGCTGGACCTGGCCCGGGAGATGGGGGCCGGGGCCCTTTTCACCGGCCATTACGCCCGTCTGGAGGGGGAGGGCTCCGCCCGGGCCCTGCTGCGCGGCGTTGACCCGGACAAGGACCAGAGTTATTTCCTCTACTGCATACCCGGGAAGAGCCTGGGCATGCTGCGCTTCCCGCTCGGCGGGATGAAGAAACCCGAGGTCCGCGCCCTGGCCGCCCGGCTGGGGCTGCGCGCGGCGCGCGAGAAGGAGAGCCGGGACATCTGCTTCGCCGGGGAGGGGGATTACGGCGAGTGGCTGGCCGCCCGCGGCGGGGGCGGGAACCCCGGCGATATCGTGGACCGCGAGGGCAGGGTCCTCGGCCGCCACCGGGGGGTGGCCTTCTATACGGTCGGCCAGCGCCGGGGGCTCAATGTCGCCGGCGGCGAAAGGCTTTACGTGACCGGCATAGACCCGGCGCGCAACCAGGTGCGGGTCGGCACGGCGGAGGAGGCCTCCGTCCGGTCCTTCCGCGTGTCCGGCTATAACGATCTCGCCGGCGGCGGGCTGGACGACGCCGCGGTGCAGATACGCTACAGGCAGAAGCCGGTGAAGTGTTCGGTGAAGCGCGAGGGGGAACTGCTGGCGGTGTCGCCGGACTCGCCCCTGTTCGGCGCCGCGCCGGGTCAGTCGGCGGTGTTCTACCGCGGCGACCGCGTGCTCGGCGGCGGCATAATCGAGATATGACGGCGCCGGCGCTTTTGCCGGGGAGGCCGGAATTTTGGTAACTTTCCTTTACCACTTATGAAAAAGAAACTCGTCGCGGTGATATACGGCGGAAGGTCCTCGGAGCACGAGGTGTCGGTCGAGTCGGCCAGGACGGTGCTGGACCTCGCCGAGAAGGCGGGTTTCCGCGCCCTGCCGGTGCTGATAGGCCGCGACGGGCGCTGGAGCGCCGCCGATCCGCGCCGCGGCGGCAAAGGTCCGGCCCTCCTCTTCGACCCCGCCGACGGCTCGCTGCTCGAAGGGAACTCGCGGATCAGGCCCGCCTGCTACTTCCCCATAATACACGGCACCACGGGCGAGGACGGCGTGCTGCAGGGACTGCTCGAGATGGGCGGCGCCGCCTACGCGGGCTGCGGCGTGGAAGCCTCGGCCGTGGGAATGGACAAGGTCCTTTCCAAGAAACTGGCGGCCGGGCGCGGCGTGCCGGTGCTGCCGCATGTCCTGATCGAAGCCGCGGAGAAAGGCTCGCTGGAGCGCGGCCTCGGGAAGGCGGCCGCGCTGCCGCTGCCGCTCTTCGTCAAGCCCGTGGCGCTGGGTTCCTCGGTCGGCGTGACCAAGGTAAAGACCCGCGGAGCCCTCCGCGCCGCGGTGCGCGAAGCTCTTAAATTCGACACGGCCGTCATGATCGAAAGAGGCGTGGACAGGGCGCGCGAGATCGTGGTAGGGGTGCTGGGCGAGGGGCTCTCGGCCGCCGCCAGCGTCTGCGGCGAGGTCAGGCCCAAGGGCCGGCACGAGTTCTACGATTACGAGGCCAAGTATCTGGACGACAACGGGATGGAGCTCATCCTGCCCGCCCGCCTGCCGGCCGCCGTGTGCGCGGCTCTGCGCGACAAGGCGGCGTCCGCGTTCAGGGCGCTCGGCTGCTCCGGCATGGCCCGCGTGGATTTCCTCCTGGACCCCCGGGACCCGCGCCGCTTCTGGTTCTGCGAGATCAACACCGCCCCGGGCTTCACCTCCCACAGTCTCTACCCGCGCCTCTGGAACGAGACCGGCGTCAGCCCCGAACGCGTAGTGGCCAGGCTGGTCGAAATGGGCGAGGCGCGCCGGTCGTCCCGCGCGCGCCTCAGCATAGCGAGGAAGTGACCCTTATCTTCCGCCGAACCCCGGCATTCCCATAAGGTACTCCGCTTCGTCGCCGCCGCCGCCCTCTTCTTCCTCCACGTAGACGTATTCGTACTCGGAATCCTCGGCTCCCTCGGCGCCCGGTTCCTCGGCCGGCTCGGCCGCGGGGGCTGGGGCCGGCGCCGCCGCCTTGGGCGCGGCTTTCGGGGCCGGCTTTTTCGCGGCTTTGGCCGGTTTCCTGGCGGACCTGGCCGGTCTTTTGGCCGCCTTCGCCGGTGTTTTGGGGGCCGGTTCCGCGACGGCCGGCCGTGCGGTTTCGGGCTTCTGTCCGAAAAGTTCCTGCATGACGCCGCGGCCGTCGGGGTTGTCCGGGGTCACGCTTTTCCCCGCCCTGTCGACCACGAAGGCGTAGCTGAGGGTCCCGGAAGCGTCCTTGAGCGGGACCAGCGCCTCCGTCCGGAACTTCTCTCCTTCCCGCGCTCCCACCTTCCACTCTATCTTGTCGGCGTCGCCGTTCCTGCGCAGCGCGTCCGCTATCACGCGGCTCTCCAGTATCTCCCCGCCCTCTTTAGGCGAGAAGGTCCTGGCTATGAAGATGACCTCCGGTCCCGGGTCCTGGACGGCCTCCGCCTGTTCCGCTTTCCCGGCCCCTTCGCCGGGCGCCGGCGCGGCTTCCTGCCGGGGGGGAGGCTCCGTCTGCGCCGCCCCGGACGTAAGGCCGGGTATGGGGAACGGTATGTAAGGCGTGACGTCGAAGATCCCGAGGTTGCGCAGCATGAAAGCGGCGCCTCCCAGGACTGCGGCCAGCAGCAGTACGGTGACCAGCCCGCGCAGGAGCGTTCTTATGAGGCCGCCGACCCTGGAGCCGGGCTTTTTGCCGCCCTCGTCCGCCGGCGGCGTTCCTGCTCCGGCGGCGGGCGCGGAAGCGGCCGCCGGCTCCTGCTCCGGCTGCTTGGCCGGCTCCTCTTTTTTCGCGGACGAACCCAAACCGAAGAATCCCGCGGACGCGGCCGGCTTGGCCGCTTCTTTTTCCGCCGGTTTCCCGTCCGGTACGGCCGGAGGTTTGTCGCCTATCAGGCGGCGCAGCTCGGAGACCGAGTCCTCGATCAGCCGGATCTTCGTGAGCACCTCCTGCTGGAACTGGCTGTTGCGCAGCGAGGAGAGCACTTCCCCGATCTGGTCTATTTTTATGACCAGGGGGTCGAGGTGGGGCCTGATATCCGGCGGCGGCGAGGCCGCCAGGCGCAGGTTCCTCTTTATCATTTCCTCTATAAGGGCCGGATCGAAGGCCGCCGCCGCCCGGTCGGTCCCGGGGACCGCCTGCGCCGGGGGCGCCTCTTCGGCCGGCGCGGGGGCCGCCGCTTCCTCCGCGGCCTCCTGCGGGGGGGCCGCCGGTTCAGGCGCCGCTTCCGGCGGCCTGTTGCTCCCGTCTATACGGGAGAGAGAGATCGGGTCGAAAGAGGAGGAGAAATTCCTGGCGGAGGGCGTGGCCGGCGAAGCGGCCTGTTCCGGCGGCTGTACCGCTTCGTCGCCGGCCGGCGGCGGCGCGTCCGCTGGCGCGGGCTCGGCTCCGGGTACCGGGGTCTCCCCGGACGGGGACACCGTCCCCGGTCCTTCCGCCTGCGCGGCGCCGGGGGAGGCGGCGTCGCCTCCCTGTCCGAGCCCGCCGCTGAGTTTTACGACCGGGATGTCCACGCCGGGCTCGTGCGCGGCGCGGTCCTCGAAAGGGGAAAGTTCGCTGGCATGCAGCTGTTTCAGTTCTCCGCTCTCCGCCGGCGCGGCGGCGGCGCGCGGCTCCAGTTCCAGGTCCCCTTCCCGCGTTTCGGAAGGGCCCGCGGCGGCCGGCTCCGGGGAAGAAGTTCCGGGCCCGGGGGCGGCGCCGCCGAGGAGCGCTGCGATCTCGGGGTAGGCGGTCGCTTCTTTCCAGTCCTCGGTCTTTTCTCCGACGGGGGTCTGGGGGCAGATCAGCAGGGATGGGGAGAATTCCGGCAGGGCCAGCAGTTTCTCTTTTTCGAAGGGGCCCAGTATCTCGTTCTTGACGTAAGCCCAGTATTTCATATCTTCGGTCCTTGTTTAACGGGTGTCGGAGACGCCGAAAAATCCGTAGTTCCGTCCCGGCGCGGACAGCCCCGCGCCGGCGGGAAGGTCTTTCCTCCCCGGCATTAATAATTCTAGCGGGGGGGTGTTACAGAAATAAGAACGGCCGGTTAAATTATTGTACAATGGCTCCGGGATGCCACTTCCTTCTTCGCCGGGGAAATATTACCTGGCGGCCTCCGCGGCCGCCGTCGTTCTCCTCGCCCTGTACGCCGTTGCGGACAGGGCCGGTTACCCCGGCCGGCCCGACCATTCCGGCCAGTCCGCTTACGGGGAGCGGGCCGCGGCCGAGGCCGCGTATGCCGCCCGGAACAGGGAGACCCGCCGCCCGGATATGCCCCTGGCCGAGGGGGCCGAGGTCCGTTCGGAGGGCGGGATAATGATAGTCCGCGACAGGGACTTCGAATACGCCGCGGAAAAGCCCAAGACCATGGACCAGGTGCTCAGGGAAATGGCCCTGGCCAAGAAACCGGCGGCCGTTTCGCTGGACGATTCCCAGCTGGCCAGGACGAAGATAAAGCCCGGGAGCGGGCCTTACGAAGGCCCCGTCAAGGCTTCGTCCGTGCCTTTGCCCGGCGGAGAGATGCAGGAAGGCGGCCCCGGCATGATCTCCGCGCCCGTGGATTATAAACTTTTCCGGAGCCGGGACGCCTGGGACGCTTTCCGCGGTTCGCACAAAGGGAACTTCCCCGAGTCCGATTTCCGGACCAATTACCCTCTGATCCTGGTCTCGCTTTCGGACCTGCCCAGCTGCATCTTTAAGATAGCCGGCGTCGTCCCGGCCAGGGCCGACGTCGAGGTCCGTTACAGGCTCGACCCTCTGGCCATGGCCGACGACGGCTCCGGCAAGAACTACGAATCCTTCTCCTCCACGCTGGTGCCGGCCGGCTTCGACGTGAAACTGGTCCAGGTCCCCTGAACCGCCGGCTCAGCGGCGGCTTCCGTCCCCGCCCCGCGCGGGACCGCCGCGGCCGGCGCCCGGGGCTTCGCGCCCGGCCAGCCGCGCCGCCGCCAGTATCGCCCCCGCCATCCCCCTCCAGTCGGCCTTCCCCTTCCCCGCTATGTCGAAAGCGGTGCCGTGGGCGGGCGAAGTGCGCACGAAAGGCAGGCCCAGCGTGAGATGCACCGTCCTCTCCGGCCCGGCCAGCAGTTTTATCGGCGTCGTCGCCTGGTCGTGGTAGCAGCACATGAGGCCGTCGAACCCGCCGGCCTTGTGCAGCGCCCAGGCCGCGTCGCCCGGCAGCGGTCCCGAAACGTCGGCCCCGGCCTTGCGCGCGGCCGCTGCCGCCGGCGCCAGTACCCGCAGCTCTTCCTCCCCGATGAGCCCGCCGTCGCCGGCGTGGGGATTGAGCGCGCATAAGCCTATCCTGGGCGCGCGGCCGGTCAGGCGGCGCAGTTCGCGCGAGAAAAGCAGGAGCTTGTCCGCCGCGGTCCGCGCCGTTATCGCGGCCCCGGCGCGCGCGAGCGGAAGGTGCTCGGTAAGCAGCGCCGCGTTCAATTTCCCCGCCGAGAAGGCCATCAGCGGTTCGACGGCCGTGCGGGCGCGGAAAAAGTCGGTATGGGAGGTTTCCGGGAGGCGGGCCGCCCGCCAGGCCTCTTTGCAGACGGGGGCGGTCACCAGGGCGTCGGCCAGGCCGGAGGAGACCAGGGCGAAAGCCGCCTTGACCGCCAGGTACGAGGCCCGCCCTGAACGCGCGTCGGGGCGCCTCGGGGGGGATGCCGGCCCCGGGATGTCCATGACCGGGGCCAGCCGCTCGTCCAGGCCGGCGCGCAGCAGCGCGCGGCGGCAGCCTATGACCGCGACGGCGCAGGCCCTGCGGACGGGGGGAAAGGCGACGGCCGACGCCGTTATCTCGGGGCCTATGCCCCCCGGGTCGCCGGCCGTCACCACTATGAGGGGTTTTCGCTTCACTTCCCCGTCTCGAAGAACTGTATGCTGGCCTTCTCCTTCAGGCCGTTCAGGTACTCTGTCAGTTTCGTGGAGAACTTGCTGTTGGCCAGCAGCTGCTCGATGTCGTCCCGGGCCGCTTCGAAGCGGAGCTTCTGCCTGGCGCGTTTCTCCTCCAGGCGCAGGAGGTGCCAGCCGAAGGGCGATTCGACCGGGGCGGAGTTCTCGCCCACGCGCAGCGAGAAGGCGGCCTCCTCGACGGGGCCGGGCAGCCAGCCTTTGAAGACGTAGCCCAGGTCGCCGCCCTTGCGCGCGCTCTCCTTGTCGTCGGATTCCTTCTCCGCCAGCTCCTCGAAGTCCCCGCCGGCGTCCAGGCGCTTCTTGAGCGCCAGCACGCGTTCGCGGGCCTTGTTCTTCTCGGTCAGCGGCGCGCCCTCGTCCACCTTCACCAGTATGT
>Ga0116144_10005588_pt1 | contig 11316 bp, 10 predicted proteins | sample AD_UKC035_MetaG_FD_89746 | JGI IMG/M metagenome (GOLD analysis project Ga0116144, IMG submission 89746) | Active sludge microbial communities of municipal wastewater-treating anaerobic digesters from USA - AD_UKC035_MetaG | ecosystem: Engineered > Bioreactor > Anaerobic > Digestate | place: USA... | reverse complement strand
TTACTCACTTAATTCATACCGGGAGAAAAAAAATAATTACAATTTCTGGCCTATTGAGGATTCTTTGCTTGGAAAGAAAGTTTATTACCTGGATAAGTATGACTTATACCTCTTCAATGATTCATTAAAAACCGGCATCGGCTGGATAGGTTATAAATATGATTCATCTTTCATTTCATTTGCTAAAGTGAAAATAGACGTCAGTCAAAAAAAAGTGAATATCCGGGAAGGAGATGAATTTACCCTGGATTGTTCATTTGCTATTCCCGGGTATTATAGCAATTTCATCAGGAAATCTGCGAACCTGCATGATACCATAAGAATCGGCGTTTACCAGTCCGGCAAATGGAAAAAAGATATTTATACAATTTTATCGCTGAAAGAAATGGTTGAACGGAAAAAAGTAGCTGTCATTATTAACCCCGGCCTGGTAAAAGGGAATTATTTTCTGCGTTTTGCAATTAACAGCGGCTATCGTAATGCTACACATAACAGTGATAAGATAAAACTTATCGTTAATTAGTTTTTTTCTTTTCAGCAGGAATACCTGTACCTATAACTTTTTGAATATCCGGGTCAGTTTGCAGGTTATTCATTTGCCCCACTATCACTCTTGACCGGTAGCCAACATAAGCAGATGGAGGCTTTACTTTATACCTTTTGGGGCTTGGCAAACAGGCAGCTATCATCGCGGCCTCTTGTCTTGTTAAACTCTTTGCCGGTTTGTCAAAATATTCCCTGGCAGCTGCCTCAATACCAAAGACTCCATCACCAGTTTCTATCACATTCAGGTATACTTCCAATATTCTTTTTTTACTCCAGAAGGTTTCTATCATAAAAGTAAAATACGTTTCCAGTCCTTTTCGTATCCAGCTTCTTCCCTGCCAGAGAAAAACATTTTTGGCTACCTGTTGGCTGATAGTACTGGCGCCGCGGATGCGGCCGGGTTTTTTCTCGTTGTACTTCATGGCTTTTTTAATACTCTTCCAGTCGAACCCGCTATGATCAGGAAACAGCTGATCCTCCGAGGCGATCACCGCCAGTTTTGCATTAGAGGACATATTACTACTGCTGATATAATCTCTTTTTAAGCCATGCCCGCTTACCCAGCTTACCAGTTGTGTCATTGTAATGGGAGGGTTTACCCAGCGCAGCAGTATGATATACAGGAATTGTATTACAAAAAGCCAGAGAAAAATTCTTTTTCCCCACTTCCAGCACTTACTTAAAAAACCTTTTATTCCCTTTTTACTATTATTTGTTCCAGTCGCCATAGAAAATTAGTCCCCCAATTAAAACAAGCCCAAAAATAATAAGTATGATACCACTGATACGATTGAGGATATGAATATTGTGTGGCGTAAGCTTGTTCCTGATCTTGCCTGCTAAAAAAACCTTGAGCAGGTCTGCCAGCAGCACTACAGCAAGGGCTGATGTATAAATAACAATCTTATGCTTATTGGAAAAATTTATCAGGGAGGTTGATATTGTTATCCAGAAGATGATCACTCCCGGGTTCATCAGGTTCATAAAATAACCTGACAGGGATATCTTCAGCAGATCTCTTTTCCGCTGTTTAAATACCAGTTGCCCTGCTTCATTCACTTTTACTTTTTTGAAATAGAGGAAAAAAATACCCATCAATATCAGCAGGATACTCCCGGCAATACCGATCTGCATCTCATATAACTGCAAACTGCGAAAAAGTTCAGTAAAAACATTTGCCACCAGCACTAATGTAATATCGCTGGCAGATACACCAAATGCAAAAGCCATCCCGCCATTATGCCCGTTATTCAGGCTTTGCTTGATAACTGAAAATAAGATCGGTCCTACTGCTATACTCAGTAAAAAACCAATAGTTATTCCTTTTAACAACGCTTCTGCCATAGCAATAAATAAAAACCCCTTTGTGATTTTAAAAAGGGGTTTTGTCTTTTATATTTTTCCTGATTGTAAGAACCGTTCCCATTCTTCCAGCATTTTTCCTTTCATCACCCGGGGAAATTTATGCTGGCTGCCAAGCTTTCCTTTCAGCTCCATAAATTTCATGAATTGTTCTTCTGGTAATACTTCCAGGAAGACCTCTTTGAGGGCACTGTCTCTCTCGGTAGCATAATCATCATTCAGTATGCGCAGGTTCTCATCTATTCTGTTTCGTAATTTTTCCGGATCTGCACTATCGTTGGTTCCTACATACCACCGGTGTGCAAAAAAGTTTTCGTAAGGAAATCCGACTACCGTGTATTCCGGAATGCTGATATTAAATTCTTCGCTCACCAATTCTATTGCTTTATTCATATTGTCAACACTCAGGTGTTCACCGGTTAGGCTAAGGAAATGTTTTGTTCGGCCGGTAATACACACTTCGCTTTTCTCCAGGTCAACAAACTTTATTGTATCCCCAATCAGGTATCGCCAGGATCCGGCATTGGTACTCATAAGGAGTGCATATTCTTTTCCTTCTTCCACTTCATGGATCATCCTGACATCGGGGTTAGCAACAATCTTTCCGTCATGATCAAAATTCTTATCATCAAAAGGTACAAATTCAAAAAAGATATTATTATTCAGGATGAGCTGCATACCCCGGGCATGTTCTCTTGTTTTATAACCAATAAACCCTTCACTGGACAAATAATTTTCTATATAAACGATTGGTTTGCCCAATAATTTCTCAAATCCTTTTTTGTATGGTTCAAAAGCTACTCCTCCATGTACAAAGAAGCTGAAGTTGGGCCAGATATCATGGATGTTATTTACTTTATAATGTTCTATTACCATTTCCATGCACATCTGGCACCAGGCCGGCACACCAACAATATAGCCGATATCCCATTCTTTTGCATGCTCAACTATTTCATGCAGCTTCTGGTTCCAGTCGCTCATGGCAGCGATACGGCCACCTGGTTTATAAAAAGTCTGAAACCAGAAAGGCCTTTTTTTGGCCAGTATACCACTAAGATCTCCCGCATACCAGCCGGCTTTCCCTTTTTTCAGGTCAGTAGCTCCCCCTAGCATTAAAAAGCCCTTGGTCATCGCTCTTTTGTTAGCATCCTCATAACGAATGAGGCTGAGAAGCTGGCGTAAGTAATTAATAGTATTGCTGCGCAACAGGTCTTTTGTAACAGGGATGTATTTACTGGCCGCCTCAGAGGTACCGGAACTTAATGCGTAATATTTAATTTTTCCGGGCCAGGTTACATCCGGCACCCCATCCAGTGTTTTCTTCCACCACTCTTCATAAATCTTATTGTAATCATGCACCGGCACCAGTTCCTGAAATTTTTTACCGGGATGTTTACTTAATAAAGCTTCATCAAAATGGTAGTGTTGGCCAAATTCGGTGAACCGGGCTTTTTTCAGCAACTTTTTCAGCACCCGCAATTGCTGTCTTCGCGGATCATTCGGCGGAATCCGTAATGCCGCTGCAATTGCTTTAGGTAGTTTTATATCGATGATAGTAGCCATTCGTTGCTAAGAGGTTAGGATTAAAGTTACGTAATGTAAATATTGAAACAGCTGCGAATATAAGGCATGATAAAGTTCCGGTATTTCATCCGCCAAGTCTCCGGTAACTATACCATAATAATTTTAAATCAGCAGACGGCTCATAGTCCCTGGCATACCAGTAGTCGATCATGTGCTGGCTTTCTTGTGAAAGCTGTTGCCCGGCAGCGACAGGCACTCCATTACAGGCAATAACCGCCGGAAGAAGAGGGGGCAGGCTTTTATCTTTTGATGCATACCCGATCCATGTCTTTTGAGCAAGAAGAACCATAAAACAATTTGCCAAAAAATTAAATGGCTTTTTTATCAGCAATAACTGAACAGGAAAACTAATGACCCCCAATATAGAAACACTTACATCAATCAGTCTTTTCAGCCTCCTGTTATAGGGATCAGCCAGTTTATAACCGTTTTCTTTGGAAACAGACTCACCGGAGCTGTCTTTTGAATCGCTGCCCACAATGCTGCCACTGTTAACGGTATGTATTTTTGCAACGGTACCGGCAGGCAACTGCTGAATATTTTCGATAATGTCAGCAAAAGATAATGTGCCCCTGCAAAAGATAATTTCTCTGAATGGTAATATATGTGACAGCTCCCGCAGTTTAGTACGGCTTCCTATTGCTGTTGGGTCGTTCTCCTGCGGCGCCACTCTTCCCAGAACCCGCTGATGAAGGCCCGCCTCCTTTAACAGTTGAACTACCTTTTCATATTCAACGGGAGTACCCGTTATTACTGTAGTGGCCTTTTCTTCTTTTTGTTTATCGCTGTTCACCACATTGCTTTGTATCAGCATCCACCGTAACAGGCTGATAAGAATAAATGCCAGCATGGCGCCAAACAATACTATCGCCCTGGAGAATCGGTAGTGCTCCGGCAACAATGAATAGGCTGCCAGTAAAACAATGGTAGCGATGGCAGATGATCGTATCAGCTCTCCCCATTTATACCATTTATCATACAATCCTGCGTAGTAAGCGGTAATAAGATAAAAGACCGTATAGGCCGGAATGGCGATCCATAAGAGCCAGCTCTCATACTCAATATCAGTACGTACATATTGGCTCCACAAATTTTTGATGAGCCAGAAAGAGAGTAGTATCAATCCGGCATCTATCAGTGGCAGCCCGATTCGCCTGATGAAATTTCCAACTGCTGTTAATACTGCCCTGAACCAGATAGCAATATGAATTAACAGGTTAAAAATACCAGCCCTGCTTCCCCCGTAATGCTTACGTACAAACACACTCATGGCATTATAAAACATCCGCACATAATTCATGCTGCCCTTCCTGGTACTTTCTCCTTTGAAATGAATAATACTGCAATCTGCAAAATAGTAATTCTTGTATCCGGCTTTTTGTATGCGGTAACTCAGGTCAATATCTTCGCCATACATAAAAAATGTCTCATCAAAGCTTCCTATTTTTTCCAGTATTTCTTTTTTTACCATCATAAAAGCACCTGCCAGTACATCCACTTCGTGATTTTTATTTTCAGCTAAGTGACCGAGGTGATACGTAGAAAAAGTTTTTGAACGGGGAAATAATTTCGCCAGGCCAAACAGCTTATACAAGGATGTTAACGGAGATGGAAATGCCCTTTTTGATTCTTTCAGGAAACGGCCACTTCCATCCAGCATTTTTACACCCAGGGCGCCGGCCTGAGTATGTTGCTCCAAAAAAGAGATACATTTCTTAAAACAATCTTCCGGAACAATGGTGTCGGGGTTAAGAAACAAAATATAATTACCCGAACTTGCCTTTAGTCCCTCATTACAGGCTTTGGCAAAACCAAGGTTCTCGGTGTTTGCAATAAATTTTACTGTTGGAAATTTCGGTAACAGGTAGTGTATGCTGTTATCCGATGAATTGTTATCAACCACGATCACTTCTGTCGCCATACCTTCGGCAGCCTTGAGTACTGAATGAAGGCACTGCTCCAGGAAGTGCTTTACATTAAAGTTGACTATGATTACCGAGAGCTGCAACATACCGGTGTATAAGCCACGAAGTACGAAGTTTTTATGATCAGTTCAAAATGATAACCGCTGGTGAAATCTTTAAAAAAGCTTTGTGATCAGTGGTTATCTTTGCCCATGCTTAAACCCACTCTCATAGAAGCTGCAAAAGCTGGAGCTGCAGAGATAGTCCGTTTCTTTAACAGTGATTTCAAAATAAGTAATAAAGAAGGGGTAAACAACCTGGTAACAGAAGCCGACCATGCTTCTGAAAAAGCTATTCTGTCTGTCATTAAGTACCGTTTCCCCGAACACCAGGTACTGGCAGAAGAATCAGGGGAAATGATACAGGATTCCGCCTATAAATGGATCATAGATCCGATTGATGGCACGGTGAACTTTGCTCACGGTATCCCGTTAAATTGTGTTTCTATAGGCATAGAACATAACGGTGAAATGGTGATGGGTGCCGTTTATAATCCGCATCTGAATGAGTTTTATTTTGCAGAAAGGGGAAAAGGCGCTACACTAAATGACAAACCGATTCGTGTAAGCGAAGAAACTCAGGCCGTCAAAGCCTGTTTAGTTACCGGCTTTCCTTACACCTATATTAATATGCCTAATGGGCCGCTGGAAATTTTTGAACGCTTTATCCGGAAAGGAGTGCCGGTAAGGCGGTTAGGGTCGGCTGCAATTGATCTTTGCTGGGTGGCCGCCGGACGATTTGATGGATTTTATGAACATAAATTAGAAGCCTGGGATAGTGCCGCCGGTTATTTAATAGTAGAAGAAGCCGGGGGAAAAGTAACGGACTTTACAGGTAGCAAATTTTCTGTGTATCAACACCGCCTTCTTGCAACTAATGGAAAGATTCACGATGAAATGCTGGCCGTAATCAATAACAAGAAAGAACTGTAGATATGTATGGTGTTAGATGTAAGATGTACGTATTTACTAAAATCTGATCTATTTATGGACGCTGAAGAAATGAAACGACGGACAAAAGAGTTTTCTATTAATATAGCCAGGCTTACTCAAAAGCTGCATGATAACCAAATAAACAAGCCCTACAAAGCCCAGATCATACGGTCTTCAAGCTCAGTTGGTGCCAATTACAGGGCCTCCCGCAGAGCCAAATCTAAGCCCGACTTCATAAATAAATTAAAGATTGTGGAAGAAGAACTGGACGAAAGCCTTTTTTTTCTTGAATTACTTTTAGAGTTTAACAGGCCGTTTGAAACAGAAATTAACCATCTCTATAATGAGGGGGAAACCTTACTTAAAATCATCGTAGCATCAATAGTATCTTCGAGGTAAAGACTATTGTACATCGTACAGCTAACATCGTACTTTTAATTATGAGTAATGAACGAACAGAAATAGCGGCAATGGGTGAGTTTGGACTGATTGAACATCTCACCAAAAATATTGAACTGCAAAATGCCTCCTCCATATTGGGAGTGGGTGATGATGCAGCAGTGATCGATCATTTTGGTAAACAGACGGTGGTCACGACTGACATGCTGGTGGAGGGGGTTCATTTTGACCTGATGTACACCCCGTTGAAACACCTGGGTTATAAAAGTGTGATCGTTAACCTGAGTGATATATATGCGATGAATGCAATCCCGACACAGATCATTCTCAGTATTGGTTTCAGCAACCGTTTCAGCCTGGAGGCGCTGAATGAGTTTTATGAAGGAGTATATGCAGCCTGTGATAAGTATGGAGTGGACCTCGTTGGCGGCGATACCACTTCTTCTCAAAAAGGATTTATTATTTCAGTCACCGCCATCGGCGAAGTGCCCCCTGATAAATTTGTAAAAAGAAGTACAGCTCAAAAGGGTGATCTGCTTTGTGTGAGCGGAGACCTTGGCGCCGCTTATGTCGGGTTATTGTTTTTAGAAAGAGAAAAGAAAATATTTATGGAAAGTCCGGGTGTGCAACCCGACCTGGAAGGAGAGTCGTATGTAATCGGAAGATTGCTGAAGCCCGAAGCGAGAAAAGATATTGTGGAATTTTTTGCCAGCCAGGAAATCACTCCCACTTCTATGATGGATATCAGCGACGGGCTGAGTTCTGAAATATTACATATCTGTAAGGAAAGCAACCTTGGCTGTGTACTATATGAAGACAAGATCCCTGTATCGGAAGAAATGAAAAAAGCTGCTTTTAAGTTTGAAATAGATCCAACAGCCTGTGCATTAAGCGGCGGCGAGGATTATGAATTATTATTCACTATTTCCCAGTCAGATTATGATAAATTAGTGCTGAATGAGCAGATCAGCGTGGTGGGCTATATGACAGAACCGGAACAGGGAGCACATATTATTACCAAAGGGGGAAGCAAACATGTCATCACAGCACAGGGCTGGAACCATTTAAAGTAAAGAACAGAGATAAACAGGAATATGCGGAGAATATTGATTTTGTTTTTTTTCTTGCTGGTGCTTGCGGGCTGCGGTGTAAGCAAGTCGTCTTTTTCTCCTGCCAAAAAATATTCACCACAACAATTAGAACGGGATTATTCTCTTTACCAGGATATACTTGAACAGTATCATCCCAGCCTTTACTGGTATACCAGTAAAGACAGCCTGGATTATTATTTTAATATTGGCCGACGGCAATTAAACGACTCTATGACAGAACCTGAGTTCAGAAAACTGCTGAGTTTTGTAACAGCAAAGATCAATTGTGGTCACACATCGATACGCAGTTCCAGGGCCTGGCTAAAATATTATGATACCGCCCGCCTGGGAAAAATGTTTCCTCTTAGTATGAAAATATGGAATGATACCATGCTGGTAACCGCTAACCTGAACCGCAAGGACAGTATCCTGAAAAGAGGAACAATGATCACTAAAATAAATGGCAAAGATGTGCCGGCCCTGGCCGATACTTTTTTTCAATATATCTCAACGGATGGCTACAATCGCACCCATAAGTATCAATCTCTCAGTAACCGTGGATATTTTGGTTCATTGTATACGTTACTTTATGGTCCTTCTGAAAAATATGACATAGACTATATAGACAGTACCGGGCAATTAAAATCAATCACCATTCCTGTTTATAATCCGAATGCAGATTCGGCGGGCAGAATGATGGTTCGGCCACCGGCAAGGATACCACAACCTTCTAAAAGAGAAAGAAGAAGGCAGCAGATAAGCACTATCCGTTTACTGAGAATCGACACGGCTAATCACTCCGCCATGATGACACTGTCCACCTTCGGCCGTGGTTATGGGTTAAAAAAATTCTTTCGCCAGTCATTCAAGGCACTGCAAAAAAATAATATCACCCATTTTATTGTTGATGTTCGTGGTAACGGGGGCGGAAGTGTCAATAATTCCACGCTGATAACGAAGTATATTGCCCACCAGCCTTTTAAAATAAGTGATTCTCTGTTTGCTGTTCGAAAAAAAGGTGCATACCAGCAGTATATTCAAAACCATTTCTGGAATAAACTCTTCATTACATTTTTCACCCGTAAAAAGAAAGATGGTCATTATCATTTTGGCTATTTTGAAAGGCATTACTTCAAGCCAAAAAAGAAAAACCACTATGATGGTAAAACATATATTGTTACCGGCGGAAATTCATTTTCTGCCACCACTTTATTTACCGGCGCATTGGTAAAGCAGGATAATGTTATAGTAGTAGGTGAAGAAACCGGTGGCGGAGCTTATGGTAATTCTGCCTGGCTGATACCAGATGTAAAGCTGCCGGAAACCGGTGTACGGTTCAGGCTGCCCTTATTCAGGCTGGTAATTGATAAAACAGTTCCCAAAAACGGCAGAGGTGTTCAGCCGGAAATAACATCTTTCCCCAGCATCGAAGCGATTCGCCGTAATGCTGATTTCAAAATCGAAACAGTAATGGAGCTGATAAAAAGAGATAAAGAGACGGGTAAAACAAATTGATGCTTATTCTTCCTCATTTAAAATCCTGAATCCATCTGCATCTTTTAAAAAAGGGAGTTTCTCCCTTATTGTAATAAGATTTGTTTTGTCTAATGTAATCGTAAAAATATCTTCCTCGTCTTTTTTTGTATACAACACTTCCCCCAGCGGATCAATGATCATACTGTCGCCGCTGTGATAGATGTTATTTCCATCATTGCCTACCCGGTTCACGCCAACTACATAACACTGGTTTTCTATCGCTCTTGCCTGCAATAATGTTTTCCAGGCATGGCTTCTTCTCTCGGGCCAGTTGGCCACATAAACTAATATATCATATTCCGGGCCGTCTTGTTGAGATTGCTGTCTTGCCCAAACAGGAAAGCGCAGGTCATAACAAACCTGCAGGTTTATTTTCCATCCCTTTACAGACGCAATTAATCTCTTTGTCCCTGCCGTATAATGATTGTCTTCGCCGGCAAAAGCAAAACGGTGACGTTTATCATAGACACCATGCTGGCCTGTTGGCAACATCCAGATCAGCCGGTTATAGTAATGCCCGGTTTCCTTTATAATAATACTGCCCGTAAGAATTATTTTTTTTTCTGCTGCGATTCTTTTCATCCATTGTACCGTTTCGCCATCCATCGTTTCAGCCAGTTGCTCCGGCTTCATGCTAAAACCGGTACTGAACATTTCAGGTAATACAATAACCTCCGTTTTTTCTTTTATACTACTGATCTTTTCTTCCAGCATCTGCAGGTTAGCGGTCTTATCCTCCCAATGAAGCCGGGTTTGTATAGTGGTTATGATTAATCCTGACATATTCTGATCAATAGTCTTGTAAAAGTACTTGTATTCAAATAAAAAAGCGGCAGTCCTGGACAAGACCGCCGCCAACCATTAACCATCTGCTTTTAAACTATTTAAAAATGTTATAGCGGAGCAATACCTCATGGGCGTTGGATCCGGCATCGAATACACTGATCGGTGTTTTGTAAATGTCAAAAGAATAACCAAGTGTAAATTTCTTGTTCAGGTTCACACCAGCTGAAAGTATGAAGCTTTGCTTGGCTCTCAACGCAAGACCCCACCAGAACACTTCGCTATGCTCTACTCTTACACCCCCCTGGAATTCCAGTGGTGCATTGGGCAGGTAGATAAACAAAAAGTTGGGGGTGATTGATGTAGCATCATCCACATTCCATTTGTAAGAACCATGGAAATAATAGTGACGGTACAAGCGGGCCTCTTCTGATGTCGAAAGATTACCGGAATAGAAATCAAGTTTAGATTGGATAAGCTGTGATACAGAAGCACCCAATTGTAATTTCTTATCAGTATAAGAAATACCAAAGCCTGCATCAAATTTGAAACGGTTATCGCTGGTACCCAGCGCCGGATCAGATCCTAATGTCTCGGACAGTTTGGCCCTGTCCAGGGAATATTGCTGACCTCTTGCTTCAATACCTAATGAGAATTTACCGCCGTTTGCCGTTGGAATATGTTTGGCAAACTGTAAAGCAATACCAGTCCTGGAAGTGGGTCCCGTTTTATCATTGTACAAATAACCACCCAGGCCGATCTTTTGCTCAGGTAATTCAAAAGAACCAAATAATGTAGCCGTCTTCGGGCTGCCGCTGATACCACTCCACTGGCTTCTGTAAGTAGCGCCAACCATTCCCTTCTGGTACACACCGGCGGTTGAAGGATTATGCATCACTCCCTGCATATCATACATGGAAGATGTTTGCAACTGCTGTGCATTAACCGTTGTAACAACTCCGGCAACTAATGCTAATATTATAATGCGTTTCATGTTTGTATTAAATTTTTTGAATTATCTCAAAATTGTTACGTCGCCTTTCAGGGTAATGGATGCACCGTTGATCAGGCGGTAGGTAATCGCATAGTAATACGTACCATCTGCTACAGGCTTGCCTT
>Ga0116144_10005582_pt1 | contig 11325 bp, 8 predicted proteins | sample AD_UKC035_MetaG_FD_89746 | JGI IMG/M metagenome (GOLD analysis project Ga0116144, IMG submission 89746) | Active sludge microbial communities of municipal wastewater-treating anaerobic digesters from USA - AD_UKC035_MetaG | ecosystem: Engineered > Bioreactor > Anaerobic > Digestate | place: USA... | reverse complement strand
GGAGAAGTGATTTTGTGGGCGGCGATTATCGGCAACTCATCAAGTCGATACAGGAAAAACTGTTTCCGCTCGGGAATGATCTTCGGGTTTATCCTGGACACGGCCCCGCCAGCAGCATCGGACGGGAACGGACTACCAATCCGTTTTTTGTGCGCTGATAGTCAGCGATCGGATTCTGAAGCGAAGTAGTTTCCATCTGTAGCGTTAGCCGCAGGCAGGTACGGTACGCAAAGCTGTGTATGGTGGGTATGTTGAAGATTCTGTATCGGTTTGAACGCGGTGAGGTGGTCTCGGTGCTATCACCTCGAGCGCACGTGGTAACCCTGTGTGGAGCATAGTGCTGATGTATATGAAAGCTCGCTGTGGTCCGGGAATAGAGTAAGCGCGTGAGGGTCTATCGGGTTGTCCTTGGAGGAAAAGGTGTATGTACCGTGGTTCGGCCGGAAACAGGGCGAGTAACGTGGCGGGCAGGTACCATCAGAAGATGAAATCCGTTGAAAGAAACCTGGAGCTTCGCTCTGTGACAATGGATCGTATTATGTGTCTGTTTGCTTCAGTTTCCTTGGCTGCGACAAGCGTCCGGATCGAGAAGACCCTGAGGGCGTCAGATACGGATAGGGTGCCTTCTGCCGAATCTTTTCTGCCGGTGTACGGAAATGTGTCCGGACTGCGTTGACACTGGCTGTTGATATTGACCCGACAGACCTGATTCACCAGCGGATCAATCAGGTCAGCAAGAGTCTTCGGATTGCTTCCAAAGAGGCTAACCTGCTGTCCATAATTCGACTGAATCACGTACTTCATCGGCTCTTCGATGTTCGAGAAGGGGGCAATCGGAACAACCGGCCCAAATTGCTCTTCAGAATACAACCTCATGTTCGGTTCGACGGGGTACACGACTGCCGGAGACATAAGCGTATGGTCAATAGAGCCTCCGCCTCGATTAACTACCCGAGCACCTTTGCCGCAGGCGTCATCAATCAGTTCCGCGAGGTCTCCTGTTTTATTGAGTTCCGGCAATGGCGTGATGGAGACTCCGGGTTCCCAGGGCAGTCCCTTCTTGAGGATATTGACGGCGTTACCGAAGTCGGCGAGAAATGATTCGACAATCTCTTTATGCACAAAGAGGATTTTGAGAGCCGTGCATCGTTGACCATTGAAAGACAGTGCGCCCAGAACGCACTCAGCCACAGCATTATGCAAGTCTGCATCCTTCAAAACGATTGCTGCGTTTTTGGCGTCGAGTCCGAGTACGGAGCGCAAGCGGTGAGGTTTCGGATGCTGCTTTTTCAGAATATCAGCAACCCGACTGCTGCCTATGAATGCCAGCACATCGATTTTTCCGGACGTCATGAGAGGGGTAATGATCTTCTTCCCTTCTCCATATGCCGTGTTGACGACACCTTTGGGAAAGGAATTTCTAAATGCCTCTAGCAGTGGCAGGTGGAGAAGTACTCCGAGCCGGGGCGGCTTAAAAACAACTGTATTACCCATAATGAGTGCTGGAATCAGAGTAGTGAATGTCTCATTGAGCGGGTAGTTGAATGGGCCCATGCACAGTACCACGCCAAGCGGAGCACGACGAATCTGTCCGATAACACTCTGTTCAATAACAAACCGTGACGATATTCGATCAAGATCCTTCAGCGCATCGATTGTATCTCTGATGTAAGCGACGGTGCGGTCGAACTCCTTTTCGGCATCGGGAAGCGGCTTTGCTATCTCCCACATCAGGAGTCGCACAACATCCTCCCGCTTGTCATTCATCTGGTAGGCAAAAGCCTCCACATGCCTAATTCTCTCCTCAACCGACATGGTCGGCCACGGACCTCGCCCGTTATCATAAGCCCTACAGGCTGCATCAAGTGCCTCCACCGCCTGTGCTTCGGTAAGCAAGGGATAGGTGCCGATGATTTTCTGTTGAACGTGATCGTTGACGATTTCACAGACAGGCGACAGTACATCCCGCTGGTCGCCATTCCATTCTCTGATTGTGCCATCGCAAAGGTACTGACGCTGATCGATGGGCGAGTCGATGCGCCACTGGTCCGGTATCGTATTCGCAATGCGAAAGAGTGAAGCTGATTGGAAATCTGTCATTTCACTATCTCCTTTTTAATCCGAGAGCCTACGGCTGCTGCCCACTCGACCGTATGCCTTAGCGGCGAATGTAAATTCGAGGTGATGAGTCCTGCAGACGAGTCGATCAGCGTAGGAATACGGTCCGGATGCTTGGCAGTGGAATACCATGGTAGTGATACGTATTATACGTGAACGCATCAGCGTGGAGAAATAGGGTGAAGCACGTATTCCCACGTCGGTTTAGGGACGCACGACAGGTGAAAGCATGTATGATTGACGTGACGCGGCTGAATGTGAGATTGCCCTGATTGAGAAAGCTTCGGTGCCCGAATCTGAAGAATCTCCTTACCGTTAACGCTCTACCACTTCAGATCCTTCGTGCCGCTGCATGCGGCGCTCGAGATGAGGTGGAAGAGAGTCTCCACAGGGAAAAACCACCTGACGTTTATATCCCCTGCGCTGATTTTTGGACAACAGCGATTTAGTGGATAGTACATACCATTGAGGGTTGTGAAATATGGGTTCCGGGTAGAATTGCGATTGAGGAATGGGCAGGTGCTCTGTGGAAGACTCTTCGTCGAGGGGCTCAGAGTGCAGGTCACGAAAAGGAAATAAAAGGGGTTGGAGCGGGATTCGACTACTTAGCGGGAGGAATATGTATGAGAGTGCCGAAAAAGTGGTTTCTTCCCGCTCCAGGTTGAGGATCGTATGTTTAGTGTAAGACTCCCTGGCATAAGTAACCTCAGCCGGAGAGTGATTGTAGAAGGAAGCGCTCACTTTCTGTACAGAAGCATTTTTGGTCCGGGCCGGTTTTGTAGTGTGCCTCTGCAATGCTATGAAGCGTTCGTAAATGCCGCATCCGCACTGATCATGCGGCGAACAGGTCTTCTTCGCGTCGCGGCAGCGCTGTCAGCAGGAGGCTAAACCAAGCAAACATGCCGGTACAGGCAGGTAAGTGCGTATTTCATCTTCATCGGGAGAGTATTTGACATGGTAGGGTAAGAAGTGGGGTTTTGATTGAATGGGGTGACTATACATGAGAAATGCTGATCTCTTCTGTCGGGTAGCGACTCTGCTTCTTTTCGATTATTTGCTGATGGCAAGAATCGAAATGTTGCTTTTCTGTATTTCGACAATACGGGTCAGGGATGGCAGAACAGGTAAGAGAAGACATGATGATACACAGCAGCCATTCATTCGGGTATCAATCGATACTGAATTCCTGTGCACCATCGGAGCCGTATGAATACACAATTTCCCAGGAAGAAATATAGTGAATACGATATAAACACCTTTTTCTCTGACGGGTATAATGGAAAAATTGGAACAATGCAGTAGAGGATCGTTTCTGGAAACGCTCCTCCGTTCGCTCGCAATAAAAAAGGGAATGCGGCACAGCATCATCACGGGGGGGGATAATCCATGGAAGAGACCTTGAAGCAATTCGTTAATCAGACGGTGCGGATTCATACGATCTCCGGCGTAGGCTCCTATCTGGGTTCGCTACAGAAGGTGACTGATTAACCTATTGTGCTTCGGACATCCGCAACCGCCGTTCTTCTGATGATACAGCACATAAAAAGGCACAAGAAACAGAGGAGAATTGGCCATGGCTACAAAGGAAGTGATGGAAAACAAGGACTATGATTTAGTGAGCGTGCTCTATCACGTTCTTCAAGGTGCTGAAACTGCACAACACTACCAGCAGGATGCTGAACGAGAGGGTGATCAGGAAGTTGCGCAGTACTTTCAAAAAGCTCACGAGAACTACCAGCAGCTCGCTGATCAGGCTAAGAGCCTGCTTGCTAGTCGTATCAGTAAGCGGTAGGGCGCTAACGATTGATTCGTTCGATGATTGTCGGGCAGCTTAACAAGGACGTGATAAATTGTTACCAAGAGTATGCTCGGGATGAAGAATGCCTTTCCCGGCAGGGCATCGGACAGTATTTTCCAGGCTGGATATATCTGCTTTATTTGAAGAGATAGGAATAGGCGTTTCTCGCAAGCGTAAATCGTTTACTGCACCAGACGGCCGAGGAGCAAGCAGCTACTGTGGCCAGACCTACTCCGGCTGAAATCATCATCGTATAGGAAAACGGATACGCGGCCACAGGGAGAAAACTGGAAATCAGATAAATGATCATGAGATGAGCAACATAGGCAAAAAGCATATTTTCGGCTATGAGCGCATTCACGCGCTGCAGCAGCCCGTCTGAAGCGAGTGGGAGCAGGCTGCCGAGCTGATACATGAGAACGAGGTTCAGCACTGTAGGGAAAAAATGCAATGAGTAAAACAGCGGAGTGTGTCGATTTGTATACAGACACATCAGTGTATAATAGGTGAAAGAACAGATGGCGACAAAGACTATGGTTGAGCGTTTCATGATGCGTTTCTGAACGTTGTCCCAGGCGACAGGGCTGATGAAAATTCCAAGCAGGCATCCTACCGTTCCTATAGTGGTGTATCGCACGCCGTAATAGTTGAAGGTGCGGGTGACTTCGATGATAAATAAGGAGAGGATACAGCATAACGCAAGGAGAAGGCTCGTTTTGGGTTTGAGATGCCGGATCAGAAACCAGGAAGCAAGGCAGGTTAGGGCTATCGGGACAAGCATTTCGAAACTGACAGGTTTTGAATCTGCTCCGAGCAAAATGACCCTGAATAGAATATCAGGAAGAGTATGCCTGTGAATGAGTGTGTGGAGGCGGTCCGGCCGCAGGGTGAAGATAAACAGATTGAGAAGAATAAAGAGTGCCATAAATCGGTAGGAACGGATGAAAAGCTTTGACTTGATCTGTACAGCGCTTGTCTGGAGCCTGCGCGAATAGAGTACCGCCGACGTAAATCCTGCCAGGAAGACGAAGGCAGTTTGAGAGGTTATAGTGAGTGTGCCGTTATATTGACCACCATAGTACCAGCCAAAGGTATGAGAAATGATCATTGTCAGTACCAGGTAGGTGCGACACAAATCGTAACTTCGATCACGAGTCTCAAGAAATCGACGAGCGGTCATGGTGATCCTTTCAGCGAGACTGTATGTGAGCTATACCAGGGTCGACCGTAAACGGTCCGCAAGAAAAGATAGGTGCTGTACCGTCGGAGCTTGAAAGTTCCGAAAGGAGAGCCCTTGGCTTTTTACATTCTCCACCTTATTTCTATAGTCTTTTGCTAGTGCACGATTTGATTGATGAGAAAAACACTTTTTCGTGTTTTTGGGGAAGTCCTGAAAATTTTATTATTTGTCTGAAAGGGGCGGGTGGCGATACTGCGTATTACCCATTCTCACGTACATCGTGACCCCATTAATCATTTTTAGTGGACAGATTAACGTTGCCAGGAACACTCCTTGCGCTGATATTTCCTCTATTTTCTTGACAGGTGTCTCCGCAGTTATTAAGCTTTTTTCATATCTGCGCAATTCTGTAAGATCGCTCACAGCCAAGGGATAGAGAGTGAGCTGCGTTTATTCTCATTTCCATCCAACTGCCTCAATTTGTTCTGAGTTCTCATGAACGACAGCGACGATGCAAAGAAACAGGTCATCACTGAAGTGCAACAACGCCGGCAGCGTGTCGCTGAATGCGATGCAAAAACGGCAACGCTGTCACAGCACTATGATGCTGCCTTCACTCAGGCAATCAGCAGCGCCCAAGCGAGCATCTTTTCCCTTGATCTGAATACCTGCCAATTTTTCGCTTCAGCGTCCGCAAAAGTCTTGCATGGACTGTCTCCGGACAGTGTCCTGGATAAGAATAGTGCCATAGCCGTAATCTGTCCCGATGATCGGCCCCGGGTAGAAGCAGCATTGCAAAGCTGCATTGAAGGAGAGAGTCCCTTCCTAGTCGAATATCGGGTCCGGAAACCTGATGGAAGGATGCGGTGGATTGCATCACTGGCTCAGGTATTACCTGGTCCGCTTGGACCAAAGTTGGTAGGGCTATGCCGAGATATCACTGAGCGCAAAGAAGCTGAAGAAGGCCTTAGACGGCAGAGCGCGATTCTGCAGGCAATCAGCCGGATTTTTAAAGAGGCACTCACCTGCGAGACCGAAGAAGCACTCGGACTCACCTGCCTCACAGTAGCTGAAAAGCTGACGGGCAGCACGCTTGGCTTTATTGCTGAGATCAGCCCTGATGGGCACCTCCATGATATCGCCATCAGTGAGCCGGGACGGGTCGGCTGTACCATGCTCGATGAGATCGGCCACCGCTGTCCACCGGGCCGTTTTAACCTACAGGGTCTTTTTAAACAGGCGCTGATTGACGGTGTAAGCCTGCTCACCAACAGTCCCTCATTTCATCCGGACAGTATCGGAGTGCCTGAAGGTCATCCGCATCTGGATTCCTTCCTGGGGGTGCCACTGATACACGGCGGCAGAATCATCGGGATGATTGCCGTAGGCAATCGCGAAGGCGGGTACCGCGCTGAAGATCAGGAGGCGCTTGAAGCATTAGCTCCGGCTGTTGTGGAAGCTTTAATGCGCAAGCGGTTAGAACTGGCGCAACTCCTCCTTGCTCAACAACGACAGCTCGCTTTGGATGCAGCACGCATGGGTTGGTGGCATTACGATCCGCAGACGACGACTATCACCTACGATGAGCGCTTCAGAGAATTGTTCGGAGCTTCCGGCACCTCGGGGTTGGTCGCGGAAGTTGTTTTTAAGCGGATGCACCCGGATGATGAGCCGCAGGTTATGGCAGCTGTTGAGTCAGCCCTCAACCCGGCCGATCCAAAACCTTTCTCGGTGGAGTACCGCATCGTGGCTGTTGATGGATCGGTGCGATGGTTTGAAGCACACGGTATCTCAGCCTTCGAGGATGAGGGTGATGATCGGCGGGCAGTAAGCCTTGTCGGTACGGTGGCTGACGTTACTGGCCGGAAGAAGATGGAAGAAGATCTGCAAAAAAGTCGCACCGAGCTTGAGGTAATGGTTGCTGAAAGGACTGCTGACCTTACGAGTGCCCTGCAGCGGATAACTGCTCAGGAGCAAGCTCTAAGGCAATCTGAACAGCGGTTCCGGCAGCTTTCCAATGAGCTGCTGCAGGCGCAGGAAAACGAACGCAAACGGCTGGCCAATGAAATTCACGATAGTGCCGGTCAGGTATTGGCAGCGATCAAGTATCGGGTGGAAGCGTCTTATATGAAGCTGCAGAAGGCTGGTGTCGCGGAAGCCTTGCAGCCGGTCAAGGATCTCATTCCTACCATCCAGCAGTGTATCCATGACATGCATCGTCTGCAGATGGAGCTGCGGCCAACAGTTCTCGACGATATGGGGGTGGCAGCGACAATAGAATGGTTCTGCCGCGAGTTTCAAACGACCTATCCATCCATCACCGTAGAGCGAACGCTCAGCGTGAATGAGGCTGATCTGCCTGATTCGCTCAAGCTGGCGATTTTTCGGGTTGTACAAGAGGCGCTGAACAACGTGGGGAAGCACAGCGGCGCGAATCGCGTGCTTATCCTGTTGGAGGAAAAAGAAGGAATGCTTCGGCTGCACATTGATGATGATGGTCGGGGTTTTGATCTGCAGGAAGCTCAGAAGATCGAAGCCTTCGGCAAAGGTCTGGGGCTTTCCAGCATGCAGGAACGGGTTTCCTACTCGGGAGGGACGCTCACCATCGACTCGGCGCCGGGTAGCGGCACCCGCATTGAGGCCGTGTGGCCGGAGAAGGCGCTGGAAAAACATGAATAATACAATTTGAATGGAAAACGAGCAGCTATGATAACAACAGCCCTGCTGGTTGAAGATAATAAGTTCTTTCTCGACTCATTCACGGATGCACTGCGCACGTATCTCCCCTTGTTACGAATTGAAGTTGCTCATGATGGCGAGCAGGCACTCGAGCTGATGCAGCATTGCAAACCCGAAATTGTGTTTATGGACGTAAAGCTGGCAGGGGAAAGCGGATTTGAGCTGACCCGAAAGGTAAAGAAAGTGTACCCTTCGGCGCGTGTCATCATGCTGACGGCTCTGGCACCAGAAGCTGAATATTTGGCCGCAGCTCGGGCGGCAGGTGCAAGTGATTTTGTGGTGAAGGGCTCCTTGAGTATGGAAGAAATCGTCGACTTGATCACTCGGGAGAGAATATAGCCTGGAGCTAACCGGCTGTTGTGCCCGAAAAATTGAAGATCGTGATTTTCCGGGTACTGCAGGAAGTAATGAACAATGCAGGCAAGCATAGCGAAGCCGAGCGCATTCTCCTAACCCTACGGTTGGTATCCTCCACTATTCAGACGCAGGGATCGCGCCATCTAAGGGTGCGGCCATTCGTCCTAAGGCGGTCCCACAAGCAAGGAGGGCGGAGCTAATGAAAGCCCGCCCTTTTACAGCTTTGGCGATATTTGTTGTTATTGTGATACCACTATTTCCCCTTCAGCTATTTTCTTTCCTTTTTGATCCAGAGTTTCAGGCCCGCCAGAAGCCACTTCAACGGTGTATTTATAGGTGCCTTGGTCCTGAAAGCTTAAGCTCGACGTTCCTCCGACAGGCACCCAGCTGTTGACAAAACATTCAAAGGTATTCAATGAAAACTGATCCGAGGCCTTCGTTGCATTGGAACATTTTTTTCCTTCCTCGAAGCTTATTCTTATATTCGCGTCGGCGGAGCGGTTATACCAAACGACACAATCACCTCTGGATATTTCCATTCTGGCAGGTTCAACTGCTGCGCTGGCACCCTCAGCCTTACCACTGATTGATACAACACGACAGTCCTGAGCCCACAGGTGAGCCGCGCTTGCGAGTGAGAGTATGATGATGATAACAGCACCGAAAACCGTTTTATACCCGACTGCGTCTCTGTTCACGGCTGTACCTCCTCTTGTAAGATAGTATAGGTTTACCTCTGTCGCTTTCCGTATCCTCCACCTCTTCCCTTGTCCCGAGATGATTCCTCCACAGGAACATGAAGGACGAGCGGAGTGCTTTCGCCGCCATTCTTCTTTATAGTACCTTGCCGTTCATGACAGGTTGATACGTAATAGTGCGCATTTTTAATGCAAAAATATCGTATAAACCGCAGGCCTGTGTTAGCTCAACCCAGACTACAGGCGTCTTGCCATAGTCTGTGCCTGGCAAAGACACTGAAAAACTTCAGCATACGTCTGGTAATAGTACCCTGCTGGTCAGCTTTCTCCTTTCAGCCGTCATAGCAGTAACCTTCTGTTTTTCTCTCAGCACGTTCTCAGAAAAGGTTTTTTGCGGGTTTCCCGCCTTGATTTGCCGTGCTGCGGTGAGTAATATTTTTGCATTTTAGTTTCTGTGTTGTTCGCTTATCTGATCTTAACCTCCGGTGTGTGAGTGACAGCGAAAGTTGTCACTTCGCTGCAATTCTGTACTTGACATGCCGCGCACATTGTCAGTAAAGGGAAATTTCTTTTCCCCTTTATAATCTGGGTGCTTTTCAGCATCTGAAGAGGCTGTTACGAGAAAACAGACTGTACCTGTTTTCCTAAGGTGAGCCATCGTGCATAAGCTTCCTATATGCGATAGCATCAAAGCCAGGAAACAGCTCATCACAGAATTGCCGCAGCCACGGCCTGGCAGCAGGATTCGGCCCATCATGTTGAGAAAGGGGTGCAATGAGAGCACGTAAAAGGCCATCAGCGGGTATCGCCAAATGCCCCACGGGCATTCGCGGTCTGGACGAAGTCACCAACGGCGGTCTGCCCAGGGGGCGGCCGACGCTCCTCTGCGGCGGGGCGGGATCCGGTAAGACGCTGCTGGCGATGGAATTCATCGTGCGCGGCGCCCGCGATTACGGTGAGCCGGGTGTGTTCGTCTCCTTCGAGGAAACCTCTGATGAGCTGGCCGCCAATGTCGCCTCGCTTGGCTTCGATCTGCCTACCATGGTGAAACAGAAGCAGCTCGAACTTGATTATGTGCGAATAGAACGCAGCGAGATCGAGGAGACGGGCGAGTACGATCTTTCCGGGCTGTTCGTGCGGCTGGCCAGTGCGGTAGAGAGCGTCGGGGCGAAGCGGGTGGCGCTCGATTCACTCGAGGCGCTCTTTGCCGGCTTGCCCAACGAGGCGATCCTGCGGGCGGAGCTGCGCCGCTTGTTCAGCTGGCTCAAGCAGCGGGGGCTCAGCGCCGTGATCACCGCCGAACAGGGCCGCGGCACCCTGACCCGCTACGGGATGGAAGAGTACGTGAGCGATTGCGTGATTTTTCTTGACCACCGCGTCGTCAATCAGGTGGCAACGCGGCGGCTGCGGATCGTGAAGTATCGGGGCTCGGCCCACGGCACCAACGAATACCCGACGATGATTGACGAGACGGGCTTGAGCGTGTTGCCGATCAGCTCGCTGGGGCTCGATTACGTCGTCTCCAAGCAGCGCATTTCCACCGGGGTGGCGGAGCTGGATGCGATGTTTGGCGACAAGGGCTACTACCGGGGCAGCAGCGTGTTGATCTCGGGCACGGCCGGCACGGGCAAGAGCTCTTTTGCGGCAGCCTTTGCGGACGAGGCCTGCCGGCGTGGCGAGCGGTGCCTGTATCTGGCCTACGAGGAGTCCCCACCCCAGATAGTGCGCAACATGGCCTCTATCGGCTTTGACCTGGCTCACTGGGTGAAGCAGGAGCGGTTGCGCTTTCACGCGGTGCGCTCGACGCTCTACGGTCTGGAGCAGCACCTGGTTGCCATCCACAAGCTGGTGGAGGAGTTTGGGCCCGACTGCGTGGTGATGGACCCGGTGACGAACCTGACCAGCATCGGTGATCGAGCTGAGATCACGGCCATGCTGAGCCGGGTGATTGATTACCTGAAGCAGCAGGGCATCACGGCTGTGTTCACCAGCTTGACTGAAGGCGGCAGCGCAAACGAAGGCACTGACGTGGGCATCTCGTCTCTGATGGACACCTGGCTGGAGGTGCGGCAGGAAAAGGTGAGCGGTGAGCGCAGGCGGCTGCTGTCCATTCTGAAGAGCCGTGGAATGGCGCATTCGAGTGCGGTGCGCCAGTTCACGTTGAGCGACAAAGGGATTCGTATGGAGGAAGCGACATGAGCCGACGGGCCGCTGTGAAGGAATGGGAACTGCGCCTCTATATCGCCGGCAAGACGGCGCGGGCGGTGCAGGCGTTCGAGAACCTCGAGCGCATCTGCGAGGAGCACCTCGCCGGACGATACCACATCGAGATTATTGACCTGCTGGAAACGCCTGCGCTGGCCAAGGGTGACCAGATCGTGGCGGTGCCGACCCTCGTGCGGCGCTTGCCCGAGCCGGTGCGAAAGCTGATCGGC
>Ga0116144_10005579_pt1 | contig 11332 bp, 13 predicted proteins | sample AD_UKC035_MetaG_FD_89746 | JGI IMG/M metagenome (GOLD analysis project Ga0116144, IMG submission 89746) | Active sludge microbial communities of municipal wastewater-treating anaerobic digesters from USA - AD_UKC035_MetaG | ecosystem: Engineered > Bioreactor > Anaerobic > Digestate | place: USA... | reverse complement strand
TTATCCCGATTTCCCGCGTCATAAATCACAATCACCCTTTTTGCATTTTTCTTACAGCCAATTCTAACCGTTTTCCACCGCACGCCTGTTCCGGGTTTCGCATCCTCTCTGGGGCATCTGATTCCCTTCATAGCGCAATTTCCCCATACACACCCGCCCGCGCAATGCTTGCGCGGGCGGGTTATGTTGATACGTCTTATCGCAAAGAAACGTCGTTACTTTAAGGTAGTTCCTTCCTTATCAATCCCATGCCGTATCGCCAGAATCGCCGCCTGCGTGCGATCCGCGACGTCCAGCTTGGCGAGGAGCGTGCTGACGTGGTTGCGCACCGTGCCCTCCGAAAGATACACCTACACCTGGTCGGCGCGCGGACAAATGCTGGCGGAATACACGCAAGGCGTCCCCGTGCGCACGTTTGAATATGACGGCGCCGGCCAACTGGTCAAGGCCACCGTCTTTACCCTCACCACCGAATTCGTGTACAATGGTCTTGGCGCGTGTGGCGCTTTCCGTGGCTGGCGAAACCACGCGCTACACGCTGGACGCCGCCGGCAATCGTACGCACGTCACGGAGACCGTCGGCGCGTGGGTGGTGCGCCAATGGCTGCCCCAGCACCCTATCGCCGCCGCAAAGCGCAGAAGAGAATGAGCCTGAAGTCCGGCGGCAAGTCCCGGAATGCCCAGTCCAAGAACCTTGCGCGCCTGTGCGCCGAGTTTGCGGCCGCCGGCCTGCCGATTCTCAGTATGGACACCAAGAAGAAGGAGTTCCTGGGCAATCTCTATCGAGAAGGCCACCTATACACCTTGGAAGAGTTGCATACCTATGATCATGATTTTCCCAGCTATGCGGATGGGGTCATTATTCCGCACAGTCTCTATGCTGCGCAACGCAATGTGGGGTATATTCACTGAGGTGATTTTTATAGGTCGGGAACTGGTCCAAGAGTTGATGACCAAGACCACGACCGCGACGGGCCTGCACGCCTTCGTGCAGATTATCGACAAAGAGTACGCCACCGGACGCCAAGTCGCGCCCGATTTCAAACAGACCATGCGCATTGTGTTTGACGAATTCTTGCCCAAATGGAACTACCGCGCTGTCCCGCGGTTAGACCCAAATGCACAAGTTATTTAATTCACGTTCCTAACTGAGATCATGACCTATCCACTTGGGTGACGTTTTGGATCAGGGCCTTTTCCGCCTGGCTGTACGGTGTGCCATCCGGGCGCAGGATATCGTGAAACCACAATGGCGGTTCCTGCCCGTCGGGATAATAGTCTTGCCAGGAATACATGGTTTGGGTTTTACCTGCCACCAGGCCCCAGTTGATAGCCCCGATTTTGCGGGTTTTGAAATACGGCAGGATGACCTCAAAGGTGCTCCCCGCGCTGCGCGCCAGGTACTCGGTACACACCAGCGGCCGTCCGCTCTTTGCCAGGTCAGCGACGATTCTCTCTGTATCCTTTAAGCTGAAATAGGAATGGAAGGTGACAATATCACTCAACTCGAGGCAGACCGGGTTGAGCTTTGCGGCTAATGAGGGCAGCAGGAAGTACAGACCCGAGGTCAGCGGCTGGCGCGGATTGACCGCGCGTGCCCACGAAAAGGCCTGACGCAGGAGTCGCTCTGTGGGGCCGGGCACCAGTAGATGTTTGGCCAGCTCGCCGATGAGCATTACAGCGCGCAGAACAGCCGGGAGTTTGAGGAAGACCAGGAAATTGTTTCCCGGCTCGTTGTAGAGATCCCAGATGACCACGCGCTCATCATTACCATACGTGCCGACAATATCCTTGACGTAATCCTCCAACCTCCCCCACTCGGTCCGGTCATTCAACACCCTTGTCCCCGGGCCTTTGATCCAGCCAGAATTATGCACGCCCGGGCGCGGGGTTGGCTGTGGTCCCAGTTTGGGGTTGTCGTGCCAACAATCGTCGAACAGCACAAAGATAGTCTTGATCCCGTGCCGGTCAGACACCGCCAGGTACTGTTCGATGCGATCCTTGAATCCCGTCGGATCCTGGTGCCACACCAGATCGTGCAAGTACACGCGCATGGCGTTCAGCCCGAGTTCCGCCGCCCGGCCAAGCTCGCGGTCGATCGTTTCCAGATCAAAAGTCTCGGTCTGCCACATCTCCAACTGGTTGATGGCCGTACTGGGGATGAAATTGCAGCCGCGCAGCCAGGGCTGTGTCTGATACCATGCAACCGCTTTATCAACGGGCCACTTTCTGTCAGTCATCTTGGCTCCTCCGGAAATAACCACGGAGGCACAGAGAACAGAGGTTTCTTAATATTTTCTCTGTGCTCTCTGTGTCTCTGTGGTAGAATTTCATCCTTCACGCATTTACCCAGACCGTCATCTGCGACGGTCCACGATTACCCCAGAGATAATAGGGGATGAAAACCAATGGCGTGGAGTCCGCAGATCTTGCAGTGATCACGCTTGCGCCGCCAAGCAGATCGGGATCGAAACGTTCGGACAGAGAGGCCGGATCGACCTGGACTTTGAAAATATCTACCTCGGGGTTATCCACGCTCTCCAGGCAGTAGACCAGAGGGCCGGCGGTGATAGCTACCTTGCCCCTGTGTCCCTTGACCTTGGGGTGCGCCCGTCGCAGTTGGATGTCTGTGCTGAAATCGATCTCGACCACGTCGCCAGGTGCCCACATGCGCTGGATCTGGCAAAAGCGACTGTCCCGCGGATCATAGCCGGAGGCGGCCTGCTCTCGGGTTGCCGGGTCTGCGGTAGGGACATCCTGTCTCTCGCCATTGACCTGCAATGAGACACTTTTCGCCCAGGACGGAATGCGCACGTGCAGGCTGAACTCCTGGGCTTCACGTGGCGTGACCGCGATCCGGACATTTCCTTGCCGGGGGAGCTTGGTTTCAACCTTGAGCTTTACACCACCACACGCCTCAAGCACCGCCTCGCTGTTCACATATTGGTGCACCCAGACATTTCTCTCGTCACTTGTGTACAGATACTTTCCGAGGTCGGCCCACGTGCGCGAGATGTTGGAGGGGCAGCAGGGAATCTCGTACCACGCCTGACGGGTGACGCCGCCTCTGCACGTCAGCGGGTTGTTATAGAGGTAAGTGGTGCCTTCAGCGCCCATGCCCACGCCGGCAGCGTTGTATAGCTGCCATTCAAACAGATCGCTATACCGGGCCTCGCCGGTCAACTGGACCATCTCCCAGTTCCAGAACATACTTCCCAGCGCCGCGCAGGTCTCGGCATAAGCGAACTCGGGGTCCAGTTCGTAGTCATTGCCAAAGCCTTCCAGTTCAGGCAGCGAACCGATTCCGCCCGTGACGTACATCCTCCGGGAGACCATGTGGTCCCAGGCACGCTCAAGCGTGGCAAGGAGGGACAAGTCGCCACTCTCCCGCGCCAGCATCGCGGTTGCCGTTTCCAGGTACGCAAAACGGACCGAGTGTCCGACGGGGACGGTCTGGGCGCGGATCGGGGCATGCTGCTGCAAATATTTGCCGCTCAGGGCGTTGAGCATATAGCGTGGCGTAATGTTCCAGGGCTTTTTGGCCTCATTCCCGGCGGGAACCTGGAAGGGTGTGAATTCGGGATGGGCGGACAGGTGCGCCTGCCGCCGCTCTTTGACCACCTCTTTCCTCTTTTCCGCTCTGGAATTCTGCTGCAAGATGGAAAGACTGAATCCGCGTTGGCGTCCGCGCTGCTCGATGAACTGTCTGGCCATATCCAGATAATCAGCCTGCCCGGTTAGCCGGTACAACCGCAGCAAGGCGATCTCGATCTCTTGATGTCCGGGGGTATACTCCGGCCCTTTACCCTTGAAATCGGCCACGATGCGGTCGGCGGCCCGCCGGGCGATCTCGAGCAGGTCATTGCGCCCGGTAGCCTCGTGATGCGAGACACCGGCCTCGATCAAATGACCGTGGCAGTACAACTCGTGCTCGATCTGCAGGTTGGTCCAGCGTGAATCGGGAAAATGGATCTGGTTGTAGGTATAGAGATAGCCATCGGGCTTCTGGGCGCGGCCGATCAGCGCGATGAAATCATCCATCAAGGCGGCTAAACGGGAGCTTGGGTGTGTAGCATAAACGCGCGCAGCCGCGTCCAGCCATTTGAAAGCATCCGAATCGGCAAAGAACCAGCCTTCGCGAAATCCCTCCACTTCACCGGCAGCGATGCGAAAATTCGCAATACTGCCCGAAGCCTCAAGCTGTTCCCATTGATGGAATATCGCCGTCTCAGCATTGACAGTCAAGCGATCATACCAATAGCCCGGAAGGATTGCGGCGCGATTCATAGTCTTTCTCCTGATGAATAAAGCGGTGAACGCAGGGAGGCACTTTCAGTCTTTGGATATATGACTTTCCCTGGCAATCGTCGTAAACCCCAGTGCTGCGGAGAGTTTATCAGACGCAGGATTATCATTGTCATGCCGGTAAACGCTGATCCGCCCCATCTCAATGCCAATTTTACATAAATAGCCCACCACCGCTCTGCCGATGCCTTTGCCTCTATACGCAGGGTCTGTCAAGATGCCAATATCTGCCAAGACATCGCCCCAAAACCAATAGGATGCCACCGAAACTAATTTCTCACCATCAAAACAACCCACCGCGACATCATCCTCCAGGCTCACCTCACCTTCGTCTCTTTCTTCTTCGGTGCAGGTGCTATGGAAGTGTTCAAAAGCGAGCGCATCCGCCGAGGATAATCGTCTTATGGTTAAACCATTTTCAACATGACAATCTATTAGCTCTGGGGGATAGAGAGTTTTGACACCGCCATTTCCCTGGATTTGAAGCGCAGGATCATCGAGCAATGACAAGACATCTGTTATCGTAACATCAAGGTCGCCGCCACTGTAGGCGTCCTGTAAAATGGTCAAATACTTCGGACAGGTCCGAATCAGGGTCTTGTTTGAAAAGTGCCGCATCGAAACCGTGTTCATTGCTGCATAGTCATCCTTTACAATGACCTCTACAGTATTAAACACTTCAGAGCCACCTAGCCATTGGTTAAATGCGGACATAGCTGTACCTAAATAGTCGTCTTTTGTCATTTTTTTCTACTCCTTATATCACCTTACGGCCCAGGCGGTTGAACCAATACCCTGGAAGGATCTTTGCCCGATTCATACACTTTTCTTCTGGTGAGTGAAGTTCAACGGGATCAACGAAAGCAAGGCGATCACAGAACCGACCTGAAAGATAATGGGAACCGGAATAAAGCCGGTCTCACCGTTGGTGATCGTGGGGATCCCCAAGTTCTGGATCAGGGTTGAGCCGATCCAGGGGCCGATCACCATCGGGATGGCGATCCAAAAGATCATCCGGATGCCGAGGAACTTGCCCCGGTTTTGTTCCGGCAGCAGGTCCTTTAGCCAGGCCACCGAGGCAATCCCGGATGCGGTCGAAAACGCTTGCCAGACCAAGCCGGTGAGGGCAAGCAGCGGCAGGGTGCTCACAAGCGAGAGCAAGATCCCGCCCAGGCTGCTGATTGTGATAGCGATAGCACTCATCACCCGCTTGTTCCAGCGATCCGCCAGGATACCAAAGGGGATGGCAAAGATAGCGCTGCCCAGCATCACCGCACCGCCTATGATGCTGAATTCCGTCTTGGTGACGCCGACATAGTTTTCCAGGTAGATGATCAGGTAAGGCATCGAAACCTGCATGCCAATGTTGCTGATCATGATGAACAGCAACAGGGTGAACAAGTCCCGGTTTTCCTTTAGCACATCGATCCTAAAGAGTTCTGTGAACTCCTGCCAGAATGGCGGGCGGGGAACATCGCTCTCGATGGCCGGTACATCTTCCAGCACGTAGCCGGCCACCAACCCGACAGCCATAACAATCCCACCAAGACTGTAGAAGAAGATAAAGTAGCCGAAAGAATCAACCAGCATCCCGGCGGCGACCATGGACACAATCTGGGCGAGGAACATGCTCAGGTTGAGCACACCCTCCACCCGACCGCGGCTCTCGCTGGTGGCAATATCCGTCGTCCAGGCATTGAAGGCCGCATCGTTTGCCGTAGAACCGAAAAAGGTCATCACCGAATCGGCAACGACTACCATGATGACCGCAAGGCTAACCGTTTTGATGTACGCGACCGTCGGGAAAAGGATTGTGGACAGCCCCCAGAGTACATAGCCGATCAGGATGTACGGGCGTCTGCGTCCCCAGCGGGAACGGGTCCGGTCGCTGAGCGTCCCCATCAGCAGCGTCGTCAAGGTGGCCGTGATGGCGCTGGCGGCTACCATCCACGCCACCGGACGCGGATCCGGTGTGATTTCATCATAGACAAAGGTGTTGAACCAGGCATTCTCCACCGCCCAGGCGATCTGCCCGGTCAGCGCCAGAGCTGCCATGACGATCCAGGAACGGGGGGAAATATTGTTAGATGTATTGTTTTTCACAGCGCCTACCTTCCCCTAAATTGGAATGAAGTTTCCCATCTGGAAATCCGATCTGTGCAATCTAAATGGGTTCACCACGCATACGCCTCTGGCGCAGGCTTCGATGTGCGAATGGGGCGGCCTTTATTGATGTCGAATAACGCATCCACATCTTCCATTGTCCAGCGCTCGATCCATAATCTGGATGGCCTCGTCTTCCGGTGTACGATTACCGAAGTGCATGGTGCCCAGACAGATGCGGCTGATCTTCAAATTCGACTTACCCAAGTTTGTATAACGCATTGTATTCTCCCTCCTAACTCCGATTTCGTGTATCATCTCAATAATCCGGGGAAGACCGGTTCCCCACATAGGCACTTTTTAAAAAGACAAAGCCAGGTACACTGCACACAAACCCGCCCGCGCGATGACTGCGCGGGCGGGTTGCATAGCCACTCAGGCTCTCGAATCGCCCCCACCCCTCGTATCACATACCGCCCCTCATTAAAAATATGGGCCTGTCCAACCTCTCCTCCCACCTCCGGGTATCTCCAGGTTGTGCAGCCATGTCAGTATACCCCGATTATCTTGGGTTGAAAAGTGGCGGTACGGGGCGGTTTTGGGGCTATTTGGGGTGGTTTTCGGGCCAGAAATCCAAGATAAGGCGGATTATGGTGGATTCGCACTAACGAAATGTAGAACGCCATTCCTGTGCGATAAATCGCGCGCCTAGTGAAATAGATACAGCAAAGTTGGAGGCATAAAAAAGAAGAGAAATACAGGTGGGGTGACAGCCCGTCACCCGCCCCAGATATTTTGAGTGTAACGCTCGATCTGCCACCCTATCTATACTGTTTGCCATAACCTCTTATTGATGATAAGATTAGTGCCAGAAATTTTATGTCCCGGCGTTTCCGAGTCTCAGGACCTACGGGCCATTAGCTTAGGGGCTTGAGACCGCTAGGGTGTAGTTGGAAACGGCTGCGCCTCCCATGTTTGGAAAGGAAATGCGTTGTGACTCAATGCCTCTACTTTAGGGGGCTATTGATGATGCAGCGGCGTCCTTTTCAGGGGACGCCGTTTTTGTTGGACGTCTTACGAACAGGAGTGGGGATGGAAGTTGTGTGGGCCGGGCTAATGGAGGGGCTCCGGATGTTGTTTTCCGGCGACGCTTACCTCTGGGAAATCATCGCCCTGTCGGCGCGGGTGAGCGGGGCGGCGCTGCTGATCAGCGCGGCGTTGGGGATTCCGGCAGGCGCAGTCATCGGCCTGACGCATTTTCCAGGGCGGCGCGTCGTCCAGCGTTGATCTATACCGGCATGGGCTTCCCGCCGGTCGTCATCGGGCTGACGGTTTACCTGCTGCTCTCGCGCAGTGGAATTTTAGGCCCGCTGAACTGGCCCTGGATTCCGCAGCTCTTCACCGTCCCGGCAATGGTGGTTGCGCAGGTGATCATCGCCACGCCGCTGGTCATCGGCTACACCATGGCCGCCGTCTCCGAAGTGGACCCAAACCTGCGGCTGCAAGTGCGCGCGTTGGGCGCGACGCCCCGACAGGCCACCTGGACGATCCTCCAGGAAGCGCGCCAGGGCGTCATCGTCGCGCTGGTCGGCGGGCTGGGCAGCATCATCTCGGAAGTCGGCGCGGTGACAATGGTCGGCGGCAACATCGAAGGCTCGACGCGGGTGCTGACGACGGCGATCATGTTGGAAACCCGCCGGGCAACCTCGACTTCGCCATCGGCCTGGCGCTGGTGCTGCTGGGGCTGACCTTCCTCATCAACCTGACCGTGGCGCAGTTCCAAAGGAAGGGCCAATGAACGCCGCCCCCTTGTACGAACTCCGGCAGGTCGTCAAATCGTATGACCAACGCGCGGTATTGAAGGTGGACGCCCTCGACATCCGGCAGGGCGAAATCCTGGCCGTGGTCGGGCCGAGCGGGGCGGGAAAGTCCACCCTGCTACGGCTGCTCAACTTCCTGGAATTCCCGGAAAGCGGCGTACTCAAGTATCGCGGGCAGCCCATCCAGCCGGACGCGACGCCGCTGGCCCTGCGCCGCGAGGTGACAACGGTATTCCAGCGATCCGCGCTGCTCGCCGCCAACGTCCGGCGCAATGTGGAATACGGCCTGCGGCTGCGCGGCGAGCGCGGCCGGCAAGCCGAGATTCAAGCTGTCATTGAACGGCTCGGGCTGACGGCGCTGGCGCACAAGCAATCCCGGACGTTGTCGGGCGGGGAGGCGCAACGGGTGGCGTTGGCGCGTGCCATCGTGCTCCGCCCCACCGTCTTGCTGCTCGATGAGCCGACGGCCAACCTGGATCCCTACAACGTCGGACTGATTGAAACCGTCGTCGCCGAGCTGAACCGCGAGCAAGGGTGTACAGTGGTGCTGGTGACGCACAACGTCTTCCAGGCGCATCGCCTGGCCGGGCGCACGGCGCTATTGCTCGGCGGAAATATCGTCGAAATCGCCGACACACAAGCGTTTTTTGAATCGCCCCGCGACCCGCGCACATCCGCCTTTGTTAAAGGTGAGATGGTGTATTAAAAAGAGAGAGATTGGCGCGGGCGGTGCAGGCCCGCGCCAATCTCCCTTTAATCTTGCCGCTTTAGCGGCCTATTTCAAGGAGGAGCTATGTCTACCAAATCGTTCGTATTTAAAGTTGTGTTGGGATTGGCCTTACTGGCCGTTGTGCTGGGAGCGTGTACCACACCCACCGCGAAACCCACCGCCGCGCCGACCGCCGCCCCAGCCGCGACTGCCGCGCCCACCACGGCGCCGGTCGCCGAGCCGCAGAAGTTGATTCTGGGCACCACCACCAGCACGTATGACTCCGGGCTGCTGGACTACATCCTGCCCGACTTCGAGACGGCGTACAACGCCAAAGTCGAGGTCGTCTCGCTGGGGACGGGGCAGGCCATCCAGCTCGGCAAGGATGGCAACGCCGACGTACTGCTGGTTCACGCCCGCGCGCAGGAGGATGCCTTCATGACGGATGGGCACGGCACGCGCCGCGAGGACGTGATGTACAACGACTTCGTCATCGTCGGCCCCAGCAGCGACCCGGCGGGCATCAAGGGGATGAAGAAGGCGGCACGCGCGCTGGAAACCATCGCGACGGCCAAAGCAAAATTCATTTCACGGGGCGACGATTCTGGCACCCACAGCAAGGAAAAAGCCCTCTGGAAAGCCGCCAACATCGAGCCATCCGGCGACTGGTACGTCTCTGCCGGGCAGGGCATGGGCGCAGTACTCACCATGGCAGACGAGCAGCAGGCGTACACCTTGAGCGACCGGGCGACTTACCTGGCGCGGACGCTGGAAGGATTGAAGTTGGAAATCCTGGTGGAAGGCGACTCGCTCTTGTTCAATCCTTACGGCGTCCTGGCCGTCAACCCGGAGAAGAATGTCAATATCAAGGGCGAGCTGGCGAATCAGTTCATTGACTGGCTGATCTCCGTGCCGGTGCAGGAGAAGATCGGGACTTTCGGCGTGGACAAATTCGGCGCGCCGCTCTTCGTCCCCGATTCACAGCCTTGGCGTGACGCACAAGCCGCTGCCACTCCCGCCGCCAGTGGCGCCGCGCTGAAGATCACCGGCAAGGTGGATAAGGAGATGAGTTGGACGGAAGCGGAAGTCAAGGCTATGCAGACGTTGGATGTCGAGGCGGAGAACAGCAAAGGCGAGAAGGAAACCTACACCGGCGTTCCTTTCACTGCGCTGCTGGCACTGGCCGCGCCCAAGAGCGACGCCACGGCCCTCGTCCTGGTGGCCGACGATGGCTACACCATCGAAATCCCTCTGGCCGACGTGCAGGCTTGCACGACCTGCATCGTCTCATTCCGCTCGGAGGGTGGCTTCACTTCGCGGATGCCCGGCTTCGCTAAGAACACCACCGTCAAGGGCCTCATCGAAATCCAGGTGAAGTAATTCGGCCAAAACCCACAAGCCCCAAGACAAAGCCCTGTTGCGCATGGTGGAGTTTTGTTATTTCAATTTTAGTTCTGGAGCTGGGATTGGGCTGTGACTATTTGTAGGAGACTGCTCATGCAACACAGACAAACCGTTAACCAGATCGTCGGCATATGCGCCAGAGCGGGCAAGGAACTGGCGGCGCAGGCCATCGAAGCGGCGCTGCCCGGTTACGAAACGCGGAGCCGTCCCACCTCCACCGCGCGCGCGACGCTCACCCTCAAAGTGGTAGCTCTGATGCACGCACCATTGCCGAAAAAGCTGGGGTGAGTATGGCTATGAACGGACGGCGGGGCCATATCTATGTCAGCGGGCAGGGTTTCGCCGTAGTACCGGTCTGCTGCCACCCGGAGCAGGGTTGGGTGGAATGTGAACCGGTACAAGAGGTGAGTTTGGTGAAGGGCCTGCCCATTGCAGCCATTTTTGAAGAAGCCATTGAACGCGCCGCGCAGCACCCATGCGCCGATCTGCGGTTATGGGAGGGTACACAGGCCAGTTGGAGGGAACACCATCTCTTTGCGGCGCGGCTGGAATCCGGCCTCGACCAGCGGCGCTGCACGGCCTCGTGAAAGGTGTGCGCCCTGGCGCGCCAGACGTCGGTGTGCATCCACCTTTGCCTGCGCGCGTCCTCGCGCCTGCGCCTCCACCAGTTCTCGCCATAGGGTCAACCAATCGGGTACAGAGTGTATCGTATAGCCTCCAGAAAAAATGGAAATGAGTAATGGGGAATGGGTAACAAGTGCCCCATTACTCATTACTTCTTACGCATTTCTCGCTTCAATATACCACCACCAACGGCCGCCCTTGTCGGTCGCGCAACACGTCAATGGGCACGTCGTAGGTGGCCGAGAGGTGCGCAGCAGTCAACGTTTCGGTCACAGCGCCGGCGTGCAGGACGCGGCCTTGCCGCATCAGGACGACGTGATCGGCGGTTGTGGCCGCGGCGTTGGGATCGTGCGTGGTGAAAATCACC
>Ga0116144_10005572_pt1 | contig 11348 bp, 9 predicted proteins | sample AD_UKC035_MetaG_FD_89746 | JGI IMG/M metagenome (GOLD analysis project Ga0116144, IMG submission 89746) | Active sludge microbial communities of municipal wastewater-treating anaerobic digesters from USA - AD_UKC035_MetaG | ecosystem: Engineered > Bioreactor > Anaerobic > Digestate | place: USA... | reverse complement strand
TGCATCCGCTGCTATGCCTGCCGCAAGGCCTGCCCGCTGTGCTATTGCGATCCCTGCTTTATCGATCAAACCAAACCCCGCTGGGCGGTAAAATCGCCGCAGGAGCACGGTAACCTGATGTACCACTTGACCAGATTTCAGCATCTGGCCGGCCGCTGCATAGATTGCGGAGAATGCACCCGCGCTTGTCCGGTGGATATTCCCCTTTATCTATTCCACAAAAAAGTGGCCAAGGATTGCGAAGAGATGTTTCAGCAGGCAGCTGGTATGAATATAGAAGATAAGCCGGTGATGGTTGATTTCAAAGTGGAAGATTCCGATAAAATTTTAGAGTAATAAGGAGCAGTGCGTGTTGAAGAAAACAACAATCGAAAAAATAAATGAAGTTGCCGCCGCTCTCATGCAAAAAGGAACGCTTATCGCTCCCGTCAAAGAAGATGCAGGGGCAAATTTCCGGGAAATAAAAGATCCGCAAGATATTTACCTGGATTACTACAATACTGTGTTGAGTCCTAAAAATATTTTTCTCCCCCAGATGGAAGACTTTATTAAATATAAGCTGACTAAATCGCCGTCCGAGGCGCAGCAGGTGGAGTTGAACTTACAGCCTGCTTTTCTCTTCGGCGTCCGCCCCTGCGACGTTAAAAGTTTCGAGATCATGGACATACATTTTAACGCCGCGGGCATTGTCGATCCCTATTGGAAGGCCAGAAGAGATAACACAACGATTATCGGTTATGCCTTTGATCTGGACTCTCCTCCGGATCAGGCTGATTTCTACAATACTTTGTCTATCGGCGCCGCCGATCCCGAGGGCAGCGATATCTTCATGGTGAAAAGAGGCAACGAGCTGCTCCTGAAAGGAATTACGGGAAAAGGGGAGACGCTTCTTGAGCAACTGTCCATGATGCCAGAGGGTGATGAAAAAGACGAAAAATATTTTGTCGACTATGTGCAAAGGGGCAAGGAAAAAAGAACGCGATTCATGCCTCTGGACGACGAAGCGGTGACGAAGAAATATGAAGATATTTTTGAAAACAACGATTACTGGACAAAAGTTTCAGATGCCTGTTTGAGCTGCGGCATCTGCACTTTTGTCTGCCCTACCTGTTATTGTTTTGATATCTGCGATGAAAATCTGTTCAGCAACGGTACAAGGCGCAGAATCTGGGACGCCTGCATGTTTACCGACTTTACTCTGGAGGCCAGCGGCCATAACCCGCGCACCAAGGTCTCCCAGCGCTTAAGGCAGAAAGTTTGCCACAAATATTCGTTTCACGTTAGAAAATATAATGTAATATCCTGTGTAGGCTGCGGGCGTTGCACCCGCTCCTGTCCGGTCAATATTGATATTTATTCCATGGTGGAAGCAGCCATGAAGGTTCAAAGTTGAGGAACAACGATGAAAGACAACCCTTACATTCCAGTACCGGTGACCGTATCCAAGGTGATCAACGAGGTTGATACCAACGATATTAAAACTTTCCGCTTGACCTTTTTGAACAGGGAAGATGAAGAAAAATTTAAATATCTGCCCGGTCAATTTGCGGAGCTTTCCATTTACGGGAAAGGTGAATCGCCTATCGGCATAGCTTCCTCGCCGACACAGCCGGGCTATCTGGAATTTACCGTACAGCGCGCCGGAGCTATTGTGCCGGGTCTGGTTACTTCCGCCCTGCATGATCTGGATGAAGGAGCGCAAATCGGCATTCGCGGCCCGCTGGGTAAACCATGGCCGATCGAATTTCTCGAAAAGAAAGATATAGTTGTTGTGGGCGGCGGTTTCGCCTTTACAACATTGCGCTCACTGATCAACTATATGCTGCACAATGAAAACCGCTCCCGTTTTGGCGAGATAACCGTTGTTTACGGCGCCAGAACTCCCGGCCTGCTTTTGTATAAGGAAGAGCTTGCTGCCTGGGAGAAGAGAGACGACATTAAAACTGTTATTACCGTGGATAAGGCTGATGACTGTTGGCAGGGGCGGGAAGGTTTTGTGCCTTCGGTATGCAAGGAAATTGCTCCCATCCCGAAAAACTCCGTCGCCGTTATCTGCGGGCCGCCCATTATGATTAAATTCACGCTGCCGGTCTTTTTTGATCTGGGGTTTGCCAAAGAGAATATCTTCACTTCACTGGAAATGCGCATGAAATGCGGCATCGGGAAATGCGGCCGCTGCAACGTGGGCTATAAGTACGTATGCAACGACGGCCCGGTTTTCTCTTTGGCAGAGCTGGAGAAATTACCCAGAGATTTTTAGAAACAAATAATGATGGACTCGCAAAAAGTCGTGAAATTAACAATTTTCAGGCGACCTCGTAAAAAGGCCGGATTCACTTAGCATCCGGCCTTTTTACGAGGTCGTCACTATTAATCCCCCAACCGTTTGAACTTCTCATCACATTAATTGTAGATCAATCAGAGCACCGCGGATGTTTTATAATGCTATAACTTTGGCTATATATAAATAAATTTCGTGGTATATGGTCTTTTTTTACTTAATATATATATTTATAACTTTAGATATAACAAAGGCTTTTTTATTATCACACTGACTACAAGAAAGGGGGTAATGTATGGCTGAAACAAAATTCAATAGGAAATTGGGGTGGCGTCCGGATTATCCTGATTTCAGGGATCACACGGCGGAAAACGATGCTGTAAGTCTAAAAATGAAAGCCCTGGGACAGACGGATTCCATCAAAACCATGTTCAGCAAAATGGGATTGAGCGAGTCGTCAAGTAAAAAACTTCCCCTGCAAAAGGATTTGAAAGAATGGTGCCCGCCCGTTGAGGATCAGGAAGATCTGGGCTCTTGTACCGCCAATGCGGGTGTTGCTCTTGTCGAGTATTTCGAAAGACGGGCATTCGGGGTGCACATTGATGCGTCGCGGCTGTTTCTCTACAAGGTGACGCGCAACCTGATGAAAGAAACGGGCGACACGGGAGCCTACCTGCGCTCCACGATGGGAGCGCTCGTTCTTTTCGGTGTGCCGCCGGAGGAATACTGGCCTTATAAAATTAAGGATTTCGATAATGAGCCGCCTGCCTTTTGTTATGGGTTTGCGCAGAACTATCGGGCGATCAAATACTATCGTCTCGATCCTCCCGGAACTTCGCCCGCTGTTTTACTTAACCGCATCAAGACAAATCTGGCCGCCGGTCTTCCCTCCATGTTTGGTTTTACGGTCTATTCATCAATTTCTCAGGCCGACGATAACGATGGAAAGATTCCTTATCCCACCGCCGGGGAAAGAGTGGAGGGAGGCCACGCCATTGTTGCAGTCGGCTACGACGATAAGATGAAGATTAAAAACAGCAATAAAAATGGTGTCGAAACTACCGGAGCGCTCTTGATCAGGAATTCGTGGGGAACAGGATGGGGCGATGAAGGCTATGGCTGGCTGCCTTATGAGTATGTCAAAAGCGGGTTGGCCGAAGACTGGTGGTCGATTATCAAGAATGAATGGGTTAACACCGGCAATTTCAAGGTGTAAGCGTTCAAGTTTGAAGCAAGTTTAATAAATCTATGCAAAAAAAGGAGGGTTTATGAAAACCGCACATCGAAATGCAGTTGTCTTATTTTCTTTGCTTCTTTGTTTCTTGTTGGTTGCGGGCACGGCGAATGCGCAAAAGGCCGAACCCGGCATGCTGGTTATGAAACTGGCGAAACAGGAACTTTCAGTCGCCGGACAATCCAGAACTGCGGTCACCGGAGAGATAATTTACCGGATGGCGCCGGCGGACAGAGGCATGATTTTTGAGTTGAGTTCATTTGCTCTGGCCGGTTCAAGTGTAAAGACAAAACAGGGAGACAGCGGCACACTTTCGCTGATGCTTAAGCCCGGGAGCGCCAAAAGCACCTATGATCCGAAAACACGCGTCATCACAAGCAAATTCCTGCTGGAAGTCCATTATCCCCTTATTGACCGGATAAAAGGCTACATTCAGCCCAAAGAAGGCGAGCGGGAGAAGGATGACTACCGTTCCTACACTGAGACATTTGCCGGCAGCCTAACCTGCAAACTGGGTGCCGAGCCGAAAATCGGCAAGAGTTCCACAAGGGTAAGGAATGGAGCGGTCCTTAATCTTAAAATGGAACCCAAAGAAAGAGTACTGGGTGAAATAGCCGCAGTGGCCGGTGAATTCAAGATAATTGACGTGGTCGTCTGGCCCAGATTCTACATCAAGAGAACCATCAACATTCAACCGGTATTTGTCAGATACACTCCGGCTGAAGGATGCTTCGGCGGATCAACAACGGCGACAACCGGCGGCAGTTTCCCGACGTTGAGAGACAAATCAATCGAAATGTGGAACCGGTGCTGTGTTGGACTCAATTTCCTTCCCCCCGTCTATATCAGCAATGATAACTATCGCATTCTTTCCTCCGCTGAGGAAGCCGGTATAAAGGCCGCATACGATGATCCGAATGCCGTCGAGGTTTACTTTGTGGAAATCGGCGATCCGGTTGGTATTCACGGCGGAGGCGTTTGTTACTCCGGCGGTACGGCTAATACAAAGATTATTACTTACGACGCCAATCTTCCGATCAACCTCTACAATCTTGCTCATGAACTGGGACACGCTCTGGGTCTTTCGCATCCTCCCGGAAACTCAACACCCGGTTCGCTCATGGAGCCCAGCGGATTCTGTGCCGACAATCCAGCTCTTATGAGCAAGCAGAACTGCGACAATGTCACCAACCCGCTCCTTTACACACCCACGCCAATACCGCTGTGCATCAGGAGCACCAATATGCCTTAATCAGGTGATCCTCAAAAAGAAAAGATTGCTTAAACAAACCGTAAAGCCGGCAGACATTAACAATGTGTCTGCCGGACTTTACACAATGCGGAGGAGACTAATATGGCATTCATCAAAACATTGCAGCGCTATGATGCTTTCCTGTACCCCAATCAGGGAAAGCAGAGTGGGCGAATCAATCTTTATTGTGACGATTCCAAACTTTACCTGCTTTTTGTTGACCCGGCAGACGCATTGACGCCCAACACCTTTAATGCCGCGACAAAAACAGGTGTTGCCTACCAGCGATTCAGCCAGTACCAGTACTATCTGGATCTGGTGCGAAACGAAAAACCGATCTCAGTAACTTTCAGACCGGAGGATGCACCGCCGACTTTTGTCGTTTATTGTGCAGGTGAAACACCGGGCGAAGGAGAAATCTGATCAAGGCGCCTGAACAGACTGTCTGGCTGGGTTAAGCCTTACTTTAAGAGCACTGGAATGAATGTATCAAGTTAGTTGCGGAGAACGACGGCCGGGTGGAAAACTGTTTTGTTTTCAGCCCGGCCGTATTTGCATTATCATTAATCTTTAAGGAGAAACTTCATGCAGATTGATTTTCATCATGCCGTAACCTACGTCGCCGCACGTTTGGCCGGATTTCCACATGTGGATGCAGACATAATCGCCTATGCCGCTCAGTACGTCGACGATGCCACAAGTCGCGGCATCATCTTTTTCGACAACAAAGCCCTGTATGAGAGGACCAGCTCCGCTCACAAATCAATAGATTTAAAGAATCTCGATGTTCTGGACAATCAAAAAGTATGGATGCCGTTCCATTTTTTACCCGGCAACGGCGGCCCCGACAGCGACTATGTTTCCAGGAGCACATTCATTCACAAATTGATTTGTCTGCCGGAAAGCCCGGTGGCAAAAGATATGGTTAAAGCCGCCATTCTTGATCAGGACAAGCCTTACGGGCTGCACCGGCTGGGCATCACAATGCATGTCTATGCTGACACCTGGGCGCATCAGGGCTTTGCCGGTGTTATGCACAATGTAAATAAAGTGAATGATATTTCAGAGACGGGAGATTCCGATGTTTTCAAAGACTCTCTGGTAAAAATCATAAGTAAATCCACGCCTGAGCTGGGGCATGGGCAGGCCAATGTCTTTCCGGATATGCCGTTTCTTTCGTGGGAATACGTTAACGGCCAGGGTAAAAAGATCGAACGCAACAACGTCGACATCTTCTGCGAAGCCGCCGATAGCCTTTGCCGGGCGATGAAAAGGTATCGTCTGCGGAAACCTGACGCAGATGTCACAGGCATTGAAGAAAACGATATGAAACAGATTCGGAAGCTCTTTGCCGGGCTGAAAAAAAAGGACGGCGAAGACCGCCATCGGGACTGGATCAATAAAATAAAACAGGGCGTTTTCAGCTTCGGTCGGGCAACCATTTCCTATGCCGAAGATGGAAAAGGCTCCTGGAAAGCGGAGGCGCTGGACACCAGCAGAGACATATTCGAATACAAATACAAAGAATCGTTTCTGACCAGCAACTGGAAGCTGTTCCACGATGCATTGCAGCTTCACCGTATAACGGTATCGCATGACATACTTCCCAGTTACGGTATCTGTGCTGCGTAAAAACGGTCTGTTTGCATCAGATTAAATGCGGGATTGAGCAGAAAAATTTGAAGCAGAACAAGACGATTATCCGTAATTGCGGATGAATTGCGGGAGGTGCGCAGATGGAAGACGAGGCCAAGGCAGGCAAACACTATGAAACGGGCAATAAGTTTTTGGATTCGGGTAAATTTGAGGAAGCATGCGCGGAATATGAAAAAGCTATCCAGTTAAAACAAAACTTTTCCGATGCATACAACAATTGCGTCTACGCTTACAACAGCTGGGGTAATGTTCTTTATACCCAGAAACTTTATGAGGAGGCTATTGAAAAGTACCGGAAAGCGATAGATCTGGATCCTGATTACGTCGATGCCTATTACAACTGGGGCCTCGCCCTGGCGAATCTGAAGCGTTATGGGGAAGCCGCGGATAAGTACGGGCAGGCGGTAAAGCTGAAACCTGATTACGTCTTTGCCTATTACAACTGGGGCCTGGCGCTGGCAAACCTGAAACGCTACGGGGAGGCCATTGAAAAGTACAAGCGGACATTGGAACTGGCCCCCGATTACGTCTACGCTTGCAACGACTGGGGTAATGCTCTTTACGACCAGAAGCTTTACGAGGAGGCTATAGAAAAATATAAGCGGGCAGCGGAGCTGAAACCCGATTACGTCTTTGCCCATTATAATTGGGGCATCGCCCTGGAAAACCTGAAGCGCTACGGGGAGGCCATCGAAAAGTACAAGCAGACATTGGAACTGAAGCCCGATTATGCTGCTGTCTATAACAGTTGGGGCAATGTTCTTTATGCCCGGAAACTTTACGAGGAGGCTATTGAAAAGTACCGGAAAGCGGTAGATCTGGATCCTGATTACGTTGATGCCTACCACAACTGGGGCCTGGCCCTGGCAAAACTTAAGCGTTATGGGGAAGCCACAGAAAAGCACAGGCAGGCGACAGAGCTGAAACCTGATTACATCTTCGCCTACCACAACTGGGGCCTGGCGCTGGCAAACCTGAAACGCTACGGAGAGGCCATCGAAAAGTACAAGCAGGTGTTGGAACTGAAGCCCGATTATGTTGATGTCTATAACGACTGGGGTAATGCTCTCTACGACCAGAAGCTTTACGAGGAGGCTATTGAAAAGTACCGGAAAGCAACGGAGCTGGAACCGGATTACGCATTTGCCTATCGCAATTGGGGGCTTGTACTGGTCAATCTGAAGAATTACGAAGAAGCCATATCAAAGTACCAGCAGGCGACGGAACTGAAGCCCGATTATGTCGATGCATACAATGACTGGGGCAATGTTCTTTACGACCAGAAGCTGTACGAAGAGGCCATTGAAAAATATAAAAAAGCGGCAGATCTGGATCCTGATTACGTCGATGCCTATTACAACTGGGGCCTGGCCCTGGCAAATCTGAATCGCTACGACGAAGCCATAGAAAAATACAAAACGACTATCAAAAAAGAAAGCGATTATTCCTATTCCTTCCACAATCTTGCCGATATGTATTTTAAATTAGGTATGTATGAAGAGGGCTGGGCGAGCTGGGATGATGCTCTTCAGGCATATAAAAGGGCTCGGGAAAAAAAGACTTCGTTATCTTACGGGGCTGACTTTTACCAATATTACGGAGATGTATTGAGATCGATTTCAGAAGAACTGGAAGAGGCGGAATCGATCTACGAAGAAGGTCTTAAAATTGAACCAAACCACATTGGCATATTATCCGGATTAGTCGATCTCTACCTGGAACAGGCGGACATGGATCCGAAACAAAGGAGCGCCTACTATTGCAAAGCAAGAGACAATTACCGGAAGGCGGTGCGTCTGTTGACGGAACAACTGAACCGGAAGGATGATCCGGAGACGCGTTTGCGTCTCGGGCAGCTCTATTTGAAAATGGAAGACTATGAGATTGCGGAAAATACAGTTCTTCCGGCCCTGGAAAAAGAGCAGGAATCAGCGGAATTGAATACCCTTCTGGGGGTGCTCTACACTCGCCTGGAAGATTTCAAAAAGGCTGAACGTTACTTTAAAGAAGCTCTCAAATATGATCCGGACGATCTCAACGTATGGAGCAATCTTGCCGAAGTTTCTCTCAAATTGAACCTCAAGGATAAAGCTGAAGAAGAGTATAAGAAAATATTGCGAATAGCGCCGACCCATATAGAATCTCATATAGGATTGGGTGAGGTATATCTGGCCATGGAAGGTGATGACGAAGAAATGTACGACCGGGCGATACATTGTTTTAACGAAGCGCTGAAGATTGCAGATTCCACCAGCCGTTCGAAGAATCTGAAAAAGAAGGAGCGGGCTGCGGTTCTTTATTCGCGGGCATATGCCAGAGTAATGTATCATGAGAAGGTTCCCGTAACTATAAAAGATGAAAATTGCCTGCGCGAGGCAATGAAGGATTTTGCACAGTGCTACAGCCTGGATCAGGACAACCACAAAGCTAATCGAGCCAGAGAGAAATTGTCCAAGAGGTTGAACAGGTTTTCCTCGCGCTGGTTTGCCGATCAAGTTGCTCCCTGGGTAATAGCAGGTCTGTCCCTCATCAGCTTCACTTTTACCCAGTTCAGATTCTTTTTCTTTGACACGAAAACCAGTGTGCCCATAAATGATGCGGGCGTGTATGCTTTGCTCACGTTCGGCTCGCTCATATTTATGGTGGCCGGATTTTACCTGCCGCAGCTTCTGAAGCTCAAAGTCGGCGGTATCGAAATAGAGAAGACGCCCGTGGAGCAGGTTTCCACCTCCATGAGCCTTGGTATAACCTCCCGGTAGCTGCCGAAAAGTATGGGCAGCCGGTTCGGGATTTGACAAGATTTACAGCAGGAACGTTTTCAGGGGCTGCTCCAAAGAGAAGAACATTTGAACAAAAAAGTATAAACTGATCACCGGGTGCCGGGCGAGGAGGCAGATTGTTCAGCCTGGCGGAAATATAGCGGAGAGGAAAACAGGATATGACAGGGGAAAGTAAATCATCCGGCATTAAAAGCTGGCCTGAGGATGACCAGCCCAGAGAGAAACTGCTCAAGCGCGGAGCAGGTGCTTTGAGTAATTCCGAGCTACTGGCGATTCTTCTGCGCACCGGTGTGGCCGGGCTGAGCGCCATTGATCTGGCGCGCCGGATTATTGAAAAGTTCGGCACCTTCCGCAATATGAGCCACACGGACATGCGCGAGTGGAAGGAGTTTAAAGGTCTGGGGCCGGCCAAAATCGCGCAGATTCAGGCCGCCCTCGAAATCGGACGGCGTTTCCGTGAGGACGAAATGCGCCCCGAACAGCAAAAGATTACCTCCGCCCGGGACGTCGTCGGCGTCATCATGCCGCAGCTGCGCGATCTCAAGACGGAAGTATTTAAGGTTGTCTATCTCAACAGCAACAATCGCATCATTGAAATCTCAGATGCCGCCACGGGAACCGTTAATCAGGCCATGCCGATTGTCCGGGAAATTATGCATGCCGCCCTGCAAAAATTTGCCGCCGCAATCATTTGCGCCCACAACCACCCCAGTGCCAGCATAACGCCAAGCCTGGAAGATAAAAAGTTTACGCAGGAGCTGACCGCCGCCGGCAAACTTCTGGGTATCAGCGTTCTCGACCACATCATCATCGGCGGCGACGAATATTTCAGCTTTGCCGATTCGGGAATGATGGCGAAATAAGAATGCTTTGCGGTCAGAACAATCTGTTGCCGACATCTCAAAAAAATCCCGCGAACCGTCTTATGCAATCTGTAAAATTAATTGACAGATTGCATAAATAATGCGAATATATTGTTATGATTAATAGAATTGCGGGAAAAACTATGCGGAATCTGCTCCGCGGATTCCCTGTCGTTACTATAACGGGGCCTCGTCAGTCAGGCAAGACAACTCTAGCTCGGGCGGTCTTTAAAAACAAGCCTTACGCTTCCCTGGAAGAGCCCGATTTGCGCCAGGCCGCCAAAGATGATCCACGTTCATTTTTGGCTCGTTTTCCCCAAGGAGCGGTGTTGGACGAAGTTCAGCGTTGTCCGGAAATACTTTCCTATTTGCAGACAAGGGTAGATACGGATGGTCGAATGGGAATCTATATCCTGACAGGTTCTCAACAGTTTGGTCTGATGTCCGGCATTACGCAATCTCTTGCAGGACGCACAGCGTTTGTCGAGTTGCTTCCGTTTGCCATGCAGGAGCTTGCCTCTGCGGGCAAGCTGTCGACAAATATTGACGACATGATGTTAACCGGGTGCTATCCGCCAATTTATGATCGCGCATTGAAAGCGGCGGATTGGTATAGCGCATACGTTACAGCCTATATTGAACGCGACGTCAGACAGATGCTTAATATTCATGAACTGGAAACATTCCAACGTTTTGTCCGGCTTTGTGCAGGGCGCATCGGGCAATTGCTGAATCTATCTTCGCTGGCGACAGAATGCGGCATTACTCATAATACCGCCAAAGCCTGGATATCGGTACTTGAGGCGAGCTATCTTGTTTTTCTTCTGCGCCCTCATTTTGTCAACTTTAATAAACGGTTGGTCAAGATGCCCAAACTTTATTTTTATGATGCCGGCTTGGCTGCCTGGCTTCTGGGAATTAGAACAGCCGAACAAATCATAACGCATCCGTTACGCGGCAGCCTCTTTGAAACATTTATTGTTTCCGAATTGATCAAATCAAGACTTAACCTTGGCGAAAAACCTTCGTTCTTTTTTTGGCGCGACAGCAACGGCAATGAAGTTGATTTGATTATTGAGCAGGGAATAAAATTAATACCTGTTGAGATTAAGTCCGGCCGCACCCTGACGCATGAGTCTTTTACGGGATTGGAAAAATGGTGTGCTCTGGCCGGCGAAAATGCCGGCGCACCTGCATTGATTTACGCCGGAGATGAATCTTATACCCGGAAGGGGATCAAAGTAATCGGCTGGAAGGAATGCGGAAAGAGTATATAAATTCT
>Ga0116144_10005569_pt1 | contig 11355 bp, 11 predicted proteins | sample AD_UKC035_MetaG_FD_89746 | JGI IMG/M metagenome (GOLD analysis project Ga0116144, IMG submission 89746) | Active sludge microbial communities of municipal wastewater-treating anaerobic digesters from USA - AD_UKC035_MetaG | ecosystem: Engineered > Bioreactor > Anaerobic > Digestate | place: USA... | reverse complement strand
TTTTATTTTCTTAAAGTACCACAGCATAACCGGAATAGTGGTGAGCAACGAACCATAAAACACAAACCCACTTCCGGAAAAAAGTTTTTTGGGTTGGCTAAGATAAAGGGAGGGATCTTCAAAGATCATGAAGAGTTTTCCGCCTACTACCCCTGCTACCACCAATAAAATAAAAAGATTGTTGCTCTGATCGAACGTAATACCATATTGTTTTTTGCCTTGCCGGTACATGTAAAGAAACCCCAGCAACGCACCCATGGCAATACAGAAACCATAAGTGTAAATGGTAATCGAGCCAAGCTTAAAGAGAACGGGATGCATTTGTTAATTTGAATTTTAATTCAAATTAAACTGTCATGATTTCGGCTTCTTTCTTTTTTAAGAGTGCATCAATTTTTTCGATAAACTCGTTGGTAAGTTTTTGAACGGTTTCTTCTGCATTCTTTACATCATCTTCAGAAACACCTTTGATTTTTTTAAGTTGTTCGTTAATGTCTTTCCGGATACTGCGCACACTTACTTTGCCTTGTTCGCATTCTTGCGAGGCCTGGCGCACCAATTGTTTTCTGCGCTCTTCGGTAAGCATGGGTATGTTGATGATTACCTGCTGGCCATCGTTTTGGGGTGTAAGGCCCAGGTTGGCAATCATTATGGCTCTTTCAATCTCCTGAATCAAACTTTTTTCCCAGGGTTTGATAAACAAAGTGCGCGCTTCCGGTGCAGTAACCGAAGCTACCTGGTTTAGCGGGCTCATTACACCATAATACGAAACCTGTATGCCATCCAGCATGTTTGGGTTTGCTTTGCCTGCGCGAATCTTTACCAGCTCATTTCCCACATGCGTAAGCGACTTGCCCATTTGTTCTTTGGCTTCGTCCAGGTACAACTCTAACTCTTCCATAATTATAAATTCAAAATTTCGAACTCAACATCCAATTTGAATTTTGAATGTAGATTAACTTATTAATGTTCCGGCTTCTTCACCTTTGGCAATCCTTAACAGGTTGCCTTTTTTGTTCATATCGAATACAATAATGGGCAATTTGTTTTCCTGGCACAGCGTAAAGGCTGTCATGTCCATTATGTTCAGTTTCTTTTGATACGCTTCCTGAAAGGTAAGTTGACTGTACCGAACAGCATCTTTAAATTTTTCAGGATCCTTATCATAAACTCCATCAACACGGGTGCCTTTTAAAACCACATCGGCTTGAATTTCAATGGCGCGCAAACTGGCTGTGGAGTCGGTAGTGAAATAAGGGTTACCAATGCCGGCACCAAAAATCACAATCCGTCCTTTTTCGAGGTGGCGAATGGCCCTGCGCCTGATGAAGGGTTCGCAAACCTGCTCCATTTTTATACCGGCCATTAAGCGCGTGTACATGCCGTGGCGTTCCAGGGCGCTTTGAAGTGCCATGGCATTTATTACTGTTGCCAGCATGCCCATGTAATCTCCTTGCACCCGGTCAATACCCAATGCCTCGGCCTGCCCACCCCTGAAAATGTTACCACCTCCAATTACAATTGCCACTTCAACTCCCTGTTCTTTCACAGCTTTTATCTCTTCCGAGTACTGCTCCAGCACGGCCGGATCGATATTGCTGTTTTTAGAACCCATCAGGGCTTCGCCACTGAGTTTAAGGAGAATGCGTTTGTATTTCATGCAGTTGGTGGCTCGAATTTTTAACCTCGCAAATATATTACGATTTGAAGGAATTTTAACCTGTTTTATTGTGGCCTGGAACCGTATCAATAAAAATTTTCTCAATCCTGGTGCCTAATGCCTTCTACCTAAATACTTTTGCCCAATGACACTCCAATATTCCTTCGAACTGCTGGGCACATTTTTCTTCGCGATATCCGGGGCGCTGGTTGTTCGCGATCAACACAGCGATTTGTTCGGGGCTACGTTTACCGGTTTTGTTACAGCCATTGGCGGAGGTACCCTGCGCGATATCATGCTGGGCAGCTACCCGTTGGTATGGATTGGGGATATTCATTTTCTCTATGCCGTACTGGCAGGGGTACTAACGGCCTATCTGTTTTACAATTTCCTGCTTGGCCTGCGCAAAACCTTTGTATTGTTCGATACACTCGGAATTTCTTTTTTCACAATTTTGGGTGTAGAGAAAGCGCTGAGCCTGGGTGTGCGGCCGGAAATTGCAGCCATTATGGGAATGTTTACCGCCATTATGGGAGGGGTTATCCGCGATGTGCTCACCAACGAAACCCCGGTACTCTTTCGAAAAGAAATTTATGCCACGGCTTGCCTGGTGGGTGCAATCCTCTACCTCGTATTGTTAAACTTCGACATCAGTCGCAACCTGAACCTGGTAATCTCCAGTGCGTTGATTATGGTTATTCGGTTGGTGGCAGTAAAGTTTAAACTTTCCCTGCCCGGGTTTAGGCGATAGGCCGTACGGTCGCCTTTTTTTAGCCGACTAAAATAATCTCCTGATCGAACGGACTTTCCGCCAGTTTAAAATGGAAATCTTATCGCTACGGGTAAAATTTTGTTCGCCATCAAATAGAAGTAGCCCTCCTTTTTGTTCAGCGTATGTATTCCATTTAAAAATATTAGTGAGCGAATCTTCACGAAATGTTTGCGTGGATTTAATTTCAATAGGCAAAAGTTTTTTTCCGGTATCCGCTAAAAGATCCACTTCAACTCCTTTATTATCACGCCAGTAATAGAAGGAAGTCCGGCTTCCGGTGTTATGTTTGTTTTTAAGACATTCCGTTACCACATAGTTTTCAAATAATGCACCGCGATAGTGTGAGTTGGTCAATTCCTTTTCGGATTTAATGCCTAACAAGGAACAAGCAAGCCCCGAATCATAAAAGTATAATTTGGGAGTTTTTACGATTCGCTTATTGAAATTTTTATGATGTGGTTGTAGCATAAAAATCACATAACTGCTCTCCAAAATTCCTAACCAATTCTGCACGGTACGCGCATCAATGCCACACTCATTCGATAGCGAAGTGGTGTTTAATTGTTGGGCTACACGGCCGGCACACAATTGCAGGAAACGGGTAAACAAGAGTGTATCGGTTACATTTTTTATTTGACGTACATCTCGCTCCACATACGTACGAATGTAGGCCGGATACCAAAGTGATGGACTACGTTCACGATCATAGATTTCCGGATAGCAACCATTCCAGATTAATTGATTGGTGGACGCTTTTGCGAGATTGAACTGAGTAAGCTCCTGATAACACAAGGGTAATAAGTCCATGTATCCAATTCTTCCGGCCAATGTTTGCGAGATAGATTCTTGTAAGAGGAAATTATTACTTCCTGTTAAGATGAATAATCCATCTTTTTTTGTTGTATCGAGTACTCTCTGGAGATAGCTAAACAATGCGGGTACTCGTTGAGCTTCGTCAATAATAGCACCATTTTTGAACCGGGCCAGAAAAGCACGAGGATCATTATTAGCTTGATTACGTTCGTCTGGATCTTCAAGCGAAACATAAGGTTTGCGGGGAAATACAGATTTAACCAATGTGGTTTTGCCGCTTTGTCGTGGCCCCACTACGGCTACTGAACGAAATTCTTTCGCCAACAATCGTAGTAATTTTTCAGCGCTTCGTGTTATCATACTTAATACGCTACAAATATACCAGGAATACCATTTGTTAGTTAGGGGCAATAAAAATGTGGTAAATTTGAGTAAATTCGATGTTTTAAAAGTACAAATCTTGCACTCGAATGCATAATTTGTACCAATCCTTATTTTAAAACTCCACCAATACCTGGCCCTTTTCTACACTATCTCCCTTTTTTACTTTCAGGGTTTTAACAATGCCTTCGCCAGGAGATTTTAAGATGTTTTCCATTTTCATGGCTTCAAGAATTAGAAGGGCATCGCCAGGTTTTACACTATCACCAACCTGAATTTTTAAATCCACAATCAGTCCGGGCATAGGAGCCTTTACAGCGTTTATTTTACTGCCCGCAGTGCTGTTCATGCCCATCTTTTCAAGCAGCAAATCAAATTTATCTTTTAGTGTAACCGGGTAGGTGCGGCCATTAATCTTAAACACAAAGGTTTTGCTTTCGCGATCGGTCTTCACCAATTCGGCTGCATAGCTTTTGTTTTGATACAGAATGTGGAAGGTAGTGTCATTGATCTTCACCATATCCCACGCGATATCTTTACCATCTATCCGAAACCCCGTTTCCGTTGTTTCTACTTCGAAAGATTTTTTGTTAACGATGGCTTTGTACATTTTGTAAAAATAGTGGTTGCGATTTAATTTTCCTGCATACATTTGCTCCGTCAAAACGACAAAGGGGTGCCTTAAATAATTCGGGCTGAGATTATACCCACTGAACCTGATGCCGGTAATGCGGACGAAGGGAGGCAATCTGATCTTTGTATCAGATAATAAGTTAAAGGGCGTGTTCCCCTATGCGCCTGACTTTAAACTTATTAAAACATGTTCAAATCAATTCAAGTATTGGTGCTGCTGGCATGGCCTGGCTTGCTATGTGCACAAACCATTCGCGGTCGTGTGTTCGACCACCAATCGGTTCCGTTACCCGGAGCCACCGTACAGTTAAAATTACCCGCGCGCGTTGCAGTAACAGACAACCTGGGTTATTTCAGTTTCAATAACCTGGATGCGGACAGGTACGAAGCGGAAGTGCGCTATTTGGGGTATCAAACATTAACAACCACATTAGCTGCTGACGATGAAAATGAAATTGTCTTACAGGAAGATGTGCGCATAACCGATCAGGTAATTGTTAATGCTACCCGCGCAAACGACAATGGCCCTACGGTAGCAACTACTGAAAATAAAGCAACCTTGCAGAAACAAAACTTCGGGCAGGATTTACCATTCGTATTGAATTGGACGCCCTCGCTGGTAAGCACTTCCGATGCCGGTGCGGGTGTTGGCTATACGGGCTTGCGCATCCGCGGAAGCGATGCTACGCGAATCAATGTTACCATTAATGGTATTCCGGTTAATGATAGCGAAAGTCAGGGTGTATTTTGGGTAAACACGCCAGACCTTACCACTTCGGTGCAAAGTGTGCAGGTGCAGCGTGGCGTGGGCACTTCTACCAATGGAGCCGGTGCCTTTGGTGCCAGCGTAAACCTGCAAACCAACACCCGAAACGATGTGGCTTATGCCGATGTAGTGAACTCGGTTGGTTCATTCAACACGCTGCGTAACACAGTGGCCTGGGGTACCGGTCTGCTGAATAACAAATTTGTGATTGACGGGCGTGTTTCCAAAATAACTTCCGATGGGTACATCGATCGGGCCAGTTCAGATTTGAAATCGTATTCGCTCGCAGGCGGATATTATGGCAACAAAACCATGTTGAAAGCCATTGTGTTTGGCGGTAAGGAAACCACGTACCAAAGTTGGTATGGTGTGCCTGAGTCGCGTTTGAATAACGATGTGGAAGCGATGGAAGCGACTGCAGCAGCGGAAGGTTGGAACCAGCAGCAACTGGATAATCTGTTGGCATCGGGGCGTACGTTTAATATTTATACGTACGAGAATCAGGAAGACAATTACCAACAGGATCATTATCAGTTTCATGCCTCACATCGTGCCACAGATAAACTAACGTTGCAAGGCGCGCTTCACTATACAAAAGGAAGTGGTTACTACGAAGAATACCGCATGGATAATGATTTTGAAGACTATGGATTACCCGAAGTTGTAATTGGTGGAGAAACGATTTCCTCCACCGATTTGATACGCAGGCGTTGGCTCAAAAATGATTTTTATGGATTTACCTATTCACTTAATTACGAAACTGAAAAACTTAATTCGGTATTGGGTGGTGCGTGGAATAAATATGAGGGCGATCACTTTGGGCAGATTATCTGGGCCCAGGTTTCGGAAGTACCGAAAGATTTTCAATACTACTTTAACAGGGGAGTAAAGACGGACTTTAATGTTTTTTGGAAGAACACGTTTTCTCCAGGTAAAAACTGGGAAGGGTTTGTTGACTTGCAGTACCGCAGCATTAATTATAATGCTTCGGGCAGAGAGAATCGCCAGTTTGATTTTAGTGTAGTAAAACAATTCAACTTCTTTAACCCTAAAATAGGTATTACCTATGCCCTCGATCCGCATAACCAGATTTATGCTTCGTATGCAGTGGGTAACCGCGAACCGGTGCGCGATGATTTTATTGATGCACTAGCAGGAACCGCCCCCAAACATGAACGCATGGGCGATCTTGAAGCGGGTTGGCGTTGGCGCAAGCGCAGTGTAAATCTTTCAGCCAATTACTATTACATGAATTATAAAAATCAATTGGTGCCCACCGGTAAAGTAAACGATGTAGGCGCGCTGATTCGTACCAATGTGGAGACAAGCTACCGCACGGGTATAGAGTTGGAAGCATTATGGCGAATCAACTCCAAAGTTTCCTGGACGGCCAACCTTACTTGGAGCGAAAACAAGATTAAAACTTTTCATGAAGTGATTTATGATTATGGTGAAAATTTTGATGACTACATTGAAATAACCAACACGTTTAAAAATACCGACATTGCATTTTCGCCTTCCATAATTGCCGGTTCAGGATTATTCGTTAGCCCGGTCTCCAACCTGGAAGTTTCATTGCTTAGTAAGTATGTGGGCGACCAGTTTCTGGATAATGCTTCCAACACGGGGCGTATGCTGGGTGCATACTTTATCAATGACCTTCGCGTAAGCTACTCGTGGTATCCCAAAGGCATGCGCGAAATATCGTTAAGCGGATTCGTGAATAATATTTTTGATATAGCCTACGAGTCGAATGGTTATACGTATGGATATTTTGGTGGAACAACTGAGTATCGACAGAATTTCTACTACCCACAGGCTGGCAGGAACGTTATGTTGATGCTGGCCCTCCGGTTTTAATTCTAAATAGTGCCTGCCCGCAAAGGTAAAAATACGTTTACCTTTGCGGCATGGCTAATTCCCGGCAGCCCTTTAGTTTACAGGCACTCATTCGCCTCACCCGATTCTGGAATCCGGTGATTATTGCTATGGCCCAGTATTTTGCTGCCTGCTTTTTGATCGATCGGGCGTTGATATGGGATTGGCAGTTGTTGGTGCTGGCGCTTTCCACCACCATCATTGCGGCAGCTGGGTATATCATCAATGATTATTATGACATTAAGATTGATCTGATCAACAAACCCGAACGGGTAGTGATAGGCAAAGGCATTACCCGCAGGTATGCCCTGTTGTTTCATACATTTCTTTCTGTAGTAGGTGTCGCACTCGGGTTATTGCTTGGCCTGCGGGTGGCTGCTATGCACATGGTTTCTGTTTTTTTATTGTGGTGGTATTCCAACAACCTTAAGCGGCAACCATTTATTGGCAACCTGGTAGTAGCATTGTTAACAGGCCTTTCGGTGTGGCTTGTAAATTTGGTGTATTACGAAAACCATGCGCTGGTATCTATTTACGCGGTATTTGCATTGTTTATAACCCTGGTGCGCGAAATAGTGAAAGACATGGAAGACCTGAAAGGCGACAATACATTTGGATGCAGAACATTACCTATTGTGTGGGGCCTGCGAAGAACCAAGTGGGTTATTTACGGATTGCTGATGCTGTTTGCACTGGTGGTAATGTATCTGAATTATGAATACACCAAGCTACCCGAATATTACTTTCTGATTTTTTTATTTATGCCACTGGGTTTGTTTGTAGCCCGATTGGTTGTAGCCGATACAAAAAAAGATTTCTATTGGCTTAGCCAATGGTGTAAAATCATTATGTTGTTGGGAATTTTGAGTATGGTGTTTATTTAGCGATTGGATTTTGACATGAGCCTTGCACGCATCGCAATTTTTATTTCGGGTAGTGGATCAAATGCAGAAAGGATTATTACGCATTTTCAGAAGCACGAGTCGATAAAGGTTGCATTGTTATTGAGTAATAATTCGGAGGCGTATGGGTTGCAGCGGGCGGCACAATATAATATTGCCACGTTGGTTTTTAACAAAGCACAATTTCGCGAAAGCGATGAAGTGGTTGAAGTACTAAAGGCGGCAGGAATTACTCATATTGTGCTGGCTGGTTTTCTCTGGTTAATCCCACAAAATTTATTAAGCACATTTCCGGGTCGGATCATCAACATTCACCCGGCCCTGTTGCCCAAATTTGGTGGCAAAGGCATGTATGGAATGCGTGTACATGAAGCCGTTAAGCAAGCCGGAGAAACCGAAACCGGAATTACCATTCATGAAGTGAATGCGCATTATGATGAAGGCAAAATTCTGAGTCAACAAAAATGCAGCATCGAAAAATCAGATACTCCGGAAGATATTGCCCGTAAGGTGCAGCAATTAGAACACCGGTATTACCCCCTGGTAATTGAGAAGTGGATTACTTCTTAAGTTCGAGCCACTGAAAATCGGCCGACTTCGGAAACTCTGAAAAGATTGTTTTGATGTACTCGTTTGGTTGGGCAAGCTTGCGCAGGTTCAGATCAATCCACGAACCATCAATACTTAACGTGGTAGCAAGGGTACCATCTTCCTTTAAAAATGTATGACGTAAACTCCACCGGCTAAAGTCGGGTGTGCTTTTATACAGTTCTACGGTAAGCATAATTTTGTCTTCCAGCCGGATTTCTCTTCTAAAGATAGCCTCTTCACGAAAAAGGATGGGGCCGATGGCAAACGCTTCGAACTTTTCAGTTGTGAGTCCGCGTTCACTCAACAACTGCATCCGGGCCGCTGCCGCAAAATCATAATATACCGAGTGGCGCAAATGCCGGTTGGCATCAATATCAGACCAGCGAATGGAGAGCGGTATGGAAAAGACAGACATACGATTTACAATTTTTAAATTCTAAGTTTTTGTCGTTGGGTCCAGATTTCATCAATAGGATCGCCTTTGCTGCTTTTGCCGCTGTGGCGCCAGTTACCATCTACCAACGAAAAATCAAATTCAAGCTTCGCTCCAACACGACTATTATCGCGCGAGAATACTTCAATGGTTTCAATGTACTTGCCGTTTTCGGTTGTGTAGGTTCCGCCTCCGGTTCCAAAAAACTCTTTCGTTACGCTGTTGTAGGCAATCCACTGAAAGCGCGTACCCGAAAGTATCTTCATGGTTTTGCGTGCACCGGGCGTAATGGGTTGCATGCCCTTATCGGTTACCCGGCCGGTAATTAGCCAGGCCCCCGCCAATTGACCAGGCTTTCCATCATCTAATTTCTTAAAATCATCCTTTGCCAACTTCAGCGTGTTGCCTTTCAATTGAAATGCAGCACGGGTCTCCACACCAATATCATCCTTGCTTAATGTGTTGAACTCGTTCACGTAAATAAATTCACTTTTTTCAAGGCGAAAGGTTCCGCCATACGTGCCGATGTAGGTTTTGTCTTTCTGATTATAAACAGCAACCGAATAAAACTTATCGGCAACAATCATCACCAGGTGATTTTCATCCGTGCCTGCTTGCCAGGCTCCGGTAATGTTGGGCTGAGCAAAGGATACACCAAAGAGCCCGGATAGTATTAAGGTTAAAAGTGTTCGCATAGTTAGTGTATTAAATTTCGGATTTCGGATTTCGAATTTTGAATTTCGGATTTTGAATTCAGGGCGTATTGATCTCATTAAATCCGCCTTCGGTATTGTCGGTCCAACTCATCGGGTAATTTTTATCTAAAAATTCTAATGAGTCTTCTGTCAGATATAAGGGTTTGAACGTATCAATCATCACGGCAAGTTCATGGGTTTCTTTTGCGCCAATACTTTTTTCTACCGTGCCCGGATGTGGGCCGTGGGGCAACCCACCCGGATGTAACGTAAACGAGCCGCGTTCAATTCCTCTGCGGCTCATAAAATTCCCTTCTGCATAATACAACACTTCATCGCTATCAATATTGCTGTGGTTATACGGAGCCGGAATGGCCAGCGGATGGTAATCGAACAGGCGCGGCACGAATGAACAGATTACAAAATTATGTGCCTGAAAAGTTTGATGAACGGGTGGTGGCTGATGAATGCGTCCGGTGATGGGTTCAAAGTCATGAATGGAAAATGCATACGGCCACAGAAAGCCATCCCAGCCAATCAGATCCAGCGGACTGTAATCATATACGTATTGATGCAGGTAGCCTTGCTTTTTAATCTTCATTAAAAACTCACCCTTGCTGGTATCGGTAATAAGTTCGTGCGGAGGACGAATGTCACGCTCGCAGTAGGGGGCATGTTCGCCCAACTGGCCTAACTCGTTGCGGTACCGCTTCACGGTTTCAACCGGTGAAGCCGCTTCAATGATCAACAAACGGAGCGGGCCTTCTTCAAACTCTAATTTATAAATAACCGTGCGTGGAATTACTACATAATCGCCTTGCTTAATCTCCAGTTTCCCGAAAGGTGAAATCAATACACCTTGCCCATCGTGAATGTAAATCACTTCATCGCCTTCGGCATTTTTATAGAAGTAATCCATTTTGCGTTGTGTGGGCGAGCAAATGGAGATGGCACAATCATTATTGGCCAGCAAAACCTTGCGTGCCGAAAGGTAATCCTGGCCGGTAGTGGTTACTTTCGATGTATTTAAGTGAGTTTGGCGCAACGCGTAATCTTTTATGAGTTGCGGGCCGTATTTCACCGGGTCTTTCAACGCTTTGATGCGCGTGGGTGCGTTAATGTGATACAGGTTAGAATAAATTCCGGAAAAGCCTTCGGAGCTTACCAGTTCTTCCTTATACAGACTTCCGTCTGGCTGGCGGAATTGTGTGTGACGCTTATGCGGAATTTTTCCCAGGCGATGGTAATACATGTAAGAAGCAGTTATTAAAGTATGAAGTTAAAAAATTACCAATGCTATGAAAACATAATTGTGATAAACAAAGAGGTTCTCAAAAGTTGTTCTGTCCTTGCGGATTTATTCCGGCATTCCAACCTTTCGCATGAGCGGGATCAGCGATGACAAAGTATTTTTAAGATGACGTCTAACAACGATTACATAGTGCCCCGGTTCAATTCCGGGATGCGATCAAACAGTTTAATAGCTTGCTGCAGTATTTCGTTTGTTTCGTTCATTATCGGATAAAAACTTTGATTGTCCCACACGTTGCGGGCAATTTCAGCTTTCAGATATACCTGAAAATAACGCTTGTTTTTGGCCAGATCTTTTGGTTTTGCTTCAATTTTATTTTGAATACCCATGGCTACCACCTGGTTCAGCATGGCATCGGTAACTTCAAAATGCTGTAAATAATCGGGGTAGCCCATTTTGCTTAACCGCGCTTTGTTTTCGGCTGCATACCTAAAGGCGTATTCGCGCAGAATGTTAGAGGCAAACAACCGGTTAAAGTAATGGCTGTTACCGAGGGTAGTGTCTAAGGGCACAAAATAA
>Ga0116144_10005567_pt1 | contig 11361 bp, 8 predicted proteins | sample AD_UKC035_MetaG_FD_89746 | JGI IMG/M metagenome (GOLD analysis project Ga0116144, IMG submission 89746) | Active sludge microbial communities of municipal wastewater-treating anaerobic digesters from USA - AD_UKC035_MetaG | ecosystem: Engineered > Bioreactor > Anaerobic > Digestate | place: USA... | reverse complement strand
TCCTGTTTGGCTTCGCGCTGCTGGCCAGAAAAAATATCTACCAGCGACCGCTCGTCGACTCGTCGGATTGCATCGAAATCAGGGAAGGGCGGCATCCGGTAGTGGAACGATTAATGCAGGGGGAACGCTTCATACCCAATGACGCGTACCTGTCGAGCACAGGTGAACAGATCGTCGTTCTGACCGGTCCGAACATGGCAGGCAAGAGTACCTGGCTGCGGCAGGTAGCCCTGATCACGCTTATGGCGCAGATCGGCAGTTTCGTCCCGGCAAAGCATGCCCGCATCGGGGGAGTGGACCGAATTTTTACCCGCATTGGAGCGGCTGATGCTATCACCCGCGGCCAGAGTACCTTTATGGTAGAAATGCAGGAGACGGCAAATATTTTAAATAATGCGACGGCACGAAGCCTGATTATCTTGGATGAAATAGGGCGGGGTACATCGACGTTTGACGGTCTATCCATAGCGTGGGCAGTGGTCGAATATCTGCACAATGGTTGGGATGATTTGAACCATGAAGGAAACAAAGGGGAAGAAAAAAAATCAGAAAATAACCATGGCCCCAAGACATTGTTTGCGACGCATTACCACGAACTCATTCAGCTGGCTGATGAGCTGCCGCGGGTCAAAAATTTCAACATCGCGGTCAAGGAAATTGATGGCAAGGTTGTGTTTCTCCGGCGGATTGTCCCCGGCGGGGTAGACGAAAGTTATGGCATTCATGTCGCGCAGCTCGCCGGTCTGCCGCGGGAGGTTCTGGCACGAGCCGAGCGTGTACTCGAGCAGATCGAATCGACAAGCGGCGGGCTTGACGAGCGCTTGCGCCGGACACGGCAGTCGCTCCATCAGCAGCAAATGGCTTTTGTCGCCGTGAGTGTTTCCTCTTCCCCTGATGCTTCGGAGGACAAAGAGCATGCAGCTGTGCACCGTGAGCAAAAGAATCCGGCGTTAGAAGCGTTGAAAGAGGTCAAGATCGAGACGCTCACCCCGCTGGAAGCGTTGAACAAGCTGGCGGAGCTCAAGAAGCAGGCGAATTAGCGTGTTTGTGTTTGTCATTTGGACATTGCGACCGGGATCAGATAGGTGCTTTCTCACAGGAAAATGATATGCCGGCTGGTAAACTGTCTCGGTTCAATGAAGGGTTGCATTTTGTAACTACCAAAACATACCGCAATCATACCTATTTTGCGGATACAAGGTGTTGTGAGATTCTGATAGAGCAGTTGGATTATTATCGTGGCAGATATGGGTTTAAGATTTCGGGATATGTTATTATGCCGGATCATTTACATGTGCTATTGTGGTGGGAGACGGATGAGAAACCTGATTTGACTATTTCTAAAATAATGCAAGGTATTAAGAGCATTGTCGCCAAAAGGATTATCCAATATGTGAAGATAGGCGAGAGCACGTGCTCTCGCCTATCAGATGATTGGTATCATGAGAATCCTCATAAGAGGATGGGACAAGAGCACACGCCCCCTTCGGTCAGGATTTGGCAACCGTCGTTTTATGATTATATTGTCCTGTCGCAGGAAAAATTCGTCGAAAAGCTGAGTTACATGCACAACAATCCGGTTAATGCAGGATTGGTATCTGAGGCGGAACTATGGAAATTTTCATCCTGTGCGTGGTATACAAAACGGAAAGAATATGTACTTGAGATGGATGGAAATATATAGAATGTAGAATCTAGAAAATAGAATCTAGGATCTAGAAGAAAGAATTCAGGGTGAAGGCCCTAGGATGAAGGTAAAATTTATGGTCAAAGATAAAATCAAAGAATGGGTAAAACGTTATGCGCCGGCAGAAGTTGTTGCCATCTGCACGGCGCTGCTGGGTGCCGGTCTGTTTCACCTGTTATTTCGGAATAGTATCACTACTGCGCTTGCCGGTACCTGGGGTGAGAATCTCGGATACTACAGCGTTATCATCTGGCAGGATACGCGCCGACAATCGCGTGATCGCAGGGCAACTGGTGAACGGTATCGTGCGCAGGATGTATTATTATTGATACGTAATTTGGTAATTGAATTCGGTCCAGGCGAGTATCTGGACAGCTTTATCATCAGACCTGGATGCATGTATCTGTTTCCCAGGTTAACTGGGAACGTGATGCTCGGGATCGCGATTGGCAAGATCGTCGCTGATGTGATTTTTTACATTCCGACAATCATAGCCTATGAGGTGCGGAAGAAATATTTACATACTTTATAAACTACGTTCTTATTGGTTGTTTGATAAAGGCGGGGTACCATGTACCGCGTTATCCATAGCCTTCAGAATGTCAGGTTTGAGGGTATGAGCTAAGTGTATCAATCTTGTAAATTCGGTCCAGATATCCAATGCCCGTATAGCATGTGTCTTCGGTTCGTTAGCGGGACCGGAGAGTATTTCAGCCTGATCATGTTCTTCGGCCCAGGGGAGAATTCCAGGTAACAACCGAAGTGCCCGTAATTCTTCCAATATTCCAGGATACCGACGGGCTCTTTGGACGATCCAGCCCAGGAAAATACGCGTCTCCCCTCGCACTGCTTTCCGACCTGGATCAGTTGGTTCGATATCATCCGATTCGGTATGACGATGCCCGCCATAAATCATGAATGCGTGTTCTACAAAAGCTCTGGCTTTCTCTGGTGTTGTACAATCATTGCGAAGCTGTTGCGCAAGTCCGACGATATGATCCTGCATTGCATTGCTATCGTGCGTGTAGATAACCATTTTTTTATCAGGGGCATCCTGCACAAGTTGTTTTAACAGTGCTTCCTGGGCTGCAATTTCTCTCTGAGCATACTCAGATATTTCCAGATATAACGGGTCTTGATTATTCAGGCCTGCGACGCAGAGAGAATCCTGCAGTGCCCGTAACTGACCATGCTCAGACAGATGCGCTGAACATACCATAGCAACCTGCCTTTGAGAGCTCTCGTCTACGAATCTACCAACCTGTGGACCGAATGCCAAACGGCCAAGGTACCAGCGCAGAGCGGGATTTATTGCTGCTTTTTTGTTGGGTTGTAATTCGTCCCATGCCCGAGAAATAGATTCCCAGGAATATCCTTGTTTTACCGCATCGAGGATCAGGCGATACTGTCCGAGATCCATGGTGCCATATTTTTTAGCAATCGGCTTAAAATTCATGTCAACCTCAGCAGCCCCGAGATACCAGGAATCATGATTGCCAGTAGTCACCGCGATACCTTGGCATTCTTTTTGACCTGCATGGTGCCATGCATTATGCAGATATCGTTCTATACCAGCAGCAGCGCTCAGCCAGCTAGCTGAAATATACGCATCGATGGTATCGCCAAACTGTATAAGCATACCTTGACTCTTGTACATGTGCTGTATGTGCTGTCTGGCGAGATGCATGACGACGCGTGTCATGGCATCAGCACGCCGGGAAAGCTGGCGCAGGGGTTTACTGAGGAACTCAAGGGCAGGTATATGAGAGAGGGTGGCGACCAGTCGACGGCCATCGCTGATTTGATCGTGCCTGTCCATACTAGCGAGATGCAGATCAGACAGGCCTACCACATGCTCCGGGATGCCCTGTCTCGTGAGTGCGTCAAGTAGTTTGTCTTCAGTTATACCTGCTCCAAGGTAATCTCCGTTCAAGGCAGGACGCATAAAAGATTGCCGAGGATTCGTCACCTCGGGATGAGGTTCTAATTCTTGAAGTATCTGCCAAAATTTTTCGCAGGCAGATGATTCCAGTTCCGCACTTCCTTCTTCAATTGATACTGCTTCCAACACCATAGCCTGACCGGATTAAAAGTGTATTATTATAGTATATCAGTATCACGGTCAGAAGGGTAGCTCTGTCAGCATTATTAGCATTTGAAGAGATTAAGCCAATAGTGTGCTTGCTTCATCAGTCGCAGCTGATAGTTTTAGCAAAGTGTCTTATTTTTTTATTAGAGTAGTGAAATCAGCAGTTGGGCAGCGATAATCTTCACAACGGTTGCCGTAGGATAGACGATGGTATACCAGAGGCTGGGAAGGTCAGACTGGGCTTTTTCATTCGCATACGCCAGACAGGCCGGCTGGGTCTGGATGGCTGATACTATACCCATGATGGCAGCAAAGGGCAGCTTGAGATAATAGTAGCAGATCAGGATGGTTGCCAGGGCGAGGAGCGAGGTCAGACAGGCGCCGATCAGGAGCAGTGGCAGAACAGTATTGTTTTGCAGAACCGCTGTGAAATTTCCACCGGTCCGCAGCCCGATGCCGGCGAGGAAAAGCACGAGACCGATTTCTCGCAAAACGAGATTGGCATTGTGTGGAAGGCTCCAGCGGATCGAGCCGGTCCGGTTCCATTTGCCGAGGAAAATGGCGGCAATGAGTGGGCCTCCGGCCAGACCGAGCTTAAACGTCGACCCTCCCGGCAGGGGAAGCGGGATGAGTCCGATGAAAATGCCAATGAGTATCCCGAGAGAGACCGAGAAAAAATCAGTTTCTGACAGAGAGGTGATGGCGTTGCCAAAGAAATTTGTCAGACGGGGCACGTCCTCGCGGTAAGCGATGAAACGGATCTGGTCTCCGAGTTCGAGAGTGGTGCTGGCGGTTGGCATGATTTCTATGCCACCACGCCGCAGCCGGGAGATGGTGATGCCGTTCATATGGCTGATTTCCTGGATGGTTCTGCCGGCGATCTGCTTGTTTGAGACAAAGACAACCGGAGAGGAAATGCCATTTTGCTCGAGCTCGAGGCATCGGTCGCTGGCTGCCCCGAGCAGGCCATGAGCGATTTCCTGAACTGAGGCATCGCCGATCACGGTGAGCATATCGTTTTCTTCCAGAACCGTATCAGTAGTTGCCAGCTTGACGCCGGTCTTTTTTTCGATGCGGCCGGTGAGGATTTTAAGCACGCTGCTCTGACGGGCAATGCGGATGAAGTCGCTGATTTGCTTTCCGAACATGGCCGGATTACGCACCGCGTAGGTGCGGACAATGATGTGCTCGCTGGCTGAGCCGAAGTCGCGTCCGGCAGCAGCAGCCTCAGCTGAAAAGTCAATTTTCTTGAGGGAAGAAAACAGCTGGAAGGCGATGATGATGCCGAGGACGCCGAAGGGATACGCCAGGCTGTAGCCCATAACAACCTGGCTGCCCAGCTTGGCAAGCATATCGGTCTGCATGGAGCTGGCGGCTGGCAACTGCGGGAGTGTTTCCAGGACTACTGCCAGGGCGGGGGTGTTGGTATGGGCTCCACAGAACAGCCCGGCGATGGTTGCAGCCGACTGTTTGCCGATAATGATCAACAAGCCCGCTAGCGCCAGAGAACCCGTTAGTACCATTACAGAGATAAGATTGGCTTTCAGTCCCCGGCTGCGCAGGTTGGCGAAGAACGTCGGTCCGGCATGCAGACCGATCGTATAGACAAACAGAACCAGTCCGAAGGAATACACGAATTCCGGCAGCTCGACGTCCGGGAACAGCGCGGCAAAGGCGATGCCGACAAAGAGCACGGCTGATACGCCGAAATTGATACCGAGGATTTTTAATCTGCCGAGAAAAAAGCCGACACCGATGACGAGGAACAGGGAGAGGATATTGTTTGAGACAAAAAGTTCATGGAGTGAATCGTACATGGTAACTTTCTCAAAGTTTTTTTTCGCAACAGTTTTTAATCATAGGCGATACTGACAAAAAAAACAAGCATTGTAGCTTGTCTTGAGCTGGGACAGCGTATATACTATTTTTGCGTTATAGCACATCACATATTCTGAGGTCGGGTGATCCGCCTTCGCTGATGCTACGGCGGGGATTCCCGAGCCGGTGGTACATGAACCAGCTTGAATGCGGTTCATGACAGCCCGAGCATGTAGCTTTGGCTTGAAAGTCCATAACCCCGACATATATGTCGGGCTGAACTGGTGATCCGCCTTTGCCGAGGTTTCGGCGGGTGGAGATTCCAGTACCGACGGTCCCTATAGCAGAGCAAACTCGTTATAGGGGGACAGCCCGGATGAAAGAAGGAAACCGTGATGCGCGGAAAAAATCCCTGAGCATTTTTTCCGCGCATCAACACGCCCAGGGGTTTCCTCGGGCTTTTTTTGTATTAACGGGACATACTCGTGAAGAAGTTTCTCTACGGAATCGGTTCGATTATCAGCATCCTTGCTCTCTGGCAGGCACTGTCGCTGTTGGGAGGCTATCCCCGCTTCATCCTACCGGCACCGGTGGAGGTGCTGGTCAGGGCACAGCGGCTCATGAGCAGCGGTCAGCTGTTACCCCATCTAAGCGTTACACTCGCAGAAAGCCTGGCTGGATTTGCCGTCAGCGCACTTCTAGCACTTATCCTCGGGTATCTGGCTGCCTCCTACCGCAGATTCCATCTGTTCGTTAAACCGTATATCCTCGGCTTGCAGGCAGTACCAGTGCTGGCTGTTGCCCCTTTGCTTATCATCTGGTTCGGGAGTGGATTTGGCACCAAGGTGATCATCGCCAGCCTTATTTCTTTTTTACCCATGTTTGCCGCTGATCTACAGGCGTTCAGATCAATTGGGCAGGTGTTGCGTTGGGACATGCAGCTGCTAGGTGCGACCCGCTGGCAAACATTTTTCAAGCTAGAGCTGCCCGCAGCAGCACCGGGGATTTTAACCGGTATGAAAGTCGGAGCAAGTCTTTCGCTCATGGGAGCGGTGGTCGGTGAATTCGTCGGAGCGCAGCGTGGGCTCGGCTACCTGATCAATCTCGGCAAAGGACTGTTGGACACACCGCTGGTTTTTACTGCGATAGCATTGCTGGTTATCCTCGGACTGGGGTTGTATGCCGTGATGACAGGACTGGAGAAACTGTTACTCAGTCTGCGCTAAGGTATGCAGTCGGGTCAGTAGAAGGTTGTGAAATTTTTAATAATTTTAATTTAAGGAAAAGGGAATGAAAAAAACGATGATGCTTATCGGGGTGGCTGGCATGCTTTTTTTGACTGGGTGTGAGGTCGATGAGGAGACACCGGAACAAAATGAACCAAAGGAAAAACAGAAAGTAACGTTGAGCATGGGTTTTATCCCCAATGTACAATTTGCTCCCTTTTATATTGCCCAGGAAAAGGGCTACTTTGCCGAACAGAATCTCGAAGTAACTTTTGACTATGGCATGGCTCCTGACCTGGTCCAGCTGGTCGGCTCCGGAGAGCGCCAGTTTGCCATGACTGACGGCGAGCAGGTTCTGATAGCCCGCAGTCAGGAGATCCCGGTCCGGTCAGTTCTGCAGCTCTATCAGGAAGCGCCGGTTTCTATTGTCTCTTTGACAGAGTCAGCGATTGCGAAACCAGAAGATCTCAAAGGGAAGAAAGTCGGCATCCCCGGTTTATACGGCTCTAGTTATACAGCTTTGTTGGCTTATCTCGCTGAGCAGCAAATGACCCAGGATGACATCCAGCTGGAAAGCATCGGCTACACGCAGGTGGAAAGCCTGGTATCCGATGTCGTGGATGCGGTGGTGGTGTTCACGAACAATGAGCCGATCCAGCTGCGTGAACGCGGGTATACGATCAATGAGTTCATCGTTACGGATGCGGTTGACTATACCGGGGCAGCCCTGATCACCAGCGAAGCAATGCTTGCGGATGACAGGGAAATAGTTGAGGGAGTCGTGCGGGCTATCGAGCAGGCCATGGCTTATGCAATCGAGCATCCGGAGGAAGCATTTGAGATCAGCGCCGCCGCCATACCTGACCTTGCCGAGGAAAACTATCCGGTGCAGCGGCAGGTGCTTACGAAGAGCATGGAGCTCTGGCAGTCAGAAGCTACCCGTGAGAATGGGCTTGGGTATCATAACTGGGAGATCTGGAACGCAACGCAGCGGACTCTTGTTAATCTCGAACTGGTGCCTGCGGATCTGGATTATCGGGAGGGGTTTACGAATGAGCTGTTGAGCGGTGAGCTGTGAGCCACGTCGTTCGCGAACCCCGTCACTCGCGAGCGACCGGGCGGAACGACGTGGTGAGCGGAGAGCAATGGGCATAGAGCTGGAAGAAGTAACGTACACGATTAATCAGGATAAGAATGAACAGGAAAGTTGAAGCCGCTATACAAATTAAAAATCTGATCAAAAAATATGATGATGAGCATCCGATCGTAGCGCTTGATGATGTCAATTTTTCAGTCAAACGGAACAGCTTCACTACGATCATCGGTCCCTCCGGGAGCGGTAAATCGACGGTGCTTAAATTAATCGCTGATTTGAAGCAACCGTCCGGTGGTTCGGTCATGATTAACGGAAAACCACCAGCCCAGGCAGTTGTTGCCCGGGAGATCGGCATGGTATTCCAGAAGCCGGTGCTCTATCCCTGGAGGTCAGTGGAGCGGAATGTGGCGCTGCCTTTGGAACTCAATAACCACGAAGTCCCCGAAGGACACGAAGAACACAGAGATAATCTAAAAAATAATAAAACAATAAAACAATGTATAGATAATCAAGTGAAAGACGTTTTAATTTCGGTTGGCTTGTCAGCTTTTGGCAAGCACATGCCGGATCAACTGTCCGGCGGGATGCAGCAGCTGGTAGCTCTGGCTCGCGCGCTCGTGACCGAACCAGAGGTGCTTTTGCTTGACGAACCCTTCGGGGCGCTCGATGAACTTACGCGCGAGCGTATGGATATGGAGCTGCTGCGTATACTTGAACAGAGAAAGCAGACAGTTCTGATGGTCACGCATTCCATCCGGGAAGCGGTGCTGCTTTCGGATGAGGTAATCGTTTTTTCGCCGCGACCGGGCAGGGTTTCGGAAATCATTCCTGTGGATCTGCCGCGGCCGCGTACGGTGGAGATGATGGAGCAGGAAGTGTTTTCAACCTGCGAAAGTCAGGTGCGAAAAGCCTTGCGCACCAGCTGGATCCGCGGCAAGATCATCAAGGGCTTCGGCCGCGGCAAAACGCTCGGCTTTCCGACCCTGAACCTGGACATTTCCGCCTTTCCCTACCGGCATGGGGTGTATGCGGTGCGCATCAGGATTGATGGCAGGGAGTACCAGGGCGTGCTACACTATGGACCGCAGGCAACCTTTGCCGGGACGCAGGACTGGATCGAGGTCTATGTGTTCGACTTCGCGGGCGGTCAGCAGAGCGGAGCGGTGGAAGTACAGACTGCTGATTTCCTGCGTGCACCGGTGAAATTCGCAAGCGCCGATGAGCTGGTAGCGCAGATGCAGAAGGATTGCGAGCAGGCGCGGCGAAAACTAGTGTAGTCCTGTGTACAGTCAGAGAAAGGGAATATACTATGGTAGAAGGTGATTTGGAAGGGGGCGCTGGTGGAGGTTTCGATAGTGGAGAGAATCTAGGCGAAAAAGCCGCGGAGTACGTGGCGCATTGTCTTGATTTGCGCCAGGGTGATAGTCTAGTAATCCTCTATGACGGTGAAGACGGGAGAGAAAAAATTGCTGAGGCGTTACTTGCATGTGCTCAAAAGATCGGGGTTGAGGTAAGATGCGTTAATCTGGATGATTATATGCAATCCGAAGGTCAAGATTTCAATATTGAAGCTTTAAAGGCACATATTCTTTCCTGCCGGCCGACAAAAAGTTATCTGGCATCCAAATGTCCGCACCGCGCTGAGATTATGCGTGACATTCTTGGCTGCATGCCTCTTGAGGAAAGCCAAACCGGGCTCGCGACTCTGCACGGTCACGATCCGGAGTTGACCTGGGAGCAATTTCTCATGTACGGCCAGATCGATATGAGAAAAATCGAGCAAAGGGCCAACGAAGTAGTCGAGCTGATGCGTGCCGGGCAGTTTTACATTGAGGATGAATTAGGTACGAGACTCAATGTGCAGCTGGATACAGACAGGTATCAAGTTATCCGGGGTACCGGAAGTGTCGCGGACATGGCTGCGGATTATTATGATGATCCGAACAGGAAGGGAAATTTCTGGACCAATGTACGGGGCGGTGAAGTGTTCACTTTTCCTCCGGTTGTGGAAGGAACGATTGTCACGCCATTTCGTCATGCCTACTGGGAGGATGTTTTTGCTGAGTATGCTGACTTGGATGGTCAGGTACAACTGGTTTTTCAGATTAAGCCTAATGGCGATAGGACCTTTTCCTATATTTACGACGTCGCAGTAACTGATGCTGTGGATGAATCTCTGCGACCGCGAGTGAAGGCATTTGTAACCGCCATTACGCGATGGCTGGGCATAGGAGAGGAACCAATTAATCCCCATGCGATTATTGGTGAGATTGGTATTGGTCTGGTTGATGGCTCCCCCATAGGGGACGCGACGCATGATGAAAAGTTGCGGGGGACATTCCATATAGCGCTTGGCGGAGCCCCGGATACCAAAGCTACGGCACGGGCACGCCAGCAGGGACAGTTCCCGTATGAAGTGACAGACAAAATGCGCCATCTCGACATAGTGTGTCCCTGGGAGGTTACAAAATTATTTTCGGAATATGCAAAAATTATACGCCATAGATATGATTTAAAAGAAACCGATAAAGTTTTGATTGTGTATGCGGGCTCAGAACAATTCCAACGAGCTTATCAGCTACTACAAATAATAACACGTGCAGTACCAGCCGTAGGACTGCTTGATGAATTGGAGGGAGATGATCTAGATGCCAAAAAAGGCTCGGGAAGGTTTTCTTATCGTGTTGAAGAAGCAGCGAAAAGTTATACAAAAGTTCTAACAGTAGAATAATCTTTTTTATGGATTCTGGTATGATTCAAATTCTACCTCAGCATCTCCAGCATAAAATCGCCGCCGGTGAGGTGGTAGAACGACCGGCATCGGTGATTAAAGAGTTGGTGGAAAATGCCTTGGATGCGCATGCGACGAGGGTCAGCGTTGAGATTATCGGTGGAGGCATAGACCGCATCGTTGTTCGGGACGATGGCATAGGCATGGATCGCGCTGATGCGGAGCTTGCCTTCCAGCGATACGCGACGAGCAAGCTGGCTACAGAGGAAGACCTGTTTCGCATTGCTACCTTCGGCTTCCGCGGAGAGGCGCTCGCGAGCATTGCGGCTGTGAGCGAAGTGACCCTGGAAACACGTCAGGCAGAATCCCTGACCGGAACGCGGGTGGTCATGAGCGGGGGAGTCCGGCAGGCAAGCGAAGCCTGCGGCTGTTCGGCTGGGACGCGCATCACGGTGAGCAAGCTTTTCTTCAATACGCCGGCCCGGCGGAAATATTTGAAAGCAGTGCAGACCGAGCACCGTCATTGCCTGGAAGCAGTGATTGATCAGGCGATCATCCGCCCGGAAATCGGTTTCAATTTTGCTTCCAATGAGCGCGTCTTTTTTGACTGTCCTGCCGGGCAGGAGCATGCAGAGCGTCTCGCGGACGTGCTCGGCAGCGAGTGGGCAGACGGCATCCTGGGGGTGGAGCATGAAGCCTGGCCGTATGCAGTGC
>Ga0116144_10005565_pt1 | contig 11362 bp, 11 predicted proteins | sample AD_UKC035_MetaG_FD_89746 | JGI IMG/M metagenome (GOLD analysis project Ga0116144, IMG submission 89746) | Active sludge microbial communities of municipal wastewater-treating anaerobic digesters from USA - AD_UKC035_MetaG | ecosystem: Engineered > Bioreactor > Anaerobic > Digestate | place: USA... | reverse complement strand
GGCATGCCGGCCATGCCATCGCCGACCGCCGCGAGGATCGCGAGGTCGCGATCGATGTCGACGCTCTGGATCTGTCCGTCGGCGAGTTCGCGCGCGAAGGCCTCGCGCACGGCCCGCATGGCCGCGTCGGCCTGCGCCTCGGGGACCGCGCAGCAGATCGAATGCTCCGAACTGCCCTGCGAGATCAGGATCACGGAGATGTCGGCCTCGCGCAATGCGCCGAACAGCCGATGCGCCGTGCCGGGGACGCCGATCATGCCCGCACCCTCGACATTCACCAGCGCCACCTGCTCGATGCTCGTGATGCCCTTGACCGGCATGCTGGAACGCGGCTCCGCGCAGATCAGCGTCCCGGGCCGGTCCGGCGCGAAGGTATTGCGGATCCGGATCGGTATGTGCTGGCCGACGGCCGGCGCCATGGTCTGCGGGTGGATGACCTTGGCGCCGAAGTACGCAAGTTCCATCGCCTCGCTGTAGGACAGCGAGTCGATCACGCGCGCATCGGGCACGCGGCGCGGGTCGGCCGACAGTACGCCGTCGACATCGGTCCAGATGACGATCTCGCCCGCATCGAGCAGCGCGCCGAAGATCGAGGCGGAGAAGTCGCTCCCGTTGCGGCCGAGGGTCGTCTGCACGCCGTTGCGGTCCGAGGCGATGAAGCCAGTGATCACGAGCGTGCGCGGACCCGGGCCCCCGGCCAGTTCGGCGAGGCGCGCACGCGACTCGCCCCACTGTACGGCCGGCCCCAGGGGGCCCCATTCGACGATCAGTACCGTGCGGGCATCGACCCAATCGATCGCGCCCTTGCGCTGACCGCGGTGCGCCAGGTATTCGCGAAACAGCCGCGTCGACCACAGCTCACCGTAGCCGACGATCAGGTCGCGCACCGCGCCGGATGCCGACCGGGTCAGGCGCACGGTATTGAGTATGCCCTCGAGATCGTGGCAATCGCGGTCGAAGGCGGCGAGCCACAGGCGGGCGCCCGTCTCGCCGAGTGTCGCGGTCGCGATGCCGGCATGCCGGGCGCGCAGCTGGTCGAGTTCGCGCCGCACGCCGTCCTGCTGACGCTCGGCGATCTGCACCAGCTGGTAGAGCGCATCGGTCACACCGCGACAGGCGGAGAGCACGATGCCGAGTCGCTCATCGGGCGATGCCTCGATGATCTTCGCGACGCGTTCGAAGCAGGCCGCATCGGCGACACTCGAACCGCCAAACTTGTGGACACGCCAGGCGGTCCGATCGGAACCGGTCATTGATTCTCTCGAGAGGGGGGCAAAAACCTCGGAATGCTAATGCCTGCATGCCATTGGACGCAATATAATGATCGGATACGTGGAACATGAACTGCATCGCCTCCTGCCGTTCTATGCCAGTTCGCGTGCCGCCGCCGAGCCCCTTGCGCTCGCGCTGGTGCTGCGCACGGCGGGTTCGACCTATCGCAAGCCCGGGGCGTGGATGCTCATTGCCCGGGACGGCCGCTGCGCCGGCCTGCTCTCCGGAGGCTGTCTCGAGGGCGACCTGCGCGAACACGCCGTGCGCGTCATTGAAAGCGGAGTAGCCGTGATCGTCAGCTACGACATGCGCGGTCCCGATGATGAACTGTGGGGGCTCGGCACCGGCTGCGAAGGCGCAATGGACATCCTGCTGATGCGAGTCAGTGAGGTGGAACACTGGCAGCCGCTCGATGCGCTCGCTCGTGCACAGCAGCGGGGCACAGCCTGCGAGTTCGGCGTCGTGATCTCCGCTACGCCCGGCGGGTTGCCGCTCGGTGCGATCGAGCTTTCGCCCGTCGGTTCGACCGATGTCTTCATCGTGCGGATCGATCCGCCTCCGCATCTGCTGCTGCTGGGCGGCGGGCCGGATGCGCTGCCCGTCGCCGAACTCGCGAGCTTCCTCGGCTGGCGGGTGACCGTCGTCGATCACCGCCCCGCCTACACGCAACCGGAACGCTTTCCCGCAGGCACGCGCGTGATCACCGCGCGCGCAGGGGAATTCGCGGCACAGTGCGACGTCGCGGGCTTCGATGCTGCCGTGGTCATGAGCCACCACCTCGACTCCGATCGTGCATGGCTGCTGGAACTTGCGGCGACCTCGATCGGCTATGTCGGGCTGCTCGGTCCGCCGCCGCGGCGCGCACGGCTGTTGCGCGAACTGGGCGCCAGTGCGGCGCCCTTGCAGGGACGCCTGCGCGCACCGGTCGGGCTCGACCTCGGTGCGCGCTCGCCCACGACGATCGCGCTCGCCATCGTCGCCGAGATCCAGGCGCACCTCGCCGGCACCAGCGCCGGCCCACTGTCGCACTGATGGAGGCGCTGCCGGCTTTCGCACTTGCACTGGCTGGCACGGGACTGGTCGCCGGCCTGATCGCCGGCCTGCTTGGTGTCGGCGGCGGCATCGTCATCGTGCCGGTACTCGACGCCGTGTTGATCGGCGCAGGTGTCGCGCCCGAATGGAGCATGAACGTCGCCGTCGCCACGTCGCTCGCGACGATCGTCCCCACCTCCATCGCGTCGGCTCGCGCGCACCACGCACGTGGCGCGGTCAACTGGCCGCTCGCGCGCCGCTGGGGCGGCCCTATCGTCGCCGGTGCGTTCGTCGGCGGCCTGCTCGCTGCGCGCGCATCGAGCGCAGGGCTCGCAGCGCTTTTCGGCATCGTCGCCGCTGTGGTGGCGACCAGAATGTTCCTGCCGTTCGACCACCTGCGGCTCGCCCCCTCGCCGCCACGCGGCCTGCCCGGCGCAGCCACCGGTACCGGCATCGGTGCGCTATCGGCCATGCTCGGCATCGGCGGCGGCACGCTGGCCGTGCCGGCATTGACCCTGGCCGGCGAACCGATCCATCGCGCCGTGGCGACCGCCGCATTCTTCGGGTTGCTGGTCAGCGGGCCCGGCACCCTCGCCTACCTGCTCGCATTGCCCGCCGCCGAACTCCCGCCCGGCACCGTCGGCCTCGTGAATCTCCCTGGTGTCGCGCTGATTGCGCTGGCCACGATCGTCACGGTGCCGCTCGGCGCACGCATCGCGCACGCACTGGGCCCGCGAGCGCTCTCGATGGCTTTCGGGGCCTTTCTGCTGATGGTCGCCGCGCGCATGCTGTGGCGGGTTATTGTCGTCTGACTGCCCGCCGCCCGACAGGCGGACGCGCACCAGGCGCTGACAATTCTTTACAGCGGCGCGCATATCGTCCCGCATTGTCTTTTGCTAACGTTTCCGTAACGGGATTTCGCGAGACGACCATGTACATCAACTTCTGGTATCCGGTCATCCGTACCGTCGATCTCGGTACGACTCCGCAGCGGATTCGTATCCTCGCCCACAATTTCGTCGTGTTTCGCGACGCGGCCGGCAAGCCCGCGGTGCTTTCCGACACCTGCGTACACCGCGGCGGCTCGCTGTCGGGCGGCAAATGCAAGGAGGACGGCACCGTGCAGTGCCCGTACCACGGCTGGCGCTTCGACCGTGACGGCAAGTGCACCCGCATTCCCTCGCTCGGCATCAATGCGAAGATTCCACCGCGCGCGCGCGTCGACGCCTACCCGGTCGAGGAGCGCTACGGCATCGTATTCGCCTTCCTCGGCGACCTGCCCGCTGCCGAGCGGCCGCCGATCATGCCGATCTTCGAGGCCGACGACCCTGCCTGGCGTTCGACCGTGGTCATGTTCGAAGTCCCGTTTCACTACGAACGGTCGATCGAGAACGGGCTCGATCCCGCGCACAACGAATACGTGCACTCGACACACGGCTTCCAGGGTGAGCGCGAAAGCGAGTACCGCGTCAACGAACTCGTGCCCGAGCAGAACAACCCCTGGGGTTTCGGCTTCATGCACACCTACGATGCGCCGCCACTGCGCAAGTCGGTGATGCGTCTGGCACGCACCAAGGGCGGGAAGATGCAGGCCGGCTCGGGCACCTACGGCCCGAACCAGATGTGGACCTACATCCACATGACCGAAACGAAGGCGATGCACCAGTACCTGTTCGAGGCGCCGATCGACGAGACGCACACACGCGTCTTCCTGGTCAATAACCGCAACATCGTGTTTTACCGCAGTGGCCTGCGCGCGAAGCTCAACAGCTGGTTCGACAAGAAGGTCACCGAACGCAATATGTTCGTCGCCGGCGAGGACATCGTGGTCGTGCGCGAAGTGCAGCCGAGGCTGACACCACCGTCGACGGCACGGGAGCTGATGATGCCCGCCGACAAGGTGATCGCGCAGTATCGCGACAAGCTTGAGGAATTCGAGAAAAAGGGCTGGCGCCTCGACATGCAGCGAATCAAGCGGGACTACGAGCGCGGCGACGTGATCTACGCGATTCCGTCACCGGGGCGGCGCGAATCGAAGGGCTGGGTGCTCGAAGCGGTGCCGCTGATACCGGCATCGCCCGCACCGGGACAGATGGCCCAACGCGCGACCGGCTGACCGGCAACCGACCCGCCCGGCGGGCCGCGTGGGCTGCTACAGTCCACGTATGGATGAACTCGCGATACTGCGCGGCCAGATTGCGACCGAGCGCCGCCACCTCATTGCCGTGAAGGGCGCATGCCGCGCCGCCCTGCCAGCCGCGCGCCAGACGACTGGTGCCGACGAGTTCGCCCGGATCGCCGGCGACTACCTGCAGCATATCGGGCGCCGCATGCTCGCGCAGGACCATGCACATGTCGTGCTGCTGCGGCCACGGCTCGCTGCCGGCGATGTGGCGAGCCACCGGTTGCTCGACGAACTCGAGGCGACACTCGGACAGCTGCGCACCGCACTGCAGGCGCTCGAAACCGGGACCGATCGCATCGCGGGCCTGTTCGATTACCTGGATTTCATCGATAGCGTCATGGCGAAGCGGCGCCACGCCCTCGAGCCGCTGCTGGCCGCGCACTACTCGATCGAGGACTGGCGCGCGGCCGCGTTCGTCGACGCCGACAGCATCCTCGAGGAGCGCGAGCGCTATGCGGCCTGCCGGGCGGCCGCGCCGGCCGGTGCGTTCGCGCCCGAGGGGGAGACCTGAACATGGACATGCCCGGCGGCGAGTTGCCCAGCCTGCACGCCATCGTGCTCGCCGCGGGGGCTTCGACGCGGTTCGGTTCACCGAAGCAGCTCGTGCGCATCGACGGTCGGCCACTGTTGCACGCGGTGGTTACACGTGCGGTCGAGGTGGCGGGGCATTCGGTCACTGTCGTGCTGGGCGCTCACGCCGGCGAGCTCACGGCCCTGCTGCGTCATACGCCTGCATCGATCGTGGTCAACCGCGATTGGGAGGAAGGCATCGCCAGTTCGATCCGCGCCGGGATGGCGCAGTTGCCGGGCGCGGCCGACGGCGTGCTGCTGATGCTCGCGGACCAGGCAAGCGTCACCGCCGACGACCTTCGCCGTCTCGCCGGCGCGTGGCGGCGCCAGCCGGATTCGATCCTCGCGGCGCAATACAGCGGTGTCACCGGCGTGCCGGCCATCTTTCCGCGCTGGGCTTTCCGCGACCTCGCGCAGCTGCGCGGCGATCGCGGCGCGCAGTTGCTGCTGCAGCGCTACGCCGATCGCGTGGCGCGCCTGCGCATGGTCTCGGCCGCCATCGACATCGATCGACCGGAGGATCTGCTGGCCGTTGAAACGGGCATCGACCGACGCCCGCCGCCGCCGCAGTAGCACATGCAGGAGTTCATCGACTCCAACCTGGTGCAGCCGCTGACCGGCATCCCTTACGCTGCCGTGGCCGTCGGTCTGCTGGTGCTTGCGCTCGTCGCCTGGCTGGCCAACTGGGTGACGCGACGCGTGCTGCTCGCCGTGGTCGGGCGCGCGGCCAGGGCGTCGACGAGCAAGTGGGACGACGCGATCATGGGGCGTCGTGTGCTGGCGCGCCTCGCCAACGTGGTGCCGGCATTGATTGTCCTCGGCGGCATCGGGATGGTGCCGGGCGTGCCGGACTGGCTGGATCTGGTGATGCGCAACGTCGCCCTTGCCTACGTCGCGCTGAGCGTCGCGATGGCCATCGGCAATCTGCTCAATGCGCTCAACGACCTCTACGAGCAGACCAGCCGCCATGCGACACGGCGCCCGATCAAGGGCTACCTGCAACTGGTGAAGATCGTAGTCTACATCATTGCCGGCGTGGTGATCATCGCCTCGTTGATCGGCAGGTCGCCGCTGGTGCTGCTGACCGGCCTCGGCGCGATGACGGCGGTGCTGATGCTCGTCTTCAAGGACACCCTGCTGTCGCTGGTGGCCAGCATGCAGCTGTCGAGCAACGACATGCTGCGCGTGGGCGACTGGATCGAGATGCCGAGCCAGAATGCGGACGGCGACGTGATCGACATCAGCCTGCACACGGTGAAGGTGCAGAACTGGGACAAGACGATCAGCACCATCCCTACCTGGAAGCTGATCAGCGAGAGCTATCGCAACTGGCGCGGCATGAGTGAATCCGGCGGGCGGCGCATCAAGCGCGCGCTGCTGATCGACCAGAGCTCGGTGCGCTTCCTCGAACCCGAGGAGCGCCGGCACCTGCGCCGGATCGCGCTGATAGACGAGTACCTGGACAAGCAACAGGCGGAACTCGACGCCTACAATGCCGGGCTGGCCGCGGCCGGCAAGGATCCGGTGAACAACCGGCGCGCGACCAACCTCGGTACGTTCCGCGCCTACATCACCGCTTATCTGCGATCGCATCCGCGCGTGGCACAGAACATGACGCTGATCGTGCGCCAGCTCAATCCCACGCCGACCGGCCTGCCGCTGGAGGTGTACTGCTTCTCGGCTGATGTGCGCTGGGCGGAGTACGAAAACCTCGCCGGCGACATCTTCGACCATCTGCTTGCCGTGTTGCCTGAATTCGGCTTGCGCCTCTACCAGGCTCCCGGCGGTGCCGACGTGGCCGCGGCGCTAGCCCGGCTGGGCGGCGGCGCGGACTCGTCGCCCCAGGCGACGCTCACGCCGCAGGTGCATCCGCCAGCGACAGCAGCCGCTCGCCATCCCGGACACGCTGCCCCGCCTGCACGTTGACTTCGACGATACGCCCGGCGCCACCGGCGCGCAGCGTGTGCTCCATTTTCATCGCCTCGAGCACGACCAGCGGGTCGCCGCGTGCAACCACCTTCCCTGCGGTCACCAGCACATCGAGCACGGTGCCCGGCATCGGCGCGAGCACCTCGCCGCCGGTCGGCCCGGACTCCGCTGGCGCACCGCGCGCGACCCTCGCAAAGCGGAAATGCTCGCCGTCGAGCCAGACGCCGATCTCTTCGCCCGACAGATCGATCGAATCGGACCCAGCCGGCTCGCTGCCGGCTGTCGCAATGAGCGTCGAATTCGCACCCGGCACGGAGATGTCGGCCAGGCGTATGCTGACAGCACGCTCGCCCTGCACGCGCCAGCCGTCGCGCGCGGCCCAGGGATCCTGCGTCGTCTCGCTCGTCGGCGCGAGCAGCGCCGCGGCGGCCATGCGCGCGGCGCGTTCGCGCTGCGCCGTGGCATCGGGCAGGAGGCTCTCGCCGCGCCCGTCGATCAGACCAGTCGTCATGAGTCCGGCGCGAAACTCGGGATTGCGCGCCAGTGCAACGAGCGCCGCGAGATTGGTCGTGACGCCTTCGACGCGCGTGGCGAGCAGCGCGGCCTCGAGCCGGCCGAACGCGGCCTCGCGCGACTCGCCATGCACGATCAGCTTGGCGAGCAGCGCGTCGTAATCGGTGACCACGCGGTCGCCCTCCTCGACCGCTGCGTCGATGCGCACATCGCCGTCGGGCCAGCGCAGCACCTCGATACGCCCGCCCGCAGGCAGGTAGCCGTGGCGCGGGTCCTCGGCGTAGAGCCGTGCCTCGAAGGCATGTCCGCGCGGTTCGCGCGTCAATTCGGGCAGGGCTTCGCCGGCCGCGATGCGCAACTGCCACTCCACGAGATCGATGCCGAGCACGGCTTCGGTGACCGGATGCTCGACCTGCAGGCGCGTGTTCATCTCGAGGAACCAGCCGTCCTCGCCCGCCACGATGAACTCGACCGTGCCCGCGTTCACGTATCCCACCGCCTGCGCAGCCTTGACCGCGGCGGCGTGCAGACGCGCCCGCAGGTCCGGCGTCAGCCCGGGTGCAGGGCACTCTTCGATGACCTTCTGGTAGCGGCGTTGCAACGAGCAGTCGCGCTCGAACAAGTGGATGCAGCGACCGTGCGTGTCGGCGATCACCTGCACTTCCACGTGCCGTGGCGACTCGACATAGCGTTCGAGCAGCACCCGGTCGTCGCCGAACGAGCGTGCCGCCTCGCCGCGCGCGGCGGACAGCGCCGCGGGCAGCTCCGCGGCAGTGCGCACCACACGCATGCCCTTGCCGCCACCGCCGGCGATCGCCTTGACGAGCAGCGGGAAGCCGACGCGTGCAGCCTCGCGCGCGAGCGTCGCATCGGTCTGGTCCTTGCCCTGCCAGCCCGGCACCACCGGCACGCCCGCGGCCTGCATCAGCGCCTTGGCTTCGTCCTTGCGTCCCATGGCGCGCATGGCCGCCGCGCCGGGACCGACGAACACGATGCCGGCGTCGGCACAGGCCTCGACGAACTCCGCGTTCTGCGACAGGAAGCCGTAACCCGGATGGATGGCATCGGCGCCTGCCTGTCGGGCCGCGGCGATCACGGCGGCGATATCGAGGTAGCTCGCGCGCGCGGGTGCGGGCCCGACGCGCACGGCGACATCGGCCGTGCGCACATGAAGCGCGTCGACGTCGGCGTCCGAGTAGATCGCCACGGTACGCATGCCGAGCCGGCGCGCCGTGCGCACGATGCGACAGGCGATTTCGCCGCGATTGGCGATCAGGAGCGTGCGCAGCGGCCGCGTCTTGCGGCTAGTCATCGGCGGCAAACAGTTCGCGGCCAATCAGCATGCGGCGGATCTCGCTCGTCCCGGCGCCGATTTCGTAGAGCTTGGCATCGCGCAGCAGGCGGCCAGCCGGATAGTCGTTGATGTAGCCGTTGCCGCCGAGGGCCTGGATCGTCTCGAGCGCGCATTGCGTCGCGCGCTCGCTCGCATAGAGGATGCAGCCGGCGGCGTCGTAGCGCGTGGTGCGGCCCTGGTCGCAGGCGCGCGCGACGCTGTACACATAGGCGCGACAGGCGTTGAGCGTGGTGTAGAGGTCGGCGATCTTGCCCTGCATCATCTGGAACTGGCCGATCGGCTGGCCGAACTGCTTGCGTTCGCGCACATAGGGCAGCACGGTGTCGAGGCAGGCCTGCATGATGCCGAGCGGCCCGCCCGCGAGTACCACCCGCTCGTAGTCGAGGCCGCTCATCAGCACCTCGACGCCGCGGCCCTCCTCGTGCAGCAGGTTTGCGAGCGGCACCCGGCAGCCCTCGAACACGAGTTCGGAAGTGTCGGAGCCGCGCATACCGAGCTTGTCGAGCTTCTGCGCGGCGTGGAATCCCGGCATGCCGCGCTCGACGATGAAGGCCGTGATACCGCTGGTGCCGCGCGTTCCGGGCAGCCGCGCGTAGACCACGACGACATCGGCCTCGGGACCGTTCGTGATCCACATCTTGCGGCCATCGAGCACATAGTGATCGCCGGCGCGTGTGGCGGTAAGTCGCATGCTGACGACGTCCGAACCCGATTCGGGCTCGCTCATCGCGAGCGCGCCAACGTGCTCGCCCGAAAGCAGCTTCGGCAGGTAACGGCGCTTCTGTTCGGTGCTGCCCCAGCGGCGCAGCTGGTTCACGCAGAGATTGGAATGCGCGCCATAGGACAGGCCTACGGATGCCGAAGCGCGACTCACCTCTTCCATGGCGATGACGTGGTCGAGGTAACCGAGGCCGCTGCCGCCATCCTCGATCGACACCGTGACACCATGCAGGCCGAGTTCGCCGAACTCCGGCCACAGGTCGCGCGGGAACCTGTTGTCCCGGTCGATCTGCTGCGCCCGCGGGGCGATGCGCTCCCTGGCAAAGTGCCGCACCGTCTCGCGCAGCAGTTCGGCGCTCTCGCCGAGATCGAAGTCGAAGTCCGCCAAGATCCCTCTCTCATCCGTCCCATGGATCCGAAATTCGGTGGCGAAGTGTACACCGCTGAATGCACCGTGGCATGCATCGGGCGGCGTGCCGGATTATTGTTGTGTCGGGGCGAGTGCACTCAGATGCCCATGGCGTCACGCCGCGCCGGCGAGTGCATGTGGACAAGCACACGCGCATGCAGCGCCACGCCGCGCTGCGCACGGCAGCCCTGCCCGAAGGTGTCGGGATCGCGCGCGCCCAGAACCGGGGTGATCATCGAGGCGGTCAGCGGAAACAGCAGCGTGCGACAGATGCTGACGCGCAGGCCAAGCTGGTTCGCCTCGACGATGGTCTGGCGCGATGCGGCGCCGACGCGCACCTGCTCCTGCGGCCACACGTTCGGGATCTCGACCCGCCCGTCCACCATTTCGCCGAAATCCGCGAATGACGCCGCGACCGGGCTCCAGATCTCGATGCGCGTGCGATCAGGGCGCAGCACGTCGGCGTAGCTTCGCGCCAGTGCTTCGCTGTCGCCATGCACGGCGTACAGGGGCGAGAGTCCGCGCGCCAATGTCCGCTGCATCACGCCGCGGTCGCCATGCTCGACCGCACCGGCGCGCGCCGCCATGAGCGAGGCCACACCCAGCGTGTGCCGGGTGACGGCGAGCAGCGCGAGGTCGAGCGTGCCGAACACCAGCGGCAGGAGCACGACGATGGCGATCAGCAGGAATTCGGCGGTTGCCGAACCGCGCGAGGCGCGATCAGGGCCGGGGCGGAGCATCATCGAGGCGGTCCCCCGGCCGGATGGACAGCCGCCGGCACATGCCGCGTGGCATCTCCCAGGCGACGAACGCCCGGCCGCAGACGGCGGCCCGCCAGGGTTGCAGTTCGTGCACGCAGCGCAGGACGCGCCCCTCGCGATTGGTGAACACGACGTCGATCGGGTCATGCAGCCCGACGGTATGCACGCCCGCGCAGGGCGCGATCTTGACGATGGCATGTGCCTGCATCGGCCGGCGCAGCGTGACGCCGCGCGCCCGCTCGAGAAAGGTCTCGCAGGCGAACACACGTGCTGCGAGCAGCCGGCCGTTGTGCAGGAGTCGGCGTTCGCGCATGTCTCCTCCTAGCTCCACTGCATCAGGCGGTGCGCGATCGGAAAGCCGATCACCAGGAAGGCGCAGGGAAAGATGCAGAGGATCAGTGGCGCGAGCATCTTCACCGGGCTTTCCATGACCAGTATATTGTGGAAAAAGGGAAGGCGATCCCTCGGGACAAAAAGGATATCGGCGCCGACAGCCTGCACAGTCCGGATGATCCGGAAGCCGGTTTCCGCAACAAATATGGCAAGAAAACCCATGGCTACCTTACAAACATAACAGAGACGGTGGAAGAGGACAAGCCCAGTGTCATCACCTCCGT
>Ga0116144_10005564_pt1 | contig 11363 bp, 10 predicted proteins | sample AD_UKC035_MetaG_FD_89746 | JGI IMG/M metagenome (GOLD analysis project Ga0116144, IMG submission 89746) | Active sludge microbial communities of municipal wastewater-treating anaerobic digesters from USA - AD_UKC035_MetaG | ecosystem: Engineered > Bioreactor > Anaerobic > Digestate | place: USA... | reverse complement strand
CGTGCCTTCCTTGGTGTCCTTCAAGGTGATCCCCAACTCGAGCAGGCGATCGCGGATCGCATCGCTCGCGGCGAAATCCTTCTTCGCCTTGGCCTCGGCACGCATCCGGATGAAGGCCTCGACCAGTCCGTTCAACGTGCGGTCGTCCGCCGCGGTCTCACGCCCACGTGTCAATCCGAGCACCTCCTGGACCATCTGTTGCATCAAGGTCCCCAGCCTGTCGATGGAAGCCGGGGTCAATGTCAGTCGGCCATCGTTCACCGAATTGATGATGCGTACGCCCTCGAACAGCTCGCCGATCATCACCGGGGTGTTGAGGTCGTCGTTCATGGCCGAGTAACAGCGGGCCTCGAGCGCGGGGATGTCCGCTCCATCGGAAGTCCCGGGCTTCAATCCAGGAAGGAGATCCATCGCGGCCATGAGCCGTTCCAAGCCTTTCTCCGCCGCCTGCAGGGCCGCGTTGCTGAAGTCGAGCGTGCTCGCATAATGGCTCTGCAGCATGAAGAAGCGAACGGTCATGGGACCGTAGCCCTTGTCCAGCAGCTTGTGGTTCCCGGTGACCAGTTCCTCGGGGGTGAATCCGTTGCCCTCGCTCTTGGACATCTTCCGTCCGTTCACGGTAAGCATGTTGGTGTGCATCCAGTAGCGCACGGGCACTTGTCCATCAGCCGCCACGCTCTGCGCGATCTCGCATTCATGGTGTGGGAACTTCAGGTCCATGCCACCACCGTGGATATCGAAAGTGCGTCCCAGGTACTTGGTGCTCATGACGCTGCACTCCAAATGCCAGCCAGGGAAGCCCACGCCCCAAGGACTAGGCCACTTCATCAAGTGCTCCGGCTCGGCCTTCTTCCAGATCGCGAAATCGAGTGGGCTGCGCTTCTCGTCCATGCCCTCGGTGTCGCGCGTGTTGGTCAGCAGTTCATCGATCCTGCGTCCGCTCAGCTCACCGTACGCATGCTTCGCCGCAAAGCCCGGCACATCGAAATACACGCTCCCGTTCGCTTCATAGCCATAGCCACTTTCCAGGATCCGGTCCACCATGGCGATCTGCTCGATCAAATGCCCGGTGGCCGTAGGTTCGATGCTGGGCGGGAGGATGTTGAAGAGCCGCATGACATCGTGGAAGCCGTTGGTGTACTTCTGCACGATCTCCATGGGCTCCAACTGTTCAGCTCGCGCCCCCTTGGAGATCCTGTCCTCACCATCGGCAGCATCCCCCAACAAATGACCCACGTCGGTGATGTTCCGCACGTAGCGCACCTTGTAGCCGATGAAGGTGAGCCAGCGGTAGAGCGTATCGAAGCTGAGGAACGTGCGGACATTGCCCAGGTGGACATCGCTGTACACGGTAGGGCCACATACGTACAGTCCAACGCGAGGTGGGTCCAGGGGGACGAACTCCTCCTTCCTGCGGGTGAGGGTGTTCGTGACGTACAGGGGGCCATGCTTCGGCTCGGACATAATCAACGGTAAGGCCCGCGAAGGTACAGGCCGGCGCCGACCCTCCCCGAACTACTGCCGATCCTCTTCCGTGATAACGGCATCGCCGCTGTACCGCCCCTGCTTGAAGACCTGGATCCGCTGCAGGATGCCATCCTTGTCGTAGGAGTAGCGGCGCCCGTCATAGAGGCGGCCCTGCTTGAACTCGCCTTGTTGGGAGATGCGCAGCTGCCGGTCATACAAGGTGTTGTAGCCGTTCTCACGGAAGGTGACGGCGTTGGTGGTCTCCTCAGCGGTCACCGCTGGTGCAGGGGCGGCCTTGGGGTCCACCTTCACCTCCTCGGCCTTGGGGGCCGGCTTGAGGTACCTGCTGTTCGCGGCATTGATCACCCCGTCGTTGAACTCGGCCACCTGCTGCAGCTGTCCATCCGGGGTGTAGCGCTTCAAGGTGCCATCCTCTTTGCCCTGTTCCACGGTCACCTGCACGGCCAGCTGACCATTCTCGTGGTAGTACTTCTGTTCCCCATCACGCACCCCATCCGATGTGAAGACGAAGTCCTGTGCCAGCTGGCCGTTGGGGTGATAGCGCTGGAACCTGCCCGTGTTGCGGTCCAGGTCCCAATTGCCCTGCTCCTCGGTGCGTCCGTTCGGGTAATAGGTCTTGTAGGCGCCGCGCGGACGGCCCATCTGGTAGGTGATCTCGCTCATCACCTTCCCGTTGGGCCAGTAGCGCTTCCACAGACCGATCCGCTTGCTGTTCGTGTACCGGCCCTCCTCGATCAACTGACCATCGGAATAGCCCGGCTTGTCCGCGCTGGGGGCGGTCACCTTCCAGAAACCCTGCTTGCGGCCCATCTCATCCACGCGGTTCAGGGTGTCCTGTGCCATGGTCCCCGCCTGAGCGAAGGAGCATTGCAAGGAGATCACCAAGAGGGCTGGAACAATGAGGAGGACCGGACGATTCAAGAATGACATGCGAGCGTTTCCTGGTTCGACGCACGCGATACGTGGGATAGGGTGAGAAAGTTTCAACCCTTCCCGACCCGTGTCTTGAGATGGTGCATCATGTCATCCACCATGGCGGTCAGGTCGTACCGCGGTTCCCAGCCCCAATCGGCTCGGGCGGCGCTATCGTCGATGCTGCGCGGCCAGCTGTCTGCGATGGCCTGGCGCTGGTCCGGAGCGTAATCGATGGCGAACTCCGGGATATGCCGGCGCACCTCCGCCGCGATCTCCTCGGGATCGAAGCTGAAGCCGGCCAGGTTGTACCCTCCGCGTTCCTTGACCCGCTCGGCTGGCGTTTCCATCAGATCGATGGTCGCGCGGATAGCGTCGGGCATGTACATCATCGGCAGGGTGGTCCTTGGCCCCAGGAAGCAGGTGTAACGGCCTAGCTTGAGCGCCTCGTGGAAGATATGGACCGCGTAGTCCGTCGTCCCGCCTCCCGGGGCGCTCTTCCAACCGATGAGCCCCGGATAGCGGATGCTCCGCACATCGACCCCATAGCGCTGGTGGTAGTACGCACACCACCGTTCTCCAGCCTGCTTGCTGATCCCATAGACCGTGGTAGGTTCCGCGATCGTGTGCTGTGGCGTCCCATCCTTGGGGGTCGTTGGTCCGAAAACGGCGATGCTGCTCGGCCAATAGACCTTCTTGATGCGCCCCTCCCGCGCCAGCTCCAGCACGATGAAGAGGCTCTCCATGTTCAGCTGCCAGGCGAAGGCAGGGTCCTTCTCGGCCGTGGCGCTCAGCAGGGCTGCGAGCAGGTACACCTCCGTGATCCCGTGCTTGTCGATGACCCGTTCGATCCCACGGCGGTCCATGGCGTTCACCATGGCGAAGGGACCTTCCTGCTTCACCTGGGGTTCCTTGATATCGCTGGCCACCACGTTCGCGTCGCCGAAACGCACGCGAAGCCCTTCCACGAGCTCGGTACCGATCTGGCCGCTGGAGCCGATGACGAGGATCTTCTTTTCACCCGCCGAAGCGGTAGCGGAGGTGGGCTTGGACATGCGGCGAAGCTACTCGGCCGATCGCTAGGGCCGCTGGTCCTCCGTACTTTCGCAGCATGGACATCCACCGCCTGCGCAACCTCGACCGGCCGGACATCCTCCGGGCCAAACTGGAGCGCGAGGGCGTGGAGCGCACCACCCTTTCCTTCTACCGCTACGTGCGGCTGACCGAGGTCGAGGCCCTGCGCCACGAACTCTACCAGGAATGGGGGTCGCTGGGCGTCCTTGGCCGGATATATCTCTCTCAGGAAGGCATCAATGCACAGGTAAGCCTGCCCACGGTGCATCTGGAAGCGTTCCGTGCTGCGTTGAACACCCGCGAAGCCTTCGCTGACGTGCCGTGGAAGATCGCCGTGGAGGATGACGGCAAGAGCTTCCTCAAGCTTGCCATCAAGGTGAAGAAGAAGATCGTAGCCGATGGATTGGCTGACGATGCCTTCGACGTGACGAACGTAGGCGAGCACCTCGACGCCGCGGCCTTCAACCGGAAGATGGAGCAGGGCGCCCTGGTGATCGACATGCGCAACAACTACGAATGCCTGATCGGGCATTTCGAGGGCGCCTATCTGCCCAAGGCCGACACCTTCCGCGGGGCCATCGAGGAAGTGGTGGATGCGTTCAAGGAGAAGAAGGATGCGGAAGTGCTGATGTATTGCACGGGCGGCATCCGCTGCGAGAAGGCCAGCGCCTACCTCAAGCACCAGGGCTTCACCAAGGTGGCCCAGTTGCATGGCGGTATCATCGACTATGCGCGGCAGATCAAGGCGCAAAGGCTGGAGAGCAAGTACAAGGGTCAGAACTTCGTGTTCGATGAACGCCTCGCCGAACGCATCACCGACGATGTGGTGAGCACCTGCATGCAATGCGGCACCAAGTGCGACCGCATCACCAACTGCAACGAGGTCACCTGCAACATGCTGCTGGTGCAGTGCGAGGCGTGCGCCACCAAGTACGCCAACTGCTGCTCACCGAGCTGCAGCGAGATCCATCAATTGCCAATCGAAGCCCAACGCGCCTGGCGCAAAGGTCGCAGCACGCGCAGCACCAGGACCAAGGCCATCAACGACCCCGAAGGCCTGCGCCGCCGCATCCGTGAAGAGGAGGAACTACTGGCGCTCAACGGCACGTTGCACCCGGAGCTGACTTCCGTCACCATCCAAGAAAAGACCAGCGCGTAGGCTTGTGCGAACGGACAACCCGCAACACGCAACGCGCCAACACGCAACCGGAAATGCCCATCTACCACTCCCTCGGCAAGATCCCCCACAAGCGCCACACCGTCTTCAAGAACGGCAAGGACCGCTACTACTACGAGCAGCTCTTCGGCACCGTCGGCTTCGATGGCATGAGCACCCTGAGCTACCACGTGCACCGGCCCACCATGGTGAAGGAGCTGCGCAAGCCCAAGGACGTCACCCCGAAGATCGCCATTGAAAAGAACATGCGTTCGCTCCGGCTGCACGGATTCAAGGCAACTCCCGCGAAGGACCACCTGGCCGCCCGCAAGCCCATCCTGGTGAACAGCGATTGCGCCATCGTGCTCGCCGCTCCCCAGGCGAAGAGCGTGGACTACTTCTACAAGAACGCCGACTGCGATGAGATGATCTTCGTGCATAAGGGCAGCGGCACCCTGCGCACCTTCCTGGGCAACATCGACTTCAAGTACGGCGATTACCTGATGATCCCCCGCGGGATGATCTACACCATGGAGTTCAAGGACGCGGACAACCGCCTCTTCATCGTGGAGAGCCACCGCCCCATGTACACGCCGAAGCGCTACCGCAACTGGTTCGGCCAGCTGCTGGAGCACAGCCCCTTCTGCGAGCGCGACATCCGCCGTCCCAAGAAACTGGAGACCCACGACGAGAAGGGCAGCTTCGTGATCAAGGTGAAGAAGCAGAACATGCTGCACGAGCTGGTGTATGCCTCGCACCCCTTCGATGTGGTGGGCTGGGACGGCTACAACTACCCCTACGCCTTCAGCATCCACGACTTCGAGCCCATCACCGGTCGCGTGCACCAGCCGCCACCCGTCCACCAGACCTTCGAGACCGACGCCTTCGTGGTATGCAGCTTCGTGCCGCGACTCTACGACTACCACCCGCAGGCCATCCCCGCGCCCTACAACCACAGCAACATCGACAGCGACGAGGTGCTCTACTACGTCGATGGCGACTTCATGAGCCGCAACGACATCGGCCCAGGCCACATCAGCCTGCACCCCGCTGGCATCCCGCACGGTCCGCACCCCGGCGCCATGGAGCGCAGCATCGGCAAAAAAGTGACCGATGAGCTGGCCGTGATGGTGGACACCTTCAAGCCGCTGATGGTGACGGAGGAGGCGCTGAAGATCGACGACGGGAAGTACTGGAAGAGCTGGTTGGAATAGCCGATCAGACAATTAGAAGATCAGACGATCAGAAAATTGGGAGCGGCCCATGGACCTGAGGAGCATTGATATCAAGGAGTGGCAGAACGCGCTGGTGCGGGATGAGCTTGTTGGTTACGGCATCGTTTCGGAGCCACCTGCCTCATACAATGCGCGGTACAAGGACAATGCGATCGTATCGATGACCTTCCAGTTCGCTCTTGCGGTCTGGGATCTGGCGGAGGAGCTTCAAGAGGCGAAGAAATACGCCGTGTCCGACCAGCTTTTCCGAAGCGGTACTGCTATTGGCGCATTGGTACGTGAAGCACAGAACGGCGAGAGCTTGAAGGACTTCATCCACAAGACGAAGATCGCATTGAAGGAGGCTGATGAGACGGAGTATTGGTTGCTCCTGTGCATCGAACGGAACATCCAGAACGCTAGGACCTGCCTCGACAGGCTGATTCCGATAGTCCGGGTGTTGAACAAGATCATTTCCACCAACAACGAGAAACTGAAACACTAACGCGGGTCGGTGGCTCGGGCGATCGTCTGATCGTCTGATCTTCTGATCTTCTGATCCCCAAGAACATGGCAACCGGATTGAAAGACGTCGACTACGGCCTGGAGAAGATCATGGCCGATGCACAGGACTTCCTGCCCTTGCTGGGTACGGACTACGTGGAACTTTACGTGGGCAATGCCAAGCAGAGCGCGCACTACTACAAGACCGCCTGGGGCTTCCAGAGCCTGGCCTACGCCGGCCTGGAAACGGGCGTGAAGGACCGCACGAGCTACGTGCTGGTGCAGGACAAGATCCGTTTGGTGCTCACCACGCCGATGACGCCGGATAGCCCGATCAACGAGCACATCCGCAAGCACGGCGATGGCGTGAAGGTGATCGCCCTGTGGGTGCCCGATGCGAAGAAGGCCTGGGAGGAGACCACCAAGCGCGGCGCGAAGAGCTTCATGGAGCCCGTGCGCGAGGAGGATGAGCACGGCTACGTGGTGAAGAGCGGCATCCATACCTACGGGGAGACGGTGCACATCTTCGTGGAGCGCGACAACTATAAAGGCGCGTTCATGCCAGGCTTCAAGCCCTGGAAGAGCCACTACAACCCGCCGCCTACCGGCCTGAAGTTCATCGACCACATGGTGGGCAACGTGGGCTGGGGCGAGATGAACAAATGGGTGGAGTTCTACGCCAAGGTGATGGGCTTCGCGCAGCTGGTGAGCTTCGATGACAAGGACATCAGCACGGAGTACACCGCGCTGATGAGCAAGGTGATGAGCAATGGCAATGGCCGCATCAAATTCCCGATCAACGAGCCGGCCGAGGGCAAGAAGAAGAGCCAGATCGAGGAGTACATCGAGTTCTACAACGGCGCCGGCGTGCAGCACATCGCGGTGGCCACTAACAACATCATCGAAACGGTGAGCGCGCTGAAGGACCGCGGCGTGGAGTTCCTGTACGTGCCGCCCACCTACTACGATGACGTGCTGGACCGCGTAGGCGAGATCGACGAGGACCTGGCGGTGCTGAAGGAGCACGGTGTGCTGGTGGACCGCGACGACGAGGGCTACCTCTTGCAACTCTTCACCAAGCCGGTGCTGGACCGCCCCACGATGTTCTTCGAGATCATCCAGCGCAAGGGCGCGAAGAGCTTCGGCAAGGGCAACTTCAAAGCGCTATTCGAGGCGATCGAACGGGAGCAGGAGAACAGGGGGACGTTGTAGGGGCCTTCATCGGCCTGAAGCGAAGGGTGTCCACCGCACGGTGAACGCCCCTCCTCATTCACATCACGGGCTCCGGCGCGTCCGCGTATCGCTTGTGCTTCCCCGCCAGCCTACCGAAGAACACCGTGAGGGGCCAGATCACCTTCTTCACGAAGCCCGGCACCTCCAGGATGTCGAACTCACGGGCGTAGCGCATGCCCAGGTAGGCGCCGTCGAAATCCTTTGGCCGCTTGCCGCCATTCTCGCGGGTGCTGCGATAGAGCTCCGTGAGGAAGTACTCCACGTTGTCGGCTGGCTGGATCCATCCGGTGCAACGCAGGGGTTCGCTCCCGACCGCCCAGAACTTGTGGGGAACACCCGCGGCGAACGTCACGGTCTCGCCGGGTCCGTGCTCGCTGGGCTCCTGTCCCAGCACCTGCACGCCGATCCGACCGCTGACCACCGTGAGCGATTCTGACTGCCGGTGGTGGACGTGCATCGGCGGACCGGACCCAGGCTGTACCAGGTTCTCCACGATGAGCTTGTCCCCTTTAGGGTCCTTCTCGACGCGGACGAAGGTGAGCTGCTCACCTGCACCGCTTTCGATCACATGAGGGCGTTCGTAGTTCATGTGCTTACATTTGGACGTTGTCCAAATATATGGTGGAACGCAAGATCACGGACAAGGGGCAGGAGAAACGCGCGCGGATCCTGGCCACAGCCCTGGAACTGTTCAACGGGTACGGTATCGAATACGTGGGTGTCCGGGAGATCGCGAAGGCCCTGCACATGCGACCGGGCCACCTCACCTACTACTTCCCGGACAAGGAGCGCATCGTACTTGCGATCGGGCAGGGCCTCGGCGCCGCCAATGATGCCATCTACCCGAACGGCGAGGTGCGCTCACTGGCGGAGTTCTTCCGGCGTTTCAAAGCGCTCCTTTCCAACCACGTGCGGTACCGCTGCCTGCTCACCAGCATCACCCGTGCGCTGGAGCGCGATCCGCAGATGCGCCGGGGCTATGCCGCACGGCAGGTGCGACGGATGAACGACCTGCGCGCCTGCTTCCGATCCCTGGTCGCCGCCGGCGAGCTGCGCCGGCTGACCAGGGCAGAGGAGGATCACCTGGTCGCCTGTTGCAGCCTGATCTCGCGGGGATGGGTGGTGGAAGCCGTGGCTTCCGGCTACGATCCAGCGGACCGCATCCCCCACTATCTGGGAATGCTGCGCATGATCGTCGGAACCTACCGACCTTCATCATCTGCCTGATCCGGCACGTTGGTGCGTTAAGGACTGGTGCTGGACCGCCCCGCGATCAGCTCAAGTTCATTCGGCGCAAGGGCTCGAAGTCCCTCGGGAACAGCAATTTCAAGGCCCTGTTCGAGGCGATGGCGGGAGCAACCACATCGTACCGCTCGTGGTGACGGAGAAGGGGATCCAGTAGCCGAAAGTGGGATCACACGTGCGGAGGGCATCCAGCGTGCGCCCTTCGTGCACCACGGTCTGCGCCGCGCGAATGCGCTACACTTGTCCGCAACCAGCTCGCTGCTGATCCCATGCGCAAACTGAAGTTCGACCGCAACCGATACGGCAATGGTCTGTTGATCGATTCGGCCGACATGTCCACCTTCGATGGCAGCATCGTGGAAGCGGTGCCGGATTTCCACGTGATCGGCATCATTGAGGCGGGCAACGGAACCCTCTTGATCGGTGAGCATCGGGTCAAGGTCAGGCCCGGCACGATCATCACCATCAGCCCCGGCCTGCCGGTGGACCTGAGCGGCTGTTCGATGGACCGTGCCACGTGGATCTTCTTCGAGGCCGGTTTCCTGGACATCCTGTACGAAGAGGCGCACTTCACCTATAAGTTCAGCTTCTTCCATGATCTGGAAGCCGCTCCTGCCATGCGTCCCGTAAAGCGGTCATTCCAGGCATGCAATGATCTGGCACGAGAGATACACGGGGAATTGCGCAAGCCTTCGGGGGACAGCGAATCCTTCCTGCGTGCCGCGCTCCCGCTGTTGTTGGTGCGCCTTCAGCGAGCGCATGCGGTAGACGGGAAGCACGACGTTGGTGTCTTCAACGACGCGCGTATCCAACGGCTTCGTTATCTGCTGGCCAACAAATTGACCGAACTGCGCACGGTGGAGACCATCGCCGAGGAATTGGGCATCAGTCGCGGCCATCTGCACAAACTGGCGCAACGGCACTTCGGACGTTCTGCCAAGCTGCTGATCGAGGATCATCGCATGCTGCAAGCGCGCCGGGCCCTGTTGTTCACGGACGCCGATGTGGCCACCATCGCCTTCGACCTGGGCTACACGGACCCGAGCAATTTCGCCCGTTCGTTCCGCCGGCACATGGGACTCGCACCTGTAGCTTACCGGGCCAAGGCGACATATTGACCAGCATTCCTTCGGATCGACCTGAGGCGGCCCTGGTGGTGTCTCTTGCTTTGTCGGCCTAACCGGAAACACCATGTACCAACCATTCATCGCTGGCGTGGCCACAGCTGTCCTCCTCGCCTGCAGCCCCGCCGTGGAGCCCGCAAATTCCACCAGCTCAACACCCACATCGACCATGAACGAGAAACCCATCTTCGAGCTTGCCGTCCGTATGGTGAAGGATGGACAACAGGAGTCCTTTGAACAGGCCCGCAGTGCCTTCATTCATGTCCTGACCAAGCAGGATGGCGTACGGAACGACCGGGAGTTCGCCTCCTTCTATTCCCTGCCCACGCCGGATCCCCGACCGGTCTACATCGGGATGACCCAATATCCGTCCATGGCGCGTGTGGGCGAGATCCAGTCCGTGCCAGCGGTGCAGCAGGCGTTCGGTGCCTTCGCCGCGACGATGGACCTGAAGGCCTATGCCTTTCTGCAACAGACCGAGGGCAAGCCCTTCGACCTCGGCACGGTGATGCGTGGCGAAGGACAGGTCCTTGAAGTGGCTGTGCGCCGCACGCACGCCGACCAGGAAGCCGAATTCGATCGCACGCGCAAAGCCTTCGTGAGCATGTTGGACGGCCGCGATGGCGTGCTAGAAAGCTATGAGTTCGCGGTGGTGGGCGGACCGGAAACGGAGCGCATGAGCGTGGGCATGACGGTGTATCGCGACCAGCAGGCGTTCAATGCCATCGCCGGTGCGCTGATGCAGCTGCCCGAGACACAGGCCTACTTCGGCACCTTCGATGTGGTCGCTTCGCAGTTCGCCACATCGATCAAATAGTGCGGAGCGATGACCTTCGACATCAGGATCCACACCGCTGCGCAAGGCCACGAGGCGCAACTGGACCAGGCGTTGGAAGCGCTCGCGCACCAACTGAAGAGCCATGCCGACATGAAGCTCCTGGTGCAAGGCGCGTCGTTCTTCACCATGCCCGCACCGGACACCCAGCCTGTGATGGTGAGCCTTACCGGATGGGTCGGCTCAGCCCCGGCAGCGCTCGACCAGGCGCTGCCTGAGGGCGTCTCCCAGAAAGCCCAGGCCACTATGGAACTGAACGACAATGACATGGATGCACTGATGGAGCATGTGCGCGGCGCCGGTGTTCTTGAAGTGGCCATCCGCACTCCGAAAGCTGGACGGGACGAAGCTTTCCTGCGCGAGCGTGAGCGTTTCTTCAGCATTGTGCGTCAGCAGCCCGGCTTCGTGTTCGAGCAGGAGTTGCTCGCTGCGGAAGGGCCTGTGCGCGCTGTGCTGATCGGCTGGAAGGACCGCAACGTGTTCATGCAGGCGTTGGGCGTGCTCGGCCAGGCGCCGGAGATGGGCAGCTTCTTCAGCACCATCGACGTGCATGCCTACCAGGCCTTCGAGCGGAGCTG
>Ga0116144_10005561_pt1 | contig 11364 bp, 10 predicted proteins | sample AD_UKC035_MetaG_FD_89746 | JGI IMG/M metagenome (GOLD analysis project Ga0116144, IMG submission 89746) | Active sludge microbial communities of municipal wastewater-treating anaerobic digesters from USA - AD_UKC035_MetaG | ecosystem: Engineered > Bioreactor > Anaerobic > Digestate | place: USA... | reverse complement strand
TGATTCATTTCCGGCCTCCTTTCATAATGTACTTGATATGGCTCGTTTTCAGACTTCCTTTCATAACTTTCTTCGGCTGACTCATTTCAGGCCTCCTTTCTCAAATGTGTTGTATGCCCTCTGCACGCCGTCGCAGAAAGCTCTTGAACTGATTGTTGCGGCGGTGATGGCATCAACCTGGCCACCATCCTTCCTCACCTTCAGCGTGAATTCAACGGGGTTCTTCCCCTTGAACTGATCCTTGAACTCGGGTTTCTCAGGGGTGCCGTCGGGAACCATCTTCGTTCCCAGCCCCGGGGTCTCCTTGTGCTCCAGGACGTTGATATTATATATCGCGCCGTCAGGCGTAAATCCTACCATAAATCCTATGAATCCGCTGAACCCGTTGTTGGTATATGACCTGATGGCATATCCGACTATCTCTTCGCCGCTTTTGGCGGGATACACCTCAAGCGAATCGCCCTCACCGGTGGGAAGCATGAACATCTCATCATTCGGATTATTGTTAAACTCCGGAACTACCTGCTTGATGGCGTCAAGCTTCTTGTTCAGGGCCGTAACAGCTATCGGATCCTTTGTCATCTCGTAAACAAAACCCAGAGCTGCCGATGCTCCCACTGATATAAGCGTCAGGGAGAGAACCATGTTCCTTAGTGACGACTGCATCTTAGCCATGCTTCACCTCCTTTCCGAACCTCTTCGGTTTGATGTACATGTTGAGTAACGGCACGAAGGCGTTCATAATAAGTATGGCAAACGAAACACCCTCGGGATAAGCTCCCCAGGTCCTGATCAGTACCGTGATTACCCCGATGCCGATGCCGTAAATCACCATCCCCTTCGCCGTCATCGGCGACGTTACATAATCGGTTGCCATGAATATAGCGCCAAGCATAATCCCTCCTGTAAGCAGGTGGAAAAGCGGATCGGCATATTTCGTGGGATCAATAACCCAGAGTATGCCGGTGAAGATGGCCACAGTAAGCAGGATTGTGACAGGAATGTGCCAGGTGATGATTTTCCTGTAAATCATGTAAAGTCCACCCAGGATTAGGGCCAGTGCGGCAATCTCACCCATCGATCCCCCCATGTAACCGTAAAAGAGCTGCATGTGCGAGGGTACCTTCTCCATCAGGGCGGCAACTGTCTCGCCATTCTTGATGCCCTCACTCATAATACCAAGAGGAGTGGCCCCCGTAACAGCATCAAGATAGCCTGTCTTAAAACCCGTAGGTACAGGCCAGCTGGTCATCTGCACCGGGAAAGAGATGAGCAGGAAAACCCTCCCCACAAGCGCCGGGTTGAACGGGTTGTTGCCCAGCCCGCCGAAGGTCATCTTGGCCACCCCGATAGATACTATGGCACCAATTATTATTATATACACCGGCAGGTTCGAGGGTACGTTGAAAGCCAGCAATAGTCCGGTGACCACCGCTGAACCATCCGATACCGAAGGCTTCGTCTTAAGGATAAATTTCTGGATTAGGTACTCCGTGGCCACGCACGCGAGTACCGAGACCAGCGTAACAATTATCGCACCTGTGCCGAAAAAGTAAATTGATGCCGCAAGGGCAGGGGCCAGGGCGATCACCACTCCGAACATCAGCTTGCGCGTGGTCTCTGCGCCCTGCTGATGCGGTGATGGGGATACATTAAGAATGTTGTTCATATGTCAGGTTTGCTATTTCGTAATACGTTCACGTACCATGCGGATCACCGTTGCCTTGCCAAGCCTGATGTAATCAAGCAACGGCCTCTTGGCCGGACAGGTGTATGCACAGGCGCCACACTCCATGCAATCGGTAATCCTCTCCTTCTCAGCTTTTTCATACATGCCTTTCTGTGCCAGCACGGATATGAGCCACGGCTCAAGACCCATGGCACAGGCTGATGAACACTTGCCGCACCTGATGCACGGAAGAACCTCTGCACGCTTCGATACGTCAGATGGGAAGAGAATGATCCCTGATGTGCCCTTGGTGACCGGCACATCTGTCATTGCCAGCGCCTTACCCATCATCGGTCCGCCATTGACAATCTTGCCGGTGTCGTCAGGCATACCGCCGGCCGCTTCAATCAGGACCGTGACAGGTGTGCCGATACGAACCAGAAAATTGCCCGGGCTCTTTACCGACCGACCGGTCACGGTCACAACCCTCTCAAAAAGTGGTTTGTTCTTCTGCACGGCTTCATAGACAGCGAACGAGGTTCCTACATTCTGGACAACAACACCTACATCCAGGGGCAGGCCGCCGGAGGGCACCTCACGACCGGTGCAGGCCTTGATGAGCTGCTTCTCACCTCCCTGCGGGTACTTCACCTTCAACGGCTGAACAGTGATCCCTCTGAAAACCTTAGCCACCTCTGTCAGATTGATTATCGCATCAGGCTTATTTGCCTCAATACCTATTACAGCCCGGTCAACACCAAGTGCTTTCATAATTATTGAGACACCCGTAAGCACTTCAGCGCCCTTCTCAAGCATCAGCCTGTGATCGGATGTAAGATAAGGCTCGCACTCTACACCGTTTATTATCAGCATGTCACATTTCTTACCGGCGGGAACGGTCAGCTTAATATGCGTTGGAAAGGTGGCGCCGCCCATACCCACAAGACCACATTGCTGGCACCTTTCGATGATCTGCTCGCGGGTCATGACAATATCCTTAGCCAGGCTGTCAGTGCGGTCAATTGTCTCAAGCCATTCATCGCCCTCCACATCAATGATCACTGCAGTCTGTTTGTATCCGGTAGTGTCAACAACAGTGTCAATTTTGTTCACTTTTCCTGAGACCGGTGAATGGATATTGGCTGATACAAAGCCTTTTGCCTGTGCAAGAACCTGTCCGGTCTTCACTGCAGTGCCCTTCTCAACAACAGGAACTGCCGGCGCACCTATGTGCTGCGAGACCGGAACAGTGACCTGCGCCGGAACCGGCAGGATGACTATCGGCCTGTCAGCTGTCAACTTGTTCTCTGGCGGATGAATGCCGCCCTTTGGAAATGTCTTTAACACGTTTATCGTTCTTTTCGGGTTATTCAATAATCAGTTTGCTGTCAGGTGTGCGTTTTTTCGCTTTGCGCATTCGCGATAACTTTTTCCGTGCCGCCGCGATCAGTTCACCGCTGCATCAGCGGGTTCAGCCGGCTTTGCTTCCTTCACCGGGAAGCCAATCTCCAGTATGGCGCCGGTAGGACACTCAGTCACACACTTGCGGCACAGCTTGCACTTGAAGGAATCAATGAAAGCCAGGTTGTTTTCCATGGTTATGGCCTCGTAAGGACACACCTTCACACACTTGCCGCAACCGATGCATGCCACCTGGCAGGCCTTTCGTGCCGGGCCGCCCTTGTCCCTGTTGACACATGAAACATATATCTTCCTGTCTTTCTTGTTACGCTTGCGAAGCTCAATGATATTTCGCGGACAAGCCTTCACACAGGCGCCGCACGCCACACACTTGTCGTCAATTATCACGGGCAGCTGCGTCACCGGATCCATGTACATGGCATCAAACTTACAGGCTTCCACACAGTCGCCACAACCCAGGCATCCATACTGGCAGGCTGTCTGGCCGCCATAGAGGGCATGGGCAACGCGGCAACTCACAGCTCCGTCATAAAAGGAGGTGCGGGTGGCATGGTCCGGTGAACCGTTGCAACGAACAACCGCTACCCGGGGTTCCACAGCCACCGGCTGACGGTCGAGGATCACTGCTATCCTGGCCATTGTGTCTGCTCCGCCAACAGGACAATTGAGACCCTCAAAAGATTCTGATTTTACGAGTGTTTCAGCAAAGGCACGACACCCGGTGTATCCACATCCCCCGCAGTTTGCGCCGGGAAGAGCCTCATTCACGGTGTCAATGCGGGGATCCTCAACTACCTTGAACTTCTGCGCCACGAAATAGAGTATGACCGCGGCAAGCAACCCCAGGGCACTTAACATCGCGATAGTAAATAGAACAGTAGAACTCATCTGTCAGACCTTTATAGTGAATTCAAATTTTTCTCCTATCCTGCCTCTCAATAACCATATGACAAGATAATAACCGCCGATGGCGGCAAATGACAACAACGCTGAAAACAATTCACCTGCACCCGATACAACGGCTGCGGCAAAAACTGCAACGAGGACAACAAAGGGGATCATGTAACCTATGGCCAGCGCCCTGAATCCCTGTGAGAGCTTCATCTCAACCGTAACCCGGTCACCCGGCTGAACAGGGGATTTGCTTCTCGCTGTGATCACCTTGGTATCCGATTTGCCTGCTGAACAGACTGACCTGGCATGACAGCCTCCACAGGCCTCTGCAACAAGGATTTCAACCTCTGCAGTGCCATCCCCGGGCACACTCAATACCCGTCCTTCATGTGTGATTGTCTCTGCCTGCGGCATCAGTCAATTCTGAAAAGGCAATTTTACGGAATTAAGGGGGAAAATTATATAACAACCGTCATATTTTTGAAGGGTCTGAAGGGGGAGAGGTCTAAGGGTCTGAATATCTGAAGGTCTGGCCGCCTTTGGCGGCGGTCGTGCGGTCGTGCAGTCGTGCGGTCGTGCGGTCAAGTGGTCTTGTTGGAGCGAAGCGGAAATCCCGACCGGGAGGTCGGGACGGTCTTGCTGTCGTGCGGTCGTGCAGTCGTGCGGTCGTGCTGTCGTGCGGTCGTGCAGTCGTGCGGTCTTGTTGGAGCGAAGCGGAAATCCCGACCGGGAGGTCGGGACGGTCTTGCTGTCTTGCGGTCTTGCTGTCTTGCGGTCTTGCTGTCTTGCGGTCTTGCTGTCTTGCGGTCTTGCGGTCAAGTGGTCTTGTTGGAGCGAAGCGGAAATCCCGACCGGGAGGTCGGGACAGTCATGTATTCAATTATCTGATCTGACAACTGCCTGTTACATGGTCTGAATTCAACTTATCTCACTCCAGGTGAATTTCTTACCGAATAGTCTCCTTAACCCGACTTTCAGAATAGCGTTCTCCGGCCGGGCCAGCTCCGGATCATCAGCCAGAATCTCAGCGGCACGTGAACGCGCCAGATTGAGTATCTGCCCATCCTTACCCAGATCAGCTATCTTCAGATCAAAGGGAATGCCGCTCTGCTGAGTCCCCTCAAGATCACCCGGCCCCCGCATGCGCAGATCAGCCTCAGCTATCTCAAAACCATCGTTGGTGGCAATCATTGTATTGATCCGCTCCGTGGCATCGGCTGACAACCTGTGCGAGGTCATCAATATGCAGTATGACTGATCTGCACCTCTGCCTACCCTGCCCCGCAACTGATGCAGCTGAGACAAACCAAATCGCTCGGCGCTCTCTATAACCATCACACTGGCATTTGAGACGTCAACCCCCACCTCAATAACAGTTGTGGCAACCATGATATGAGCCTGACCACGACGGAAAAGATTCATCGAAATTTCCTTGTCTTTGGTGGTCATCCGTCCATGTACCACACTGATGCAATACTCAGGCGCGGGAAAAGCCCTGGCAATGCTCTCAAGACCATCCTCAAGATCCTTGTAATCAAGTGATTCAGATTCCTTTATGAGAGGGTATACCACATAGATCTGCCTCCCATCCTCTATCTGCCTTCGCATGAAACCAAATACTTTCTCCCGCTCGGCATCAGTGAACGCCATCGTCTTTATCGGCTTGCGCCCCGGAGGCATCTCATCAATGACCGAGACATCAAGGTCACCGTAGAGAGTCATCGCCAGCGTGCGAGGTATAGGTGTGGCTGTCATCACCAGCACATGAGGCGGACAATCACTCTTCTGCCAGAGCTTTGCACGCTGGGCCACACCAAACCGGTGCTGCTCGTCAATAATTACAAGCCCGAGGTTACTGTATCTCACATTCTCCTCAATCAATGCATGCGTCCCGATCAATATGTCAATGCTTCCGTCAAGCAACCCCTTTTCAATCCTCGCCCGTTCACTGCGCTTCGTGGATCCGGTCAGCAGGGCTACACTGGCATCAATGCCCTCCACAAACCGGCTCACAGAGTTGTAATGCTGAATGGCCAGCACCTCGGTGGGCGCCATCAGGCAGCTCTGATAACCGTTGTCGGCCCCAATCAGCATACTCATAAGCGCTACCATCGTCTTACCACTCCCCACGTCGCCCTGCAATAACCTGTTCATCTGGCGGCCGCTGCCCAGATCGGCCCGTATCTCCCGTATAACCCTCTTCTGCGCTTCGGTGAGCGCGAAGGGAAGATTATTGGCGTAAAACGAATTTAACCTCTCGCCAACTACTGAAAAGAGGAAGCCGTGAGTGCTCTTCGCCCTGTTACCCTTGTATCTCAGCAGGTTAAGCTGGATGTAAAAGAGCTCCTCAAACTTGAGCCTGAAACGGGCTTTTTCAATGTCTGCGTTGGAGTCAGGAAAATGGATATGGTACAGAGCGTCGGCAAGACTCATCAATTTCATGGGTGAAGTGACAGATGGAGGAAGACTCTCCGGAAAACGGAGTCCGGGCATGGTGAATACTGTTGCCAATAACCTGGCTACAGCCTTTGAATGAAGAAAATGATCCTTCATCTTTTCAGTAGTGCTGTACTGCGCCTCCAACGCTGAGGCAATGCGTGTTTCACGCTTCTCAACCTCTTCAATCTCAGGATGGACAATATTGAATGCCCCGCTGAACAGCGTTGGTTTCCCGAAGATAATATATTCTTTTTCAGGCTTATAGGTATTTATAACCCATTTGTGGCCCTTGAACCAGACCAGTTTGACCACTCCTGTTGCATCATAGAAGTCTGCCGTAAGCCTTTTGCCACGACCGCCGCCCTCGGCGGAGAAGCGACTGATCTTACCCCTGATCTGAACATACTGCATGTCGGTGTCAAGCTCCCTGATCTTATAGAATCGGGTCTTGTCAACATATTTATAGGGGAAATACCAGATCAGGTCCCTGAAAGTATAAATGCCTGCCTCAGCCTGCAGTAATTCAGCCCGTTTCGGTCCTACGCCGGGAAGGAATTTGATCTCACTGTCAAGCAATTCAGACATCTGGGGCAATGAAAATGATTATCACCGAAATTAATTATTTTTGGACGGGTTACAAATAAACTGCCTGTAGAAATGAATCTCCATGCGGCCGGCGCATACGTATTGCATCTCTTAAAATCTCGAGGCACAGCAGGTCACGGACTGCATAGTCCTTTTATGTTCAGCTTTGTCACTGAAGTGATCGGGGGCAGGAGGGACAGTCACATCTGTGATGAGATTGAAAACCTGAGACACGAGATGATGGCGGAGAGGCGAAGGGTAAGGGTGCATGACCTGGGGGCCGGATCTGCAGTAATAAGGGGAGAAGAGAGGAGTGTCCGGCAGATTGCCTCCGCAGCAGCCCTGCCTGCAAGAAATGCAGCACTGCTGGCGAGGATAGCCGGTAACCTTGATCATATCCTGTCACGCGATGCGGGACAGGAAGGAGGAATGAGCGGTGACTCTGACACTATCCTGTTACGCGATACCGGCCAGCCGGGAGGGAAGAGCTGTGACGCTGACCCTGTCCTGTCACGCGATGCGGGACAGGAAGCAGGGATGAACGGTGACGCTGACCCTGTCCTGTCACGCGATGCGGGACAGGAGGGAAGAATGAGGGGTGACGCTGACCCTGAGATAACTGCTGACGCATCACCCGGCAGGCAGGGTGCAGAGCCCATTCCGGAGAACCGGCAGGGAAAGCCGGTCATCCTGGAGCTGGGAACCTCCCTTGGCATAAGCACACTGGCGCTGGCACTGGGAGCGCCACACAGAAGAGTGATAACCGTGGAGGGATGCCCTGAGCTGGCAGCCATCGCCCGCGATAACCTGCAGAGACACGGCGCCATCAATACCGAAGTCATTTGCGGGGAGTTCAGTGATGCCCTTAGCCTGCTCAGAAAAAGAGACACAAAGATCGGGATGGCATTCATTGACGGTAACCACCGGGGACCGGCTCTTGCAGGGTACGTAAAGAAGATAAGGGAGATGGGTGATGAGATGATAATAGTGGCGGATGATATCCGCTTGAACAGAGAGATGATCCGGGCCTGGGAGTTGCTGACAGCAGATACAACAGCTGCCCTGAATGCCACAGCTTCACTCGAAACCTTCCGCTTCGGGATACTGTTCTTCCTCCCGAACCTCACCCCCGGCCGTTACCGGATAAGGTATTAACAAAAAATAACACCTCCTTAACGTGAATAATAGAGTTATTTCAACTAATTTCGGGGCTTTAATGCAAAAGGAATGGACAAAGTCATTGAGATCAAGGATATTGTTAAGAATTACCAGGTGGGATCTGTTATTGTCAGAGCCCTTCGCACGGTGACCCTTGACATTCACAGGAATGAATATGTAGCTATTATGGGCCCGTCAGGATCAGGGAAGTCAACCCTCATGAATATCCTGGGCTGCCTCGACACACCTACCAAAGGAACATATATCCTTAATGGTACTGACGTCAGCAAGATGGAGGACGACAGACTGGCGGAGATACGCAACAAGGAGATCGGATTCGTTTTCCAGACCTTTAACCTGCTGCCAAGATATACCGCCCTTGAGAATGTGACACTGCCGCTCATCTATGCAGGCATACCACACCATGAGAGAGATGAACACGCGGTCAAGACCCTTGACCTGGTTGGTCTGGGCGACCGTATGACTCATAAACCCAATGAACTCTCCGGAGGACAGCGTCAGAGGGTGGCAATAGCAAGAGCACTTATCAATAATCCGTCAATCATACTCGCCGACGAGCCGACCGGTAACCTCGACAGCAAAACCTCGTATGATATCATGGGCCTGCTTGATAAGATCCATGAGGACGGTAATACGGTCATAGTGGTGACACATGAGGAGGATATCGCCCGCCATGCCCACCGGATCATCAAACTGATGGACGGAGAGGTGTCAGCTGACTATATCAATGAAAACAGGATAGAGGTCAGAAAGAAATAGCCTGATGAAATAAACTGCACTCTAATCATACACCAGACAGGAATCCATTGAACTGTCTCCAGCCAGGAATCCTGATGAAGATATATACAAAAACCGGCGATAAAGGCGAGACATCAGTGATAGGCGGTGTAAGACTGCCCAAACACCACCCCCGCATAGAAGCCTATGGCACCATGGATGAGCTTATCGCCTGGATAGGTATGATTCGTTCCTATGAACAATTCTGCGTTCCGGCTGATGAACTAATAACTATCCAGTCGTCTCTCATGGCATGCTGCACCATTATTGCCACTCATCCAGGGGCAAAAGTGCCAAAAGATATAGCCGTTGATGATACAGCTTCGCTCGAAAACGCCATTGACCGGATGGAGGCACGCCTGCCAAAACTGGAGTCATTTATCCTTCCCGGAGGAAACCATCCCGCCGCTTCGAGCAACATCGCACGATGCGTCTGCCGCCGCGCCGAAAGAACCCTCCTTCGCCTTGATGAACAGGAAAAAACCGATCCAAATGTCTTAAAATACCTCAACCGACTCTCGGATTACTTATTCGTACTGACAAGGTGCTTGACTTATGAGCTTGGAACAGAGGAAGTTAAATGGCTTCCAGACAAAAAATCAAAATAATCTGCTTAAAAATCGCCCCAACTCTTTTTTTATTCTAAATAATTTTATATTTGCGGACTCTTAGAAGGGTAATAAATAACTATTTTTTTTATTATGTATTGGACACTTGAATTAGCATCAAAACTTGAAGATGCACCATGGCCCGCCACCAAGGACGAGCTTATTGATTACGCCATCAGGTCAGGTGCTCCTATGGAAGTCATAGAGAATCTGCAGGAGATTGAGGATGAGGGAGATATCTATGAAAGCATAGAAGATATCTGGCCTGACTACCCGTCAAAGGACGACTTCTTCTTTAACGAAGACGAATACTAGCAATCATTTTTGATAAGAATTGGAAGTGCCTGGGGGCTGTTGTATAACACCCTTCAGGCACTTCGGCTTTACAGGGTCCGGATTGCAGGAGGATGTTTCTGTGCCAGGGAATGCGAGCCTGTCATCCGGGTCTTCTTCCTGGGGAGGTTGTTACAAAAATCGGGTGGTGTTCACTTCCGCAGATTCCTGCAACTCAACGGGAACCTTCTCTTCAGGTAGCTGCTGCAACTCAACGGGAAGCTTCTCTTCAGGTAGCTGCTGCAACTCAACGGGAACCTTCTCTTCAGGTAGCTGCTGCAACTCAACGGGAACATCCCCTTCGGGTAGGTTCGGTAGCTCATCCGCTGATGCCTCAGGGAGACCGGGGAATAACTCTGCAATACCCATACTGACCCGGTCAGGCCGCAGATCCGGATGCCACCTGAAACCCTCCAGCCTCATCTCAGTGTCAGGCAGCTGCAACGGCGGATTGAGGGTGCCGTCAGGACTCTGATTCTGGTATATTTCCACTATCTTGCTGTCCTCAAAGAAGATCTCAATAGTGGCGCTGCGGGCTCGGTTGACACCCACCAGCTCATTTCCGTCAACAACATAATAGATTGCTTCACCATTACCCACAACCTCTATCCTGTAAAGCTTATTGTCAATAAAAAAGCCGGACAGATTCTTCCCGCTGATCTGGTCATAACGGGCTGTGTCAACCGAGCTGACAACAAAAGCCCTGTTGTACATCTCCATGTGGTCAGCCTTGCTTTTCACAGTGAAAAGGGCAATGGAGTCAGCCGTCATCTGGTTCTCCCTTGACCAGACAATGGGGTCATCATATAGCCTTATCACCGAATCCTGAAACGAGTAGGCCAGAGAATCACACTTGCCCTGCATCTCCCGGCTGAAGATGGTACAACTATAATATGCCTTCAGTAACCTGTGATTGACACCGGCAGTGTCCTGCACAGGTATTGCCCTGAGAGTGTCAGCCCTGAGAGTCAGCGTGTCATCGTCAGCAAACAATGAGAACCATGGCGTACCGGTAAAGAGCAGCCGTTCGGGACGCTTTTCATACCAGGCATAGTTGCCGCCGCCCGTAATATTGTCAGATGTGTCTGTAACAGTCACATGCCCGAACGCTTCGCCCTGACCTTTCCTTTCATCATACCAGAGAGTGTCACCTGTGATACGTTGTTCACGGTTGTCAAGCACAGCATTCTTCATCAGCTGCGAGACGTCATTGCGAGTATCACTCCATCCGTTTTCGCAGTAGAGATAGATGCTGTCACCCACAACCTCAGAAGGTCCTGCAAACCAGGCAATCTCCCTGCTGGTGTCATACCGCATTGTGTCAGCCGTCATAACATAATCCGGGTTGACAATGCGGACACTGTCACGGAAATGGAGCATCTTCTGGTCAGAGTAGTATATTCCAACTATGCTTGTAAGGGTGTTGTCGCCGCTCAGAATTCGCCCGCCGTTGTCATA
>Ga0116144_10005559_pt1 | contig 11371 bp, 9 predicted proteins | sample AD_UKC035_MetaG_FD_89746 | JGI IMG/M metagenome (GOLD analysis project Ga0116144, IMG submission 89746) | Active sludge microbial communities of municipal wastewater-treating anaerobic digesters from USA - AD_UKC035_MetaG | ecosystem: Engineered > Bioreactor > Anaerobic > Digestate | place: USA... | reverse complement strand
TTGAACCTCCAATCGTCTCCGCTGGCTGGAAACGTATCACATTTCTTTTTACCACGGGTGAATTATTCAACCAGGCTGAAACGATCAATGACCTGGTCGTGCGCACAGAAGAGCGCGCCGTCTTGTGGAAAAAATTGCGCGAGCGAAACCGGGAGATGAATCGCTATCGCGCAGGGGCTTCTCCGAATGCGGAGATTGCTCCTGAGGTATTGTACCTGCTGTTGGGCTTGAATTCTAATCTTCCTGACACCGACCTGGAAAATTATTAACCGCCCGGCTAATGCTGGTAGAATAAAAAAAGAGAAATACCTAGGCGAGTCATCAGGAAAACAAGATGCAAACGTTGATAAAAAACGGTGTATTGGCAACCGCTACGAAAACCGAAGAAGCGGATCTGCTGATCGAGGATGACAAGATCATCAGCGTCGGGCAGGGCTTGACGGTGGAAGATGCGGTTGAAGTCATCGATGCCCGAGGATTATACGTGCTTCCGGGAGGCGTGGATGTTCACGTGCATCTTGACCTGCCGATGTTCAATACCGTGTCATCAGATGATCATTATACCGGAACAAAGGCCGCTGCATGCGGAGGAACCACCACGGTGATCGATTTCGTTTCACAAGAAACAGATGACCTGCTGGGATGCGTGGCCAAGTTGCGGCAGAAGGCAGATGCCAGGGTGGCGGTTGATTATGGGCTGCATATGAATATTACCCATCTCAACCCGCGGGTCGAGGAGCAAATTCCTCTCTTGGTCAAAGAAGGCGTGACCAGCCTGAAAGTATTTACTGCTTACAACGGGCGGTTGCGCCTGCAGGACCATGAAATCTTCCGTGTGCTGAGGATAGCCGGTGAACATGGGCTTTTGACGATGCTCCATGCGGAAAACGGTGATCTTATCGAGCTGCTGGTTCAGGAAGCCTGCCTGAACGACCGAAAAAGCCCTGTTTGGCATGCGCGGACCAGACCGGCTTGGGGCGCAGTAGAGGCGGTGATGCGCGGGGCTGCGTTAGCCGCTGTTGCCCAGGCGCCCTTGTATATCGTGCATATCAATACCTCCGGAGAAGTGGATATGCTTCGGTATGCCCGCGATCATGGTGTGCAGCTGATGGGTGAAACCTGCCCGCAATACCTGTTCTTTACCGAAGATGACCTTGCCCGCCCAGATGGCGCAGGGTGGGTTTGCTCTCCGCCATTGAGGACTGCCGCAGACCAGCAGCGCATTTGGAAAGGTCTGAAAGAAAAAACGGTTCAGGTCATTTCAACCGACCATTGCCCCTTCTTTTTGAATGGCACGAAACCGATTCTTTACGAAGGAAAAGAGGTAGCCATCCCCGGAAAGGAGTTGGGACGAGACGATTTCACCATGATTCCCAATGGCTTACCAGGTGTTGGCGACCGTTTACCGGTTTTGTGGACGAAAATGGTCGGTTCTGGTGAATTTTCGATCAACGAGTTTGTCGCACTTACCAGTACGAACCCTGCCAGGATCTTCGGTATGTATCCCCGCAAGGGTTCGTTATCACCCGGCGCGGACGCTGACATCGTGTTATGGGATCCGCGTTTGGAAGTGGTGTATGGGGTGGCTCACGCGCAACAGCGCACAGACTACAACCTGTATGAAGGTTGGAAATTAACCGGTTACCCGCTGCGGGTGCTTTCTCGCGGCCGGACTGTGTACTGCGATGGAACCTGGTCAGGTAAGCCGGGTAATGGTAAGTTTATTCACCGCGCTGCATTCACAGGGATGGTTTAGGAAGCGCAATGTTGTCTTTCTTACCGGTTATTCTCCTGTTGCTTTCAGCTGCTGCGATCCAGGTTGTCAGAAGGATGACCAAACGTGCAGGCAGCACCTGGTTAATGGCCATGATATTTGGCTCTGTCACCTGGTTGAGCATTATCCTTGTGGGTGTGCTCCTCCCTCCGGCGGTCAAGATTGACAACTGGCTCTCTTTACCTCACCAGTTCACCGCGATAACATTTCAGTTGACCAGAGAAACCTGGGTCTTGGGTTTTCTGCTTGTTTCTTTATTGCAGGCAATTATCTTGTTCAATTCAAGGTATATAGATACGCCTAATTTCCTCAACAAGATCACTAGTTCTATGCTTCTGACGGCTTTCGGGTTAATGGCGGTATTGGCGCGCACGCCGCTCGCATTTGTGTTGACCTGGTCTTTGATGGACCTGGCTGAATTCGGCGTCTTAACGATTACCCTTGACCAGAGCTTGCAAGCTCGCTCATCGTTTGCGGCTGTTTTGTTGCGCGAGCTGGGGATCGTCTTGCTGGTGCTGTTGATGGCGGTTTCACCTGAACAGAACCTGCGACCCGGAGATATGACCCCGACCCTTATCGCCTGGCTGCTGGGGTTGATTTTTCTGTTAAGACTGGGTATCCTCCCTATCCTGCCAGACCAGGAAGATGATTCTCGGCTGCGAAGGGGATTCCGAACCTTGTTACGAACTCTTCCTTTTGTAACGGCTATTGCGTTTGCCAGTATTTTCCCTGGCCTGACGCTCGCTGAAAAAGGTTCACAAATTGCCCTGCCTGCCCTCTCATTTGCCGGGTTATTGGCTGCTATTTTGTGGTTTTTTTCACCGGACGAGCTCAGCGGTCGCCCTTATTGGTTCTTCGCCAATGGGTTACTTGGGCTGTTAGCGTTTCTCGTCAACAGGGTGGAGGCGCTGCCGGGAATCGCGGTAATTGCCGTTTCAGCCGGCAGTGGCCTCTTTTTGTATTCCCCTAAAACGTTGAAGAGATTAGCCTTTCTTCCTTTCTTACTGGTTGGCTTGCTCGCCTTACCTTTCACTCCGACGGTTGGCATCCTCTCTCTCTTTGCTCCTGAAATTTTTCGTTTCAACCAGGTGCTGGCGGTAACCACGTACGCGTTGCTGCTGGCCGGAGTACTTAAACACGGTTTCAGTCAAGAGGATGACTCCAGCCTGGTAGAGCCCTGGACGCGATTATTCCATCATTTCGCGTTGTACTTTATTGCGTTATCGCCCTGGGTGATCGTTGGTCTCACAGGGTCTTTGGTCAGGTTGCAGGCGAACTGGTGGTTATCTGGGTCGGTGTTGGTTTTGATGGGATTCTTTTTTGGGGCAGATTATTTCTATAAAAGGCGGTTTTCCATTCAGCAGCCCCGCCCGAACATGGTGCTCACTTTTTTCAACAAAATACTCAAAATAGTCGACCAGATATTCAGCTTAACCTGGCTGATGAAGCTATTTACAGCGTTCGGGTCTATCCTCAGCAGCGCGGTGAATATTTTCGTGAGGGTATTGGAAGGCGATGGCGGTGTACTTTGGTCTTTCCTCTTCCTTGTGCTGCTGGTTTCATTAATGATTACCCGGCAGGTTCCTTGATGCAAAACTGGGTTAATTACTTTTTGGTTTTCATTCTAACGGCTGCCTTATTTGGGCTGATCCTGGCAAATACGCGACGCCTGATGATGATTGCGTTTGGCGTGGTGGTGCTAATGCTTTTTTCAATTAATATTCAATTCTGGTCTTTTGGTTTTGCCGCAAGCAAATTCCTTACAGGGCTGATGGCGATGCTCATTTTGGCATTAACCCCCGGGCAGCATATTGTGGCCAATACCATTAAATCAGGCGCTGGAAGGATCTTTTACAGTGTGAGTTTTAGCTTTTGTATCCTTTTGGTCCTTTTCACCATTCAAAAAACAACCCGCTTTCTGGCGATTGGTCAGGACCAGAGCATGCCCGCCCTGTTGGTCCTGTTGTGCGGTTTCATCTTGTTGGGGATCGCGCAGCATCCGTTTAGAATCATTATGGGGCTGCTCACCACCATTACCGGTTTTGAGGTGTTATACAGCGCGGTTGAACAGTCCCTTTTGGTTAATGGTTTACTGGGGGCTGTAGTGCTCCTGATTGCATGGGTAGGTTCGTATCTGTTGATGCCAACCACCCCTGGAGAAGAGCAATGAGCGCCCCGGTCATCTGGATTGTTTTTCCCCTTGTTGTTTCACTGGGACAATTATTCTTGTTGAAATATCCAACGATATTGAAATTAACAGGCATCGTGGTTAGCCTTCTATTGGCCCTCATCGCGTTTTTTCAACCAATCGGCAATGTATTGCGTATTGGCGGCACGGTACTGGACATCCGCCCGGATCTTCAATTTTTAGGCAGGGCACTCCATCTTGATAACGGCGACCGTTTTATCCTGGCCGGGTTGTTTGGGATTTTGTTCCTCTATACTTTTTTGTGGAATACCCATACTGTTCCAGCCAAGTTTGCGCCACTCTCTCTTGCGATTAGCGCCATCCTGGTGGCGGCTCTGGCGGTTCAACCCTTCCTTTACGCCGCAGTGCTGGTTGAACTGGCTGTGCTGCTGATGATCGTCCTGGTCAAAGACAATCAGATGAATCAGGAGAAGGGTATTATCCGTTTTCTTGTTTATCTAACACTCGCGATGCCATTTATCCTTTTTTCAGGGTGGATACTGGGAGGAACCCAGGCCAGCCCTTCTGAACAGGAGAACTTGCTGGGCGCGGCCATCACGTTGATGATTGGATTTTCTTTGTGGCTGGCTGTTTTTCCTTTTCACTCCTGGGTCCCGCAATTTTCGCGCGCTGTTCAGCCGTACCTGTCTGGTTTCATTTTCAGTCTTTTCCCGATCGTGGTTCTCTTTGTCGCAGTCAACTATATATCCAGCCTAGTTTGGTTGCGGTCAGCCTCTTACCTGGCTCCTGTTCTCAGCAGCACGGGTATCATTATGATTGTTACCACCGGGTTGTGGGCCAGCGTAGAGAGAGATGTGAAACGTGTGTTGGGTTACAGTGTACTGCTGGAAACAGGTTTTTCATTAATCATGATCAGTTTTAAAACAGAGCAGGGTTTGACCCTGATGTATCATTCACTTTTTCCCCGCGTATTAAGCCTGGCACTGATGGTATACACTTTATCCATTCTTCACCAGGCAGGAATTGCCCTTACCCACGACGGTTTCCAAGGGGTTATAAGGCAATACCCATTTGCTGCCAGCGGTTTTTTGATCTCTTTGTTTACCATTTCAGGTTTTCCTCTTTTTGCCGCTTTCCCGATTCGGCTGGAACTCCTTTACCAGTTGGGTCACATCTCGGTGCCGTCGGTGATATGGACAGTGTTTGGCCTTTCAGGGTTTATTTTTGCAGTAATCCGTTTGTTCAGAGTCATGACCTTGCCAGCGCCAAATAATTGGCGCATCCATGAAAGCGTTACTCAGGTTATCATTATCTGTACAGTTAGCCTTGTGCTCATCCTTGCAGGTTTATTTCCGCAATTGGTGGAGGGCATCATTAAGCCATTTACGGCAGAGCTACCCTTATTAAGATAAATGCCCACGCAGTGAAGAAAGGTTGAAAAATGGAAAATGAAGAAATTGTAAAACGAATTGAATGGCTGGATGGAGAGCGCCGTAAAGACAGGCAAACGATCAATGAGCTGCAGGAGCAGGTTTCCAAACTGCAAGAAGTGATCGCATTGCAAAAACGAGAGTTGTCCAACATCAATAAAGATAACAAGAAGTCTTTTTCCAGTGTGGTGCGTTTAGATGAATACGAAGAGACGAACGCGAAGCTAAAAGCGGAGTTGGCTAAAAGCCAGCGATTGATTGAAAAACGGCTTGACACAATGGAGCAAACCATTGCAGCGCAAAGAAGCGATGACCGCGATACCTACAATAAAAAAATGCTCGAACTGCAGGGCGAAATTAAGGCTCTTAACGAATTGAAAAAAAGCCTGCAGTCCAGGGGAGAAGATGATTTCCGGCTTAATCAAAAGCTGGAAGATCTTGCCAGGCAGCTTGCTGACCAGCGTTCTTCGAGTGATGAACAGAGCAGGTTGGTGAAGATCCTGGATGATAATTACCGTGTAGAGTCAAAAAGACTATCGGATTTACAGGTTGAGCTGAACACGTTGCGCAAACGCATCGATGAGGATCGAAATCTATCTGATGCGCAAAAAGAGTATCTCAAAAAACTGGAAGGTCAGATCCACGACCTGGTGAATCGAGAAAAAACAAGGAATCAGGAGCAAATTGAGTTTATCGAAAAACAATCTCTCTTATCAGTAGATAGAGAAAACCTTTGGAAGGACTGGCAGGAAGAAATACAACAAATGAAAGCATTGTCAGAAAACTTCCATGGTCAGGTGCGCGAACTGGAAACGCTTAATCGAGAAATTAAGCAAGGGCAAAGCGATTTTGAGGTGATCAACCAGAGACTGGAACGGAGAATCAACGAAATTACTGAAATGAACCGCCTGACGGAAGAAAGATTCAGGCAGGAATGGATTGCATTTAAAGCGGACGACCAGAAACGCTGGACCAATTATTCCTTAAGCCAGGAAGAAACCAACCGTGAAGGGAACCGCGAGATCAACAAGATAGATGAACGGATAACCTCGCTTGAAGACGCGGTACAAAACCTGTTGGATACCGTCCAAGTGATTCACGAGGAAACTGAAAAGAGAATAAAAGGTCTGTTGATGCTTGCCAATGAATACATCACTTCTTACGAGCGCACAGCTTTGAAAAAAGGTTGAGTGATGCGGGTCATTGGAACTGCCGGGCACGTTGACCATGGAAAATCAACCCTCGTCAAGGCCTTAACCGGGATTGACCCAGACCGTCTGAAGGAAGAAAAAAAACGCCAGATGACGATTGAACTGGGATTCGCCTGGTTTGAATCCCAATCAGAGGGCGAAATTGGCATCGTGGACGTCCCGGGTCACCGAGATTTTATTGATACGATGCTGGCGGGCGTGGGTGGCATTGACGCGGTATTGCTGGTAATTGCTGCGGACGAAGGTATCATGCCGCAAACCAAAGAACACCTGGCCATCATTGAACTCCTGCGCGTTAATACCGGTTTGGTCGTGCTGACCAAGGTTGACCTGGTGGATGATCCGGCGTGGTTGGAACTGGTGGAAATGGATATCCGCGAGAGACTATCGTCAACCTGCCTGGAGAACGCGCCGCTGTTGCGCGTATCAGCCGTGACAGGAGACGGGATTGCACAGTTGAGGGCGGCGATCGAAGAAGTATTGGCACCTCTTCCGCCGCGCCTTGATCTGGGTCGACCGAGGTTGCCCATAGACCGTATTTTTTCGTTAACCGGGTTTGGCACGGTTGTGACTGGTACTCTGCTCAATGGCTCTTTGTGCGTTGACAATGAGGTTGAAATTTTGCCTTCCCGGCGTTCGGCAAGGATCCGCGGGCTGCAAACTCACAAGCGCAGCGAGGAAACCGCGCTGCCTGGCAGCCGTACTGCGGTCAACCTCAGCGGCGTTGATGTGGCTGACATCAAGCGAGGAGAGGTCATCACCTTACCTCGATTGTTGGAACCCACTCAACGCATTGATGCGCAAATTGAATTATTACAAGACGCGCCAGTTTCACTCAAGCATAATGACTTGGTGAAGGTGTTTGCGTTGACATCAGAATGCGCTGGCAGGGTTAGGGTTTTGCAGGGCCAGGAATTGAAGCCAGGTGAGAACGGTTGGGTGCAAATTGAGTTTGAAAAAGAAATGGTGCTGGAGAAAGAAGATCGATTCATCATCCGGCGCATGTCTCCCGCGCACACGCTCGGCGGGGGAGTGGTCGTCAACCCTCATCCAGGCAGACGGTACAGGTTGCAGGATTCAAGTGTGATCGAACGGCTATCTCTGAACTCCGGTACTGCGCTTGAAAACCGCATACTGGCGCTCCTCATGGAAAAACCGTTCATTACTGTTGATGAGATTCAAAACCGGCTCGAGACCGATTCAGAGCGCGTGCGTGAGATACTGGCTGAGTTGACCGGGCGAGGGCAGGTGAGCGTGTTAGCAGGGCTTACGGATCAAACAACCGGGTATTTGCCGCGGGCGAAGTGGGCAGAGTTGACCGCGAAATCTGTACAATTGCTTCAGCACTACCATCAACAGAATCCGCTGAAAAGCGGCATTAACGTGGATGAGCTTGCCCGGCGGTTGAGAATCTCACAGGACGAGTTGAATTTATGCCTGCGAGAATGGCTTAAAGAGAAGGTGGTGAAGCTGCAGGATGGAGCCATCGCCCTGCCCGGCTTTGAAGTCAGGTATTCCAGCAATCAATCGCGGAGGTTGGAGCAATTCACAGCTATACTCGATCAGCAGCCTTTTTTACCCCCAGGAGTGAAAGAGAGCAAGGACCTGTTAACAGATGATGTCTTTCAATCACTCGTGGAGCGAGGGGCGCTTGTTCAGTTATCAACCGAAGTGGTGGTGCGGAAGGCTGAATATGATCTGATGCTGGGTTACGTCATCGAGCGTTGTTCCCGTGGGGAGTTATTGACGCTGGCTCAGTTCCGCGATCACTTCAATACAAATCGAAAAGTATCTCAGGCTTTCCTCGAGTTCCTGGACCGTAAAGGGGTGACGCAACGGGTTGGAGAAGGGCGCGTGTTGAAAAAGAAACCCCCCAAAAACCCTTCACTCGGTGCTGAATAATAGGCGCTGACTTCCTCACATGGTGCTGGACAATCTACAACTGTCAAACCAAAGCATAGTGTTACTGAACGATCATTCTCCTTCATAAATATAGTAAAGATATTCACCTTGAGAGAACGAGTGGGGAAAAATTCGCTCAATGAATTTTTATCTATTCTGTGTAAACGCCCAAGTCGTTTCGATTGCAAGAAAAAATCAGTGCACAATGAGACACATCGAATATACAGCATCTCTGCCCAACATCGTCTGCAGCGCACCGGCTTCGGCGTTTGCCCGCGACGGCTATTTGGTAGAAAAGTAGTTTTCAGAGTTAGCTGGCTCGCTTTGACGGGTGGCAGGTGAGCCATACTGTTGGCAGAGTATGTCTTGCGGCAGGGCGCTCGATTTTGCGGTCAGGGAACCTCGTCCTGATCCTGTTCGCATAATGTCTCTTCGATGTGACTCAACAGGTCAGATAAATTCTCGCAAAAGAACACTTCTCCGCTGCGAATATTCTGCAAACGGCTGCGCCATTTCGGCGCAGCCGTCCCTTCGTTCACCGCCCAGATCCGCAGCGTGAAGAGATGCGTTCGCGCCCCGGCTGGGTTTCCTTCCACGCGCATGGGCGTTATCCCTTGCGGTTGAAGACCACGAACAGAACCGCGAAGACCGCGGCGATGATCATCGGCGGACCGACTTGCGCGAAGGTCGAGATGCCGTTCATCAACTGCCAAAGGAAGACGACGACATGCCCCACCTCCGCAAAGACCAGCGCCCAGACCATTTTGCGGAGCGCGGCAGCGTCCGACCGGATCAGCCAGGCGGCCAAGGCAAGGACCAGCACTACCTGACCGTAGAGCATGGTCAGCGCGGCGTCGGGCAGGCGCGTCTGAAAGGCGGTTTCGGCGATGCGCGGAGCGAAGAGAAACAGAATGCCGACGATGGCGGTGTAGATGGTGAAGACGAGCAGGGTAATGCGTAACGCTTTCATGAAAACCTCCGTAAAACTATGGTTTGACGACAATCCATAGTGTACGGATGGAACGTTTCAAAAGCGTTTCGTTTTAAAGGACCTTTAGGCGTGAAAACGGGATTTGATATTTCGTTTTAGATTTTCGATATTCGGTTTAAGATATTCGTTTTCCGGGAATTGGGAACCGATATTGATTCGTGTCAATTCGCGGATACGATCGGAGGGTCGCTGCCGCCATAACCTACAGGTATCCCCGCTTCTTTGCCCATGCCAACGCCTGTGCCAGCAAGGACGTGGCGTTACCCGTGTCTGCAGATAAAGCTTGCATGAGCAGATCGTCTCCTTCTTTGTCAAAAATTTGCTGATGCGGCTCCTTCAACTTGCGCGCATACTCCAATGCTTCATCAATACCCAGGGAATGCAGGCACAGGTCAATCAGCGTCCACAAGGCGAGCCAGCGGAAGGGATACCCCGCGCCCCACATCTCCAGCGCGGATAGGCTGAGCGCCTTTGCCTGACGCAGGTCGTTCCGCCTCCACGCCACCCAGCCCAGGTTGGCGCGCGACGCGGCGACATACGCCAGGAAGCCTTCGCGCTCGCTCAACGTCAGCGCGCGTTCGGCGCAGGTCTGGCAGTCTTCCACCCGCCCCGCGCTACGATACGCCGCCGCCAGATAGGTGACGCTCATCAGCTGTAGTTCCACGTAACCGATCTGCTCCGCCAGCCTGAGCCCCTCGCCGAGATAAAGAATCGCCTCGTCGAAATCCCCACGCAAAAAATGGCAAAAGCCGTAGCCGAAGTTCGTCCGCGTTTGCAATTCTAGGTTGTCGGTCTTTGCGCTCGTCTCCAGTGCCAGTTTAGAGTAACGCATGATTTCGTCGTTGATTTGATAGCCGTCGCGGCGGAAGTAGGCGGTGGGGAACAGGAAATAATATTCGCCCAGTTTTTCCAATTCGCCGAGATGCTCTACCACAGGGCGGATGGGCGTCAGCGCGGCCTCGAGCGCCTCCACCCGGTTGGCGTCGTACTCGACCCACACGCGGTCAAACTGGACCTTCAGCCAGGCGCGTTGCCAGTCTTCCGTCTCCGACGGCTCGCCGAGCGCTTCCTCCGCCTGCGCGAAAAGATTCAGCCCCTCTTGCAGGTTGCCGTGATTTGCCTCGGCACGGGCGAGTTTGCCCAAGACGCGCGCCAGCGACAGCCCGTCCGATGACTCAACAAGCGTCAGTGCTTCCCTGTATCGTTTCAGCGATTTTTGGTTGTTGCCCATCTCGTAAATATCGCCGAGCGCTTCGCATATTTCGCCCGCTGATTTCTTTTGCTCCTCCGTCTCGACGCCGACTTTTTCCTTGAGCAGCTCCAGCGCGCGCTCCAAATGCGCCAGCGCATCGGAGTTGGCAAAGACCCGCCGCGCTGCCTCTGCTGCGCGCCGATAAGCTTCCACCGCTTGCGCTGACTGCCCGCCTGCATCCCAGTGACGCGCAATGACGGAGGGATCCTCCCGCTCCGTCTCCAAGGCCTCAGCAATCTTGCGGTGAAGCAACTGCCGCCGCGGCGCGCTCAACACCTCGTATGCAACTTCCTGCAATTTTCCGTGTGTAAAGTTGTAGGCGTCCGCTCGCTGGATTTGAATGACGCGGCGCAGCCACAACTCGTCCAGCGCCTGTACCAGCTCGGACTCGTTCATCTGACTGGCGCGCGCCAAAAGCGGATAGCGGAACTCGCGCCCGATGACGCCCGCCACGCCCACCAGTTCGCGCGCTGCTCCCGAGAGTCCGCCCAGCCGTCGCGTCAACACTGACCGCAGCGTTTGAGGAATCCCCACCTCGGTGATTTTCCCGCTGCGCAGCGTCTCCACGATAAAGAGCGGATTGCCCTCGGTCTGACGGAAGAGTTCGTCCTCCTCCGCCTTCTCCAAATCCCTGCCCAACACATCCCGCGCCAGCAGACCCA
>Ga0116144_10005554_pt1 | contig 11376 bp, 10 predicted proteins | sample AD_UKC035_MetaG_FD_89746 | JGI IMG/M metagenome (GOLD analysis project Ga0116144, IMG submission 89746) | Active sludge microbial communities of municipal wastewater-treating anaerobic digesters from USA - AD_UKC035_MetaG | ecosystem: Engineered > Bioreactor > Anaerobic > Digestate | place: USA... | reverse complement strand
TGACAGGGCGGCAGCTGCTCTATTGTTACGCCATTTGCCTACTCGGCTTTTATATTCAATCCATTTTCAATATTTCTTGCCAAATCGCTGATAAACCGTACCATTGGTGCACCATCAATTACATCGTGGTCTAAGAGAATCGACATATTGAGTATTTCTCTGATCTCTATCCTGTTTTCAATTACCGTTGGTTTCTTTACTATTGAACTTACTCCAAAACAGATAGGATGAACTGATATTGGAATAAACCAACCATTTACTTTTTCTATCATTCCAATTGAAGTAAATGCAACATTTCCCATTTTCCTAAAGGCCTTTTTTGGGTGTTTCAATAAAAATTTCCAAAAATATCTCCTAAGAAATCCTGGAAGTAAATAGTATATCCTCTCCAGTTGTCGGGTTTTTTTTGAAGTACAATATCTTTATCCGTAAATTCTTTATTTTTTGCTTCAGCAATTTGCATGGCTATAGAATCAATGCTTGCTTCATTTGCTTTTTCAATTATCAACGGAACAGGCACCTTTATACCATTTAAATTTTTCTCCACAACAATAGAGACATTTATATCATTGAAAATGATCAGTTTGTTTTTTCCAATCAAATAGGAGCTTGATGTTTCATGTTTTTTTATTGTATGGCTAATTACACTTATTAACCAGGCAGTAAATGAAATCTTATTACTATTAGCCTTATTGCATTCCTTAATTTTATTTCTGCTTTCTGTTACGTCAAATTCGATCAACCCGGTTACATGATGTTTCCGATTACCTATTTCGCAAATGTCAATACTGGCAATTCTTGAGTTTGGAAATTTTTGGATTTTATACATTCTAAGTTCAAGTAATAAGTGCCAACACAAGCGGTTGAAAAAGGGAAGATCTCTCCTCCCTTCGATTGACCAAGTTAATTAAACTTGTGTTGCGATGACAAATTATAAACAACTGGGTCAGGAGCAAAGGTCATGTCGCTGAGTAGTTCTCTGATTGCACTTGCTTTGGAGTCGGGTAGGGCTTTGTAAGCCAAAGAATAGTCAAAGCAATTTCTGTTCTGTCCGTTGAAATAGGTCAGAAGCTCGTTTGATTGCGTTGAAATGTATTTATTCTTCATAGTAACAATGTCAGGATAAACCTGACAACAATGATACGAAAGATAATTGAGTTCATGTTAAAATAATTATTGTGTATAGTGAAACAGTCAGGATAAACCTGACAATATTGATATGAAACGTCATTATTTAACAGTGTGTTGACAGAAACGGCTCTTTGGCTTTTGCCTGAAGAGTTGGCTTTTGTCCCGATTGTTATCGGGAGGGCAAAAACCTATGTGCCGTTGCGGGTGGCAATAAAATTACTCGCTTATTTAATTTGTTTTTTAGCGGTACTCGTGAATCGCTTCGCTTATTTGAATTAAAAAAATGTGCGGTGGGGAAATGCCAAAGCATTCACGAACACAATTAAAAAATAAAACAACTTGTGAGTAAAATAAAAAATACAGAGGGGTTGGCAATGAGTGTCGACTTACTCGTTGTCCTTTTGAAATATGGTCTGTATGTTGTTCACCTGTCAAAATGGTTTGTCTGTGTTAATTTGATTAAGTTTTAGTTGCCTGTTTACGGTTGCTCTGTCGTCTTTTAGGCTTACTGGTAACGGTTCGCGGCTTGGCGATGTGGCGGATTTTTAGCACAAAAGTTCAATAGAATTACTGCTGTTGAACCTTGCACAAATGTTTCATAGAAGCACTTCACCCGCCATATTGCCAAACCGATGTTAGCAGTAGTAGTTTTTTTGTGTCCCACCGAAGATTCGAACTTCGATTTTCCCCTTCATCGTGAAACTTTTGTCGTACCACGATGGAGGGGGTCGCTTTACCGTTAAGCTAATGGGACGGCTAACAAATTTATAATAATATTTGCTTGGTCGTTCTCAATTCCAAAATAAGAAAGCATATGTCCTTTCAGAGCATTTACTTTTCTCAATGGATTCTCATTTAGTTCTTTAAAAAACTCTTTGCGTATATAGTAATCTCTTAATTGCTCATTTGTTGGTGTAACTAAATCATTTAATCTATATGCAATATCCTTAATTGTTCGGCTAAACAAGATGAAATCATCAAATGAGATATTGTCAAAGTCATTTGGTGCTGCTAAGCCTGGATAATCTGTCTGAATTCTTGTTCTAAACTGGTTTATGTTTTGGAATTCTTGGTCAACTTTTGTTTCACTAATCCTGTCGTGAGAATATTTGTTTCTTACAACACGGTAATAATTAAAAATTGAAAGTCGATGCTCTCCAATACGTGCAGTTGCAAGATTTACTGCCGATATTTTTCTAATCGTTTTTATGAGAAGGTTGTCCTTTGTGTCGTCAAGTGTCCAAGTGTTATTATATAAATCAATATGTTCATCACGAAATTGATGTATAAAAAGTTCGGCTGTCTGATATACAGATAAAATATAGCTGTGCGATATTCTTGCTCTATAAACTGATTGGTCAATAGTATTTACTCGAATGTTATGTTGATTTGATTTTGTTTCCAAAAAACTATCAAAGTCACCTGTTTGATTAGCTTGATGAATGAAGTCTCTTATAGATATTTCCGTAAACTCCACGATTGCGTCAAACCGTCCAAGGTTTTTATAAAGTTCAGATACAGAATTTAGTCTAAATGCCATTGTTTTCGTGTCGTTTTACTATTACCGCTAACTCCCCTATACCCGAATAAAACCTTCGCCTATTTACCCAATTTAGTAGGTATAGGCGAAGGTATGATCGTAAATCTATTTCTTCCGCGTTAGTATCGGCTGAATCAACTTTGCAACTAAACCTGTCCAGCCGGTTTGGTGGCTGGCACCCAGGCCGCGGCCGGTGTCGCCATCAAAGTATTCGTAAAAGAGCAGGTGATTTTTAAATTCCGGATCGGATTGAAACAAATCTGTATCGCCATAGATGGGTCGCTTACCTTCGGCATTGGTTTTAAACATACCGATTAATCGCTGCGAAAGTTCGCTCGCAATTTCCCGCAGGGTTAACATATTGCCCGAGCCGGTAGGATGTTCCACCTTAAAATCATCGCCATAATAATGATGAAACCGCTGCAACGATTCGATAATTAAATAGTTAACCGGAAACCAAACCGGCCCGCGCCAGTTGCTGTTACCACCAAATAAATACGAATCACTTTCACCCGGTTGATAGCAAACAGAAAACTGGCTGCCGTTGGCATGCAACACATACGGATTATCTAAATGATGCCGCGAAAGCGCGCGTACCCCGTAGGGTGACAGAAACTCTTTTTCGTCTAACATGCGCTTCAGCAACCGCTTCATGCGGTGGCCGCGCAACAAGGAGAGCAAGTGGCGCTGATTTTTTCCGCGATCGCCCCAGCGCGAAATGAGGTTGGCCAGGTCGGGTCGGTTTTGTAAAAACCAATCGAGACGTTCGGTAAACTCGGGCATCTTTTGAAAAATTTCTTCATCCAACACCTCTACGGCAAACAAAGGAATAAGTCCTACCATCGAGCGTACTTTTAATTTTAGCCGCTCGTTGTTGGGCAGGTGCAATACGTCATAAAAAAATTCATCTTCTTCATCCCACAGGTTAATGCCTTCGTTGTTCACATTGGCCATAGCCCCGGCTATGTATAAAAAATGCTCAAAGAACTTGGTGGCCATACTTTGATACGTTGGATTTTCTTTGGCCAACTCCAGCGCCATGCGCAGGAGGTTAAGCGTGTACATGGCCATCCAACTGGTGCCGTCCGATTGTTCAATGTAGCCTCCGGTAGGCAGATGCGTACTGCTGCGATCGAACACACCAATATTATCCATTCCTAAAAAACCACCCTGAAAAATGTTGTTGCCGCTTTCGTCTTTCTTGTTTACCCACCAGGTAAAGTTGAGTAACAGTTTGTGAAAAATTTCTTCCAGAAACTTCCGGTCGTGTTTTCCATCCTGCAGTTTGCTGTCGATCTTAAATACCCGCCAGGCAGCCCATGCATGCACGGGCGGATTCACATCGCCAAAAGCCCATTCGTATGCGGGTAGTTGCCCGTTGGGGTGCATGTACCATTCTTTGGTAAGCAACAACAATTGCTTCTTGGCAAACTCCGGGTCAATCATGGCTAAAGGAATAGCGTGAAAGGCCAGGTCCCACGCAGCATACCACGGATACTCCCATTTATCGGGCATGGAAATAATATCTGCATTATGCAGATGATCCCACTCGCTGTTGCGGCCGCGCCTGCGTTCTGCAGGCGGGTGTGGTTGGTGCGGATCGCCCCTTAGCCACACATCCAGATCATAGTAATAAAATTGTTTGCTCCACAACATACCAGCCAGTGCCTGGCGCTGTATCATTTTTTCTTCCTCCGATGAAATATCTTTTTGCAAATCGGCATAATAAATATCCGCTTCTGATTTTGCTGTTTTAAAAATCTGATCGAACTGTTGAAATGGTTTTTGATGAAAGCGTGAGACCAATCGCAACCGAATGGATTTTGATTCTCCGGCTTTTAAATTCAAGTCAATGCGGTACGCAGCTTTGGTTCCCTTATTTACTTTATTGATAGCAGCCGGGTAATTGAAGATGATGTAATCGTTGATGCCGTCTTTAAAGGTACCCGGTTGAAAGTGTTGATGCAGGCGCCACGTGTTTGTATCGTTTTCGCAGAAGAGGGCCTCGTGTTTGCCTTCGCAGTAGAAGTAGTACGAGCCCAATTGTTTGTGGCTCGCTTTCATAATCCCTTTGTCGTCTAAATATATTTCGGGGCGTGTGGCATCATAACCCCAGGCCCACGTATTCCGAAACCAAAGGGTGGGCAACAGTTCAATTGCTGCTGCTTCCGGTCCGCGGTTGGTAACCGTAATCCGCATCAGCATATCGCTTACATCGGCTTTGGCATATTCAATAGCTACATCGAAGTAGCGATTGTTTGCAAAAATGTTGGTATCGGTTAATTCAAACTCGCGGTCGTGTTTGCCCCTGCGTTTACTTTCTTCTACCAGGTGCGCATAGGGATATTCGCTTTGCGGATACTTGTACAGCATGCGCATGTACGAATGGGTAGGGGTGGAGTCGAGGTAATAATAGATCTCTTTCACATCTTCCCCGTGGTTGCCTTCGGGGTTTGTTAATCCGAAGAATCGTTCTTTCAGAATGGGATCTTTTTTATTCCACAAAGAAAGCGCAAGGCATAGCAATTGATTTTCATCGGAAATTCCGGCAATACCTTCTTCGCCCCAGCGATATGCTTTGCTGCGCGCCATGTCGTGTGAAATATAATTCCAGGCATCGCCATTGGCGCTATAATCCTCGCGCACAGTTCCCCATTGGCGCTCGGCCAGGTAGGGGCCCCATTGCCGCCAGTTTTTTACTTTGTCACGATCTTCAATCAGTCTTTGTTTCTCGGCAGTCATAGGTTTACAAGTTAACAAAAACCAAGTATTGAATTCATGCATTCGGGCATGATGTATTACATGATTTATGTCATCTGCGGGCTCAGGTAGCGGGCTGCCGCCTGCAACTCGGCTTGTAAAATAGTATGGGGCCGGTTTGGATAAACGAGTAGTTCAACACGGGCATCCATCATTTCCAGTTGTTGTTTGGATTGCTCGCTTCGTATCAAGGGTACATGCGGGTCGTTACTCCCATTGGTCATTAAAATGGGCGTGCCCGAAAAATTTCCGGAGTAGCGGGAGGGGTTAAGCGTATCGCCAATCAATCCTCCCGTTAAGGCAATAACACCACCGTACCGTTGCGCATGATGGGCCGCAAACTCCATTGCTAAACAGGCACCCTGCGAAAATCCCAAAATGTAAATGCATTCGGGTGCAATTCCGTTTTGCTGCATGTGCGTTCCAACTTCCTTCACAATATGTAAGGCACTGTTCAGCCACGGTTCGTTTTGCGATGTGGGTGCAAGAAAGCTCAGTGGATACCAGGTATTATTGGTGGCTTGTGGAGCTGCGATATAAAAATCAGTTACCGGCAAGTATTGGGTAAGCGATAAAATGTCTTCAGCAGAACCTCCGCGACCATGCAGCAGAATCAATGCTTGTTTTGCCTGACAAAGCGGAACACCCGCTTCGATTATTTTTTTCTGGTGTGACATCGCTGGCAGAACAACAAGGGTGGTTAATCGTTAAACTTCTCCGGATTCAACGCAACGGGCTCCAGTGCGTTTTCAATTTTATCGCGCATGGGTTCGTACCACGCGGGCAGTTTTAATGCTTCTCCTAATTTAGAAGGGTGTTCGTCCACCGAAAAGCCTGGCAGATTGGTGGCTACTTCAAATAATACACCGCCCGGTTCGCGAAAGTAAATGCTGTGAAAGTATTGCCGATCCAGCACTTCGGTTACGGAATGTCCTTTGCTCAACAACTTTTCCCGTATTTCTAGTTGCGAGGTGTCATCGGCAGTAGCAAAAGCAAGGTGGTGAATGGTTCCGCTTCCACCTAAACCCCGTGCAGCTTCGGGTGTATGCAGCACATCAATAAAATCGCCAGGAACACCGCTGGCCGAAAAGCGTTTCAGGTTTCCTTTTTCAGCAATTAGTTTATGATCCATGGTATCGAGCAACAGGCTGGCGGTGCGATCTGAATTATCTTCGGATAACACAGCACCATGAAACCCTCTCACGGAATATTCTACCGGAATTTGTCCATAGGTAAAACCAGGGCGATTATCCGATTTGTTAAACACCAGTTCCAGACTCAGACCATGGGTATCTTCAAAGCGAATGAACATTTCGTTGTCAAATCGTTGGTGTGGACCTGTGTAAGTAATATTTAATTTTTTCAAGCGTACTAACCAATAGTCTAAACTTTCGGCCGGAGCAGAAAACGAAGTAATGGTCATCTGGCCTTTACCATGCCGGCCTTTGGCCATCCCCGCAAAGGGAAAGAACGTCATGATGGTGCCCGGGCTGCCGGTTTCGTTACCATAATAGAAGTGATAGACATCGGGCGCATCGAAGTTTACAGTTTTTTTAACCATGCGCAGGCCCAGAATGCCGGTGTAGAAATCGAGATTTTTTTGGGCATCATCGGCCAGGGCCGTTACGTGATGAATCCCTGAAATCAAGGGTGTTTTCATGTCGAACTAATCTTTTTCAAAGATAGGAACGAAAAATGGAGCAAAATAGTTGTATAGACAACTATTGTAATAAACGTAATTAACCGGCTCCCGGAGGGCCTTGCATTTGAACGATGAAAACCAGAACCGTTTCCCGATTGCTGTACGCGCATAAAATGGACATGGGCGGAATGCCCATTCGCCAGCCGTTGCCCACCCAACAAGTACAACAGGTCGATCCTTTTTTATTGCTACACCACGCAGACGTGAAAGCGCCCGCTACCATTCACCCGGATGATGCAGGAGTGGGGCCTCATCCGCACCGCGGTTTTTCACCGGTTACCTTTATTTTTAAAGGCGGTGTTCACCATCGCGATAGTAGGGGTAATGATAGTACAATTTATGCGGGAGGAGCGCAGTGGATGAATGCCGGAATGGGTATTATCCACAGCGAACGGCCTCCGCACGATATACATGAGATTGGCGGACGGCAGGAGATTATCCAATTGTGGATTAACACTCCGGCTAAACATAAAATGGATCAACCCATGTACTTTCCGGTAAAACCCGAAGAAGCACCCGTTGTAACCAGTGCAGATGGATTAGTAAATGTGCATGTGTTTGCTGGCGAGGTATTAAACGCGAAAGGCCCTGTGCCTTCGCAGGTTGAAGTGAATGCAGCCACCTTAGTATTGAAAAAAAATGGAACGATCAACATTCCCTTGCCTCAAAATCATAACGCAGTGCTTTACTTGTTAGATGGCAAACTGAACGTGGGTGGGTTTGGTATGGTGGAAGGCTTGCACCTGGTTCATTTTAAAAATGATGGCGAAGGTATTGCGCTTACAGCATTGGAAGATACCCGCGCGTTGTTGTTAAGCGGTAAACCAATTGATGAAGAAGTGGTATCATACGGCCCTTTTGTGATGAATACGCAAACACAAATTATGGAAGCCATGCGCGATTACCAGATGGGTAAAATGGGTGTGCTGATTGAAGAATAAACTTAAGAGATGCAAAACGGTTTGATTGTTTTATATGTTAGGAGCAGATATGGAAATTAGTATTGATAAATCAACCGAAGTGGAATATCCGGTACTTCCTGAAATTAAAAATCGCAGGAGCAAGCGGGCTTATGCAGCAACTCCGGTACATGAAAAAACTATTCGGTCGTTGTTTGAAGCTGCCCGCTGGGCCCCTTCCAGCATGAATGAACAACCCTGGGTTTATATATACGCAGTGGCCGATAACCACGAGGTGTGGAATAAAATCTTTGATTCATTAAACGACAGTAATAAAATCTGGGCACAACATGCTCCTTTGCTGGTAGTAAGCCTGGCGCGCAAAACGCAACTTCGCAATGGGGTAATCAATGGGGCGGCAAAGTACGATGTAGGTGCAGCCAATGCGTTGTTGTCATTGCAGGCAACCCATGCAGGATTAAATGTACACCAGATGGGCGGTTACAGTAAACAAATGTTAATCAGCAATCTGAACATCCCCGAAACGCACGAGCCGGTGGTAGTAATGGCCATTGGTTATCCGGGCGATCCTGAAAGTTTGAATGATAATCTGAAAGTGCGTGAGCTGGCTCCGCGCGAACGCTATACACAGGATTTTTTCGTGCACACGAAATCATTCTAAAACGAAACGGCATCAATTGAAAAAACACAAATGCAAAACCGATGGCGCGTGGTATGCACGTAAACTTTGACAAGTGACAGGCAACCTGTATCTTGAAAACCGATCTTGATTAAAATGAGAATAGGAATAATAGGTTCGGGTGGTATTGGGCAGGCATTTGCCAAACAAGTGCTGAACGCTGGGTACGAAGTAATTATCAGTAACAGCCGCGGGGCCCACTCGTTGGGTGAAGTAGTAAAACAATTGGGAGGCAACGTGCGCCCGGGTTCGGTTGAAGAGGCTGCGGCAAGCGAAGTAATTTTTTTAGCAGTTCCCTGGATTCATTTGCCTTCGGTAGCCAAACAGATTACAAATTGGTCTGGCAAAATTGTAATCGATCCCATTAACCCGGTAGTCCCACCGGATTACAAAATGGCAGAGCTGCACGGCCGGGCCTCCAGCGAAATTGTGCAAGAGATGTTGCCGGGAGCAAAACTGGTAAAAGCATTCAATACATTTACACCCCAACTGTTGGAGGCAAGTCCCATCGAAGGAAATGGCCACCGCGTATTATTTTATTGTGGCGATGATGTTTCGGCTAAAGCAATAGTAAAATCAATTATTGACAAAATTGGTTTTGCCGGAGTGGATACCGGAACCCTGAAGGAAGGCGCCCTTTTACAACAATATCCAAGCGGCCCACTACCCGGGCTAAACCTGATTAGCCTATGATGGCACCCAATACCCGCGGGTAGCGCGGTGTGCCGGGGCGTATAAACAAAATGATATTTTGGGTAGTAGTAAATGCAGATTAAAATCTAACTTGTGCCCTTATTTTTTAGGAATATGATCAGGAATGTGTTGTTGGTTTTGTTTATTTCAAGCGCTGCGGTTCAGGCCCAGAATTTATTTAATGAAGCAGCGTTAATCTCAAATCTGAAATTTCTTTCATCCGATTCCTTGCGGGGTCGGAAAACCGGTACACCCGAAAGTACCCTTGCCCAAACTTTTATTAAAGATAAGTTTAGTGAACTGGGTCTAAACCCATTCGGTGCGGGATACGAATTACCCTTTGAGTTTAACGGCAGGGGTGGAGAAAAAATAAAGGGAGTTAATCTTGCCGGTTGGATAGAAGGCAAAAAAGATTCATACATCGTTATCTCTGCACACTACGACCATGTGGGCGAACGCAATGGAAAAATTTATAACGGGGCCGATGACAATGCCTCCGGCACCAGCGCCTTGTTTTCCATTGTAGAATATTTCAAAAAGAATAAGCCGGAGCATCATATTATGATTGTAGCCTTCGATGCCGAAGAAATGGGCCTGCAGGGGTCGCGGACGTTTGTTGCACACCCTCCGGTGCCACGCAACAAAATGATAGTCAACCTGAATATGGATATGGTGGCGCGTGCCGATAAAGGTGAATTGGTAGCGTGTGGCACTTTTTATTATCCACACCTAAAACCCATGCTGGAAGGAATTACCTCCAAACAGGTGAAGCTAGTGCTTAGCCATGATGACCCTGAAAAATACGAGGGGCAGGACAACTGGACCTACGCTTCCGATCATGGATCGTTTCATTCAGCTAAAATTCCATTTATTTATTTTGGGGTAGAAGATCACAAAGACTACCACCAACCCACCGATGATTTTGATCTGATAAATCCGGAGGTTTATAAAGAATGTGTGCGGGTGATTGTTCAGGCAGCAGCAAAGATTGATAAGGAACTTAAGTAGAAATTAATTAGGGGCTGAAAAGAAGTCTTTGATTGTATTTCTGACTGGTCTTGTTAATACCCATATTCCAGGCATTGCTGTTTTCGTTATATTTATTGCTGAACAATTTACCTATGCGAAATAAAACGTTGCTTATCTTTTTTGCTTTTCTACTTACTGCGCCCGGAGTAATTGCTTCGGATACAATAAAACAGTGGCAGGTTTATGAAATAAAATTAACGGCCAGAAAACTTCAGGAGCATCCTTATTTACTGGTTCCGGTTGATGGTAGTAAAGATTTTGTATATGCAACATTTAAAGGCATAAGCGGAGATGCTAACGGAAAGACTATTACCGTTGCAGGCTTCTGGGATGGTGGAAAAGACTGGAAGATTCGTTTTGCCCCGCCTCTTTGCGGACAATGGCAGTACAATACAACTTCCACTGATAAAGGACTGAATAACATGAAAGGAAGCTTTTCAGTAACAGCCTGGAACGAAAATGAAAAGCATGAAAATTCAACCAGGCGAGGGTTTGTACAGGTAAAAAAGGATGGTGAAAATGCAGGACACTATTTTGTCTATGCGGATGGTACGCCATTCCTTTGGATCGCAGATACGTGGTGGAACTGGACAGACAAGAGACTTGAGTTCTCAGCATTCAGAAACCTTGTTGATGATCGTTCTGCAAAAGGATTTAACATCGGACAATTGTTTGTAGCAGCCAATGGATGGAGCCGGAATAGTTCCCTGTTGGATGAAACATATACTGTCCCCAACATCGGGCAAATCCAAAAAGTGGACGCCTTGATTGCGTATGCAAACAGTAAAGGAATAACAGTCTGGATTCATGGATGGTGGAGCAGGAAGAATTTAAATGAGACTGCCGGTGATGAGAAAATGAAGCGTTGGTGGCATTATCTTATCAATCGCTATGCTGCCTACAATGTGATGTGGGTAGTAGC
>Ga0116144_10005539_pt1 | contig 11412 bp, 11 predicted proteins | sample AD_UKC035_MetaG_FD_89746 | JGI IMG/M metagenome (GOLD analysis project Ga0116144, IMG submission 89746) | Active sludge microbial communities of municipal wastewater-treating anaerobic digesters from USA - AD_UKC035_MetaG | ecosystem: Engineered > Bioreactor > Anaerobic > Digestate | place: USA... | reverse complement strand
GCCGCACCCTCGGAAAACAGAATCGCCACCGGAACCTGGGGCAGCATCTGCCGGATTCGGACTAGATTTAGTGGCTGAAAGGATGAAAAAATCACCTGATCCGCATTATTCAGTCGTTTGATCAAATCAGCTACTTTTATGGTTAGGGCATCAAGCGGTGAGGTGTAGTTGGTCAACTCAACATTGACCAAGATATTTCGCCCAACGGTTTCAAAAACCTCGGCCAGGGTGGGAATACGCTCACCCCGAAAACGGGGGGCAAAAAAAGATCCGGCATCCAGTTCGCGCAGTCCGGCCAAGGGAAGGTGATTTACAAAACCCTTGCCATTCGTGGTGCGATTGACGGTTGGATCGTGAATGACAACAATTTGACCATCAGCACTGAGCTTGGCATCCAGTTCAATCGCAGGAGCACCATGCTCCACAGCCAGACGAAAGGAAGCCAGGGTATTTTCCGGGGCATGCGCACAGGCCCCACGATGGGCAAAGAAGATGGGACGCGCCAAGTTAGTCAGAAGGTTCATAGTTCAACAAAATAAGAATCAGAAGCCCGGTCAAGCAAATCTCGGCTCATCGCTGGTTCCACATTCATGTAACGGGCAATATCCAAGATTTGATCGCATAAATCACGCGGATGGGAAGCTCGCAGCTTGCGGTTGCGTTTGATGTAATGTTCTTGAAGTAGATACGCCAAGCCTTGATCCGAATACTGGACACCTTTTTGCCCGGAGACACGCCGGAAAATCTCTCGATATTCCTCATAGGTTGGATCACCAATTTCAACCTTATGACGCAGACGGCGAAGAAAGGCCTCATCGACCAACTCACGCGGAGGCAGATTGGTTGAGAAAATGACCAGGACATCAAACGGGACTTCAATTTTGCGTCCGGTGTGCAGTGCCAGATAATCAATCCTGTTTTCCAATGGAACAATCCAGCGATTAAGCAAATCGCGAGGGCGAACTTGCTGGCGGCCAAAGTCATCAATCAACAAAATGCCACCATTGGACTTCATTTGAAAGGGAGCCTCATAGAATTTTAGGGTATCATCAAACACAAGGTCCAATCCAGCCAAGGTTAATTCCCCCCCGGTGACAATGAATGGGCGGCGGATGCGCATCCAGCGCGGATCACGCCGCGCACCAGTTCGGAGCGAACCGGTGCCCATTGGGGTTGCATCCTCCTCCGGCGCAACTTGGTGGTTGACAGAATCATACAGCTTGATGACCTGTCCATCCACGCTGATGGCATAGGGAATATACATTAATTGGGATTGGATCAAATTCCCTACAGCACGTGCCACGCTGGTCTTACCGTTTCCTGGTGGACCGTACATGAAAATGGAGGTGCCAGAGTTTACTGCCGGTCCCAGGCGGGAATACGCTTTTTCAGACAGAACCAAGTGTGCCAGTACCTGCCGCATCAACCGATTGGTGATCTGGAAGCGGCCGCGGCTCTGACGGCGGATGGATTCATTGTAAACGGCAATCGGTACTGGAGCGGGACCAGCATATTGACTGCGATCCAATGCTTCACGGGCACGGGCGATGCCGGCACCCGTAATGGCGTAGACATAAGCCCCCTCGCCCAGACCCATTTGTGAAGTGCGGACTTCCAGCAGCTTTTCGCGCTTCAAGGCTTCCAACAACTGATCCACAATGCCAGTAAAAGGCAAGGCGATATCTTCAGCAATGCGGAAACCGGTCATGTAACCCTGGAAGTACATGATCTTCAATACCAAATCCTGCAACCAGAGTGGTGACAGTCCGGTATCCTCCATTTTGGAGATGGGTGGCGGAACAAATGACATGGCGCCTGTACCCACAGGGGCACTGCCAGCTGAAGATTGCGCCGGGCGGGGTGGCATAGTTGTCATGAAAATCCTCCTTCTAAGTCGTGAGGGACAATGGCACTCCTTATTATAGCGGTTTTTGATCTCCGACGGTTACGGATTGAAGGGCAGGTTTTCTCTCATGTTTTAATATCCGAATAGGGATACTTGTATTCTTTGGCTTTTCAATTACAATGAAATACAAAGCGCTGTGTTTACCGGCAGATAAGGAGTGAGACATGGCTGAATTTTCGCGCTACGAAGTGTATATGCTGCTCAACCAGCCCAAACCTCTCTGGCTCTCCCATCTCAACCTGAGCGGCATGGATTTGCGCGGCGTGGATTTACGCGGCGCAACCCTCATCAAAGCGGACCTGACCGGCACGCATCTGGAAGGTGTGGATTTGCGCGAAGCAAATTTAGGTGGTGCCACACTGCAAGGTTCTATTATTATCGGGGCCGATCTGCGAAAGGCCAATTTGCGCGGCGTCAATTTACGCAACTGTGATTTACGGGAGGCCAACCTGGCAGAAGCCGATTTGTATGAAGCGGATCTGGCTGGGGCCAACCTGCTGGATGCCAACCTGGGCGGGGCTGATCTAACCAACGCCAATCTGACCGGTGCCAATTTGCTGCGCGCAAATGTGCCCGATTACCGGATACTGCGGGCAAAATCCTTGACCGGTGCCACAATGCCAGATGGCACCCGCAGCGACTGATTTTCACGGTGGAGGCGCGAATGATTGAGCGGGTGCGTTTTGAGATTTATCAAAATACCCAATTCCTCATTGAGGATTTTTCCGAGAGTTCCCGAGATGAGTTATTGCAGACAGCCGCTGCAGCCCGTCAGGTAATCCAGTCTCAGCCTCCGCACTCGGTACGCATTCTGGTCCTGGCCTATCGGCCACATATAGACGTTGATACTGTCCGGGCATTGAAAGATACCGCTGCGGAAAATGCGCCATTCGCCCTGGCAACGGCGGTGGTGGGGCTGGACAGTTTCATGAAAATGTTGCTTAAAGGCGTGGAGGTCGTTTCTGGCCGCAATTTCACCCCATTTGACAGCGAGGAATTGGCCCGCAAATGGCTGGCTGAGCAAAAACAATAATTTGGAGTGCCTCATGTCTGTTACCGTCATCCTGCGCAAACAAGAACATATCCTGCCCCAGGCCCCCACTGTCAAGCGCGCCATGGAACTGATGGATGTGATACCGGAAACTTATTTGGCGGTCCGCGACGGTGAACTGCTGACTGAAGATGACCGATTAAATGACGGCGATGTGATTCGCCTAATTCCGGTCATCTCAGGGGGTAACCAGTGAAGTGCAAAAAATGCGGCGAACGCGCCGTCATTAAAATGCCCCAGCATCATCTGGCGCTATGTCGTCAGGATTATATTGACTGGTTTATTGGACAGACCACCCGCAACATTAAAAAATACCAACTGGCTAACCCAAGTGACCGTATTCTGGTGGCAGTTTCAGGAGGCAAAGACTCGCTCGCCCTTTGGGATGTATTATGGCGGCTGGGATATAAAGTTGACGGAATGTATATTCACCTGGGTATCACCGGGACAGTCAATTACTCAACCCTGTCACAAGCCTACGTCGAAAAATTTGCGGCTGCGCGGGGTTTGTCACTGGAGGTTGTGCACGTTGCTGAGCGATATGGCCAAAACATTCCCGATCTGGCCGGTCAAAGTGCCCGAGGACGGTATAAGCCCTGTTCTATCTGCGGTCAAATCAAACGTCACATCATGAACGCCGCCGCCATGAGCGGCAACTATGATGTGTTAATGACAGCCCACAACCTGGATGACGAAGCGGCAGTTCTGTATCTTAATACCATGAACTGGGCAGTGCCCATGCTCGCCCGCCAGGCCCCCCGGTTGGAAGCGCATCATGGACTGCCGCATAAAGCGAAGCCATTCTGCAGGTTTTATGAACGCGAAACCGCCGCATATAGCCTGCTGCAAGGAATTGAATACATTGAAGACGAATGTCCCTATTCAGCCGGCAGCACGCTCCTGTACTACAAAACGGTGCTAAACCGCATGGAGGCAGAACATCCCGGTACAAAAATGCAGTTTTACGTGCAATTTTTACAGGCCCGAGCCGTGTTGTTTCCTGCGGCGATGCAGGAGGCAGATCGCTCTGATCTTCATCCCTGTCCCCAATGTGGTCAGCCGACCAGTCGGGAAGGTATCTGCAGCTTCTGCAAACTGGTAAATTCCACCAATTCACCCTGCTTCCCAAACTGTGATCCAACATGATAACGGTTGTGATCACAGTTCACTCCATCGGTTTCCCGGCCAAGGCCGATTGCAATAGGCGTTTCGCTCTCCATTAAATTAACGGTTAACTTAACGGTGGACAGAGGCTGTCAGTTTTAGCTGGCGGAGGTTGCCCATCATCCGTTTAAAATAAACATCTCTCCCTTGATGGGGTCGGGGTTGCATGAATTCCGGTTAAAACAACACCCATGGTGGCCAGTTACATTGACTGTGAAGCACGTATGGGGCATATACATCGCCAAACGATTAAGAGATAAACACAACCTGCTGACACCTGCTGACCTGCAGTTGACAGTTTCTGGATTCGGTAGTACACTAGTTCTATGAACGGCATAATATATAGTATCAGCATTGACCTTGGTTTGCAAAGTTTTTCCGGGTTCTCCCTAGGTAAGTTGATTGAAAATCCGCGCCGGTGGAGCAAAAACCTGACAAAACGGCGCGCCCTTCAGTGCTGCACAATCAGCCAAGTTGAAGGCAGTCGGCGTCAGAAGGAAAACGACCGCCAGGCGGTCCAACTGCATACACATCTAGCCAATCAACGGACGGTCTCCACCAGCTCAGTAGCCGGCTGGTTGCGGGGAAGAACCGGATGGCGATTGAGTATCTTTCTCCCAACGGCATGCCGGATAACCGACGTCTGTCGCTCTCCTCGCCTGAGGCAGGCTTGGGACGGTACCGCAGATGATTGAGTACCCGGCTGAAAGCGCCGGCATTCAGGTCATTGCCGCAATCCCGTTCCATTCCGCCCAGGCGTGCAGCGGGTGCAGGAACATGGTCCCAAAGGATTACCAGTTCGGATTTGTGAATACCGCCTCTTTGGCAGGACAAAACCCATTCGAACGGTATCGGGCAGGCGTCAACGTGTCACGTTGGAGAGAACATTACCTGATAAGCCCTCGCCTTATGGCGGCAGGGACCGTCACATGTGGATCAATTATGGATATAATAAAGACATCTTGACCAATAGGAGAATTAACATGGCGCGAAAACCCTCCCAACCTGCAGAATCAATACCTCAAAATTCATCCATGGATCAGGCCCGGCGCACCTTGTTGGATCGCGCTCTGGGTGATATTGTCAAGCGCTATGGCGAAGGCTCCATCATGCGCATGGGCGAAGCCCACCAACTTGCGGTCGACGTCATTCCCACAGGCTCCCTCTCGTTGGATATTGCTCTGGGTGTGGGCGGTTTGCCCCGCGGGCGCATTACCGAGATTTATGGACCGGAATCTTCGGGCAAAACCACCTTGTGCCTGCATACAGTGGCCGAAGCTCAAAAGCTTGGTGGAACGGCCGCTTATATCGACATGGAACACGCTCTTGATCCCGCCTATTCCGCCCGACTGGGAGTGGATATTGACAACTTGCTGGTTGCCCAGCCTGATATGGGCGAGCAGGCGTTGGAAATTGTCGAAACATTGGTTCGCTCGGGAGCCGTGGACATCATCGTCATCGACTCCGTTGCCGCGCTTGTTCCCCGGGCTGAAATTGAAGGGGATATGGGCGATGCATCCATGGGCATGCAAGCCCGGTTGATGTCTCAAGCGCTGCGCAAGCTCTCAGGAGCCATCAACCAAACCAAAACAGCCGTGCTCTTCACCAATCAGCTGCGCCAAAAAATTGGAGTCATGTTTGGTAATCCTGAAACCACTTCTGGTGGTATGGCTCTGAAGTTTTATGCCTCGGTGCGTCTGGACGTCCGCCGCATCCAATCAATTAAAGTCGGTGCCGACATCATCGGAAACCGGGTGCGTGTCAAGGTTGTGAAAAATAAAGTTGCTCCGCCATTCCGGGTGGCCGAATTTGATATCATGTACAATGAAGGCATCTCAAAGGTTGGCGATATCATCGATCTGGCGACCCAGCTTGAAATCGTCACCAAACGGGGAGCTTTCTTCTCTTATGGTGAGCAACGCTTGGGTCAGGGCCGCGAAAACGCCAAGGAGTTCTTGCGTCAGAACCCGCCTTTGTCCCACGAAATAGAAACTGCAATTCGTCAGCAGGTGCTCAGCGGCGAGGCTGTGATTACTTTAGGTGGCGGTGATGGCGAAGCAGAGGCTGATGGGGAATAATAATATCTTCATGAACACAACACAGCGTCTTACCGGCTTGGGACTTGCAGTAATCATCCTGCTGTTGAGTCTGACTGCCTGCCGCCTGCCGCAACCAGAACAAAAAGCTCCACAGGCTGATGCGCCGCTGTTTGTGCCCCCCACCCCCATTCCGCCCACTCCTACCATCGATGGGATCGAGAGCGTCACTCAATCCATCACCCAGAGCGCGGCCTGCGAAGACTTGCTTAGTTTTATTGCGGATGTGACCATCCCGGATGGCAGTCAGGTGCAGCCTGGTTCAACCTTGGATAAACGCTGGGAAGTCCAAAACAGCGGAACCTGTAACTGGAATGAGAATTACCGACTGCGATTAATTGCCGGAGAGGCCCTGGGGGCCAACAGTGAACAGGCACTGACCCCAACCCGTAGTGGCACCAACACGGTGATCAGGATTGTTTTCACTGCGCCAATGGAGCCTGGAGACTACCGCAGTGCATGGCAGGCCCACAACCCAGATGGTTTGCCGTTTGGAGACCCATTCTTCATTGATTTTTCTGTCATCCAACCTGAAGTGGTCTTGACCCCCACCTTATCACCATAAGTCTGACCTGCCGCGCATCCTTAAATCAATACTTAAGATAATACTTTAACAGAACAGGGCGAACCAGTATCGGTTCGCCCTGTTCTGTTCATATGCCGCAGATTTACTCAGGGGCTGGGAGTGGTTGTCGGGCAGGTGTCCACACTGTAATAATAACCGCAAGCATCATAGCAGGTGGAAACCACGCATTGCAGACCCCCCGGATAGGTGCGATTTTCAGTTTCACAATGCACATTCTGGCCGCGTTCCGGGCACCAAGTGTTGGGATTCCCCACCGGGGTTGCCGTGGGCAGAGGGCGGACCGGACCGGGAATGGTCGCTTCGTAAAATGGCAGGGCATCGCCTTGACGATATAACGCTAGGGTTACATAAGTAAAATATGGCAGTAATGGTCCATTACAAAATAAGGTATCTGGAACGTTGGCATCCAAGGAACAGGTATAAAGGACATTATTAATTTTGGCACCATAAGCTTCTGTAATTCCAGGAATTTTCAAGGCCACAACCGGTTGGCGATTGGCGTAGCTTTCCTGCCAGAGAACCTGGATAAGGCTGTAATCCGGTGTCGCGGTCGGAGTGATCGTCACCGTCGGCGTCAGCGTGGGCGTGTTGGTTGCTGTCGGTGCCGGTGTATCGCTTGGCAACGGCGTCTCAGTAGGCACCAGCGTTTCAGTATTGGTGGGCGTGGGGATGGCTGTGGGGACGGGTGTTGGTACGGGAGTACAAGCCGCGAGGATGATCGCTACCAGGATCAACAGCCCCATCAAGGTATATTTATGCATTTTGATCTCCTAATTGATTTAAGGCCCAACCGTGGGTGTCACAGCCAGGCAGGTATCAACACTATAGTAGTAACCACAAAGATCATAACATGTGGTAATCCAACAATCATATTGGTGATAATATTCCGGCTCACAGGTGATGTGTTGTCCCCGCAAGGGGCACCAGGTATCCGGAGCGCCAACCGGGATTGGGGTTGGTTCCGGAAATGGATACCCACCGATATAGCCATTAAAGAATGGAGTGGTTTCTCCTGGGTGGGTGAATTCTGCCGCCACCGGTTTCATGTAACCTGTGATGGGGCCAACACAGAAATATTTATCCGGGTAATTTACATCCAGGACACAGTTATAATAATTACCATTCAGTCGCGTAATATAGGGTTCATCTATTCCCGGAAAAGCCAGAATGATCAAATAATCCGAGGTAGCCACACGGTAATCTTGGGCGATGACCCGCACCTGGCTAAAGTCAGGCGTGGGTTTGGGTGTCCAACTTGGCGTTGGGCTCAGGGTCGCAGTCGGCAGCGGCGTGGGGGTATCCGTCAGAGTCGGTTGCAGCGTTGCTGATGGCCGGGGGGTAGCGGTATCTGTTGGTGCGGATGTTGGTGTGGGGACGGAAGTTGAGGTGGTGCAGGCGGCTACCAACAGGGATGATAAAAACATTATTGCCAAGAGAACAAATAATCGTTTCATAAATTTTGGCGGTGGGGAGCACCCACTTTTAGTGGGTGGAGGAAACCGTCCTCCTCCTTTCAGAAATTGTGCAAGATCCTCTTATGGAAGATGTTTCAATGTCGTGTTGATCGTAAAGTCCTGATTGAACAGTGGGACAGAGTTGAAAGCCAGGGAAAACTTTTGCCATTTCAAACACGACTCTGGGGTTCTCAACCGGTCATCCGGACCAGTGTCTGACGATTGGAGGTGCCAGTAATCCTTCAGAAGTTCAATTCTATGGGATCCAGTAACAATCCGTTTTTGTAGCAGGTTGACCAGTCCACTCCTGCTGTCAAGTTAATGTTTTCACCACGGGAGTACTGCAAAAACCAGCAGCACTCCCGTGGTGAGTTTACAGCGAATCATCCTGCGCCAGAGATTTATGTGCCTTCCTGCCAGGATCCGAGGTAGGCAACCTGTTCGGGGGTGAGGGTATCGATCTGGACGCCCATGGCGCTTAGTTTAATACGGGCGATCTCATGATCAATTTCTTCCGGGACGCTGTAGACGCGGCGTTCCAGTGTTTTGCCGTTGCGGACCATATACTCGGCAGCCAGGGCCTGATTGGCAAAAGACATATCCATCACGCTGGCGGGGTGGCCTTCAGCCGAAGCCAGGTTAATCAGGCGGCCTTCCCCAAGCAAGAAGAGAGACCGGCCATCCTTGGTGACATATTGTTCAACAAAAGGCCGCACCAGTTTTTTCTCCACCGACATTTCAGCCAGTGCCGGAATATTGATTTCAACATTGAAGTGACCCGAGTTGGAAATAATCGCGCCATCTTTCATTGCTTCAAAATGATGGCGATCCAGTACATTAAGGTCACCGGTGACCGTGCAGAAAATATCCCCGATCCGGGCAGCATCAGCCATGGGCATGACCCGGTAACCTTCCATCACAGCTTCCAGTGCCTTGAGTGGATCAATCTCGGTGACAATGACATTGGCACCCAAACCCCGGGCGCGCATGGCCAGACCGCGGCCGCACCAACCATAACCAGCGACAACAAAGGTTTTACCTGCCAGCAAAACGTTGGTGGCGCGTACAATGCCATCAATGGTGGATTGTCCGGTTCCATAACGGTTATCGAAGAAGTGCTTGGTCATGGCATCATTAACCGCAATGACAGGGAACATCAAGGCGTTGTCTGCCGCCATGGCACGCAAGCGAATCACACCTGTAGTGGTTTCTTCGGTGCCGCCCAAAATGTTTGGCAGCAGATCACGGCGATCCTTGTGCAGTGTCCCAACCAGATCTGCACCATCATCCATGGTAATCTGAGGGCGGTGATCCAGAGCGGCATTAATGTGCCGGTAATATGTCACATTATCTTCGCCTTTAACCGCAAAAGTAGGGATTTCAGAGAATGAAACCAGTGCTGCGGCCACATCATCCTGGGTTGACAGGGGGTTGGATGCAGTCAGGACCACTTCAGCACCGCCGAGTTGCAAGGTACGCATCAGGTTTGCTGTTTCAGCGGTCACGTGCAAACAGGCTGACATGCGAATGCCCGCCAGGGGGCGTTCCTTGGCGAAACGTTCGCTGATGCTCCGCAACACAGGCATTTCACGAGCAGCCCATTCAATCCGCCGGCGTCCGCCTTCAGCCAGGGAGAGATCTTTCACGTCGTACTGGGTCATACTTCCTCCTAAAAAATGATGAACCGGGGCATGGACGCCCCGGAAGGGGTTTTGCCAAAAGCCGATATATTGTATCGCGATTCTGGGTAATGTTCCATGTTCGGCGGCAGATAACGCCGTAACTCAGTGTATCAAGATATCCAGGACACCCCGATCGTCGAAGTGTTGGCGATATCGGGCGACAAAATCCGGGAGCGTATAAGTGTGGCTCTGAGGACCGCGTTGCTCCAGGACATAGGTCGCAGCCAATGCACCCATCCGGCCACAAATGGACCAGTCAAGGCCCAATTGCCAGCCGCGTAAAAATCCGCCCCGGAAAGCATCCCCCACACCGGTGGGATCAAGAATTTCGGTGGCAGGGACAACCGGTACGGTGACTTCCTTTCCATCAGCAAAAATGATGGCGCCTTTCTCACCCAGTGTCACCACCAGGATTTTTACCAGCGAGCGCATATCCGTGGCGCTGAGGCCGGTGTGTTTTTGCAACAGTTCAAATTCATATTCGTTGCAGAAGAGACTATAGGCCCCTTCGACACCGCGCCGCAGTTCCTCTCCACTTAAGCGCACTACCTGCTGGCTGGGATCATACAGGTAAGGCAATCCCATTTGCCGGCATTCCCGCACGTAGCAATCCATGGCTTGCGGATCATTGGGCGAGATGACCACCAAATCAACCCGATACTTTGTCAGTTCGGCCAGGGACAGCTGGCTGGCAAAGGCCATCGCACCGGGATAAAAGCTGGCAATTTGAGCATTGGAGCGGTCAGTATTACAAAAAAATGAGGCTGTAAATACCCCAGGCACAAGACGGGCAAAAGCAGTATCAACCTGCTTGCTTTCAAGCCAGGCACGGTAATCCTCAAAGTCCTCACCAACGGTGCCAAAAATAAGCGGTCGATCACCCAACAGCGCCAGGGTGTAGGCAATATTCGGCGCCGTGCCACCGCGCTGGCGGACCATTGAATCCACCAGGAAGGAAAGCGAGATGCAGTCCAACCGTTCCTGCAGGATGTGATCCTTGAAGTAACCCGGGAAGGTCATCAAATAATCATAGGCAATGGATCCAGTGCAAACAATGGTCATAACAAACCTCTTAGAGTGAACCAGATTGAGCCCGGCTCAAAAGGCGGGGCAGGTGGATATGATACGGGGGATAAATCGTTCCCAAGTCGGTGACCAGGGCGGTAATCAGGGTATGGGGCGTGACATCAAAGGCTGGATTGCGTGCGCTTGCACCTACCGGAGCAATGGGATCACCATTGATGGTCAGGTTTAAAACTTCATCGGCAGAGCGCTCCTCAATCGGGATATGATTACCGTCAGGCAGGCTGAGGTCAACCGTTGAAGTGGGCATCACGGCATAGACCGGGACATCATTGGCATGGGCAGCCAGCGAAAGCATATAGGTGCCAATCTTGTTGGCCACATCGCCATTGGCTGCCACCCGGTCCGCTCCAAAAAAAACTTTCTGGGCTTCTCCCCGGCGCAAGAAAT
>Ga0116144_10005538_pt1 | contig 11412 bp, 7 predicted proteins | sample AD_UKC035_MetaG_FD_89746 | JGI IMG/M metagenome (GOLD analysis project Ga0116144, IMG submission 89746) | Active sludge microbial communities of municipal wastewater-treating anaerobic digesters from USA - AD_UKC035_MetaG | ecosystem: Engineered > Bioreactor > Anaerobic > Digestate | place: USA... | reverse complement strand
TTGTTAGTTGTTTCCCAATTTTGTGAGATACGCTTGCATGGCCCTTTGACTTCCTGTGCGAGGTGTAGAGATCGCAGGAAATTCATTCAGAGGAAATATCTGGGCCGAGCCTTCATCACTGCCTTTGAGTTGGCCGCCAATGATCTCCGCCTCATACAGGATTTGTATCATTGGTCCCGGCCAGTTTGTCCGATCTACATAGATCCACCCCAGGCAGTCGCCTATTTTTGCCTCAAGTCCGGTTTCTTCAAAAACTTCTCTGATAGCGGCTTCGGCGGGGTCTTCGCCATACTCGACCAAGCCTGCGGGGAGTCCAACGCCCGTTTCATCCGGCGGAAGGATAGCGGCAATTCCTTGCTGATTATGGGCTACCACGACAACCGATACTGCATCGGAAGATAGTTGAATCCACCCACATTCCGGGCAATTGATGCGCGGGATGTTATCATCAAAGATGACCGCGCGCGTCAAGGGCGCGGTACACATAGGGCAGAATTGAAAACGGAGCGGCGGTATAACATTTTCTGGGTAGGTTAACTCTGGTTGTTTCATATCGATGCGCCTAATCAATCGCTAGTTTTGAGCTTCCACCCTCATGGTACGGGATCGTACCCGCCCGGATTAAAGGGATTGCAGCGCAAAATTCGTTTAAAGCCCATCCATCCGCCTTTCAATAACCCGTAGCGTTCAATGGCGGTGTAGGTGTATTGCGAACAACTGGGGGTGAAACGACAACTCGGCGGAAAAAGTGGGGAAATTGAACGACGGTAGAATCGGATCAACCACAGCGCCCATGCCTTCATTCTTGCTCGGTTATCTCCCTGGGCGACCACAAAGCTGCGCGATGCAGCAGTTGCTCAAGGCCGGCTTCCACCTGCGGCTCCCCGACAGCCAGGAGCGAAGCGCGCGCCACCAACACGATGTCCCATCCGGTCACAATCCGGGGGTACAGCCGCCGCGCCGCTTCACGCAGCAAGCGCCGGGCGCGATTGCGCGCCACGGCGTTGCCCACTTTGCGGCTTGCCGTAAGTCCAATGCGCACCGTTCCCAGATGGTTGGGGAGCGCCCACAAAATACATAAGGGATGCGCCCACGACCGCCCTCCGGCCCAGACTTGCCGGAAATCCGCAGAGCGACGCAGGCGCATATCCTTTTGCCAGGTTTCGCGCTCCAACTGATTTAGCTTAGTCGCGGCGTCGTGGCCGCTGCGCGCTTTCCTTCCAGTTGATGCGCTTGGCGCCGCCGAGGCTCACCACGGTCAGCTTGTGGCGACCCTTGGCCCGCCGCCGCTTCAGGACGTTGCGCCCGTTGCGGGTCGCCATCCGCTGCATAAAGCCGTGAACCCGCATTCGCCGCCGTTTCTTGGGTTGATAAGTCTGCTTCGTCGTCATTCCATTTACTCCTTTATATTAACCTTGTCTCTCATGGGGTGTGGTGGATAGCGATAAGTCCCTTACGTAAAAACCGCGCGGTCATGGGCCGCGCCGGTTTTATCTTTCCTTCCCAGAGCGAGGACATTATACCGTATCAGGGGAGTAAGTCAATTGCCCACCGGAACTTTTTCCAGCCGTTGGGCGATGGCGCGCGCCGCGACCAATCCCGCCGCCGACGCTTGAATCAGGCCGCGTGTGATCCCCGCGCCATCCCCGCAGGCGAACAGATTGCGGACTTCGGTCTCCAATTCCTGGGTCAGGTGCAGACGATTGGAGTAGAATTTGACCTCCACGCCGTAGAGCAGGGTGTGGGGCGCGGCCACGCCCGGCGCAATCTGGTCCATCGCATGCAGCATTTCGAGGATGTTCTTGACGTAACGGTACGGCAGCACCAGGTTGAGGTCGCCAGGCGCTGCACCGGGCAGGGTGGGCGTGACCACGGAGCGCGTCAGCCGTTCGACGGTCGAGCGCCGCCCGGCTTCCAGGTCGCCCAGACGCTGCACCATCACGCCGCCGCTGAGCAGATTCGCCAGTCGCGCGATGCTTTTGCCGTAGGTGATGGGATCGTCAAACGGCTCGGTGAAGTTCTTGCTGACCAGCAGGGCGAAGTTGGTGTTGGCGGTGCGCCGGTCGGCAAACGAATGGCCGTTCACCGTCGTGACGTCCCCGGCAAACTCCGTGCTGACCTCCCCGTAAGGGCACATGCAGAAGGTGCGAATCTGGTCGTCGAAGGCGCGGGAGTAGTAAATGAACTTGGATTCGTAGACCAACCGGGTGATCGGTTCCAGGACGGCGGCCGGCAGCTCGACGCGCACGCCCAGGTCTACTGGATTGCGCGCCAGCGTCAGGCGCAGCTCGCGCGCGATGCTCTCCAACCACGCGGAGCCTTCGCGTCCCGGCGCGGCGATGACCCTACCGGCTTCGAGGCGCTCGCCCTTGTCCGTCTCCACGCCGAGAACCTGTCCGTTTGCGGTGAGGATGCGGGCGACGGGGGTGCGAGTGTGGACGGCGACGCCTCGCGCCAACAGCGCGTCGCGCATCGCGCGCATCACGTTCTCGCAGCGCTCCGTGCCGATGTGGCGGATGGGGACCGAGATCAGGCGCAGTCCGGCCAGCGCGGCGCGTTTTTCTAAATCTTCGATTTCGTCGGTGTACGTCCCATAGACGGTTTTGGGCGCGCCGAACTGGCGATAGATGGCGTCCGCCTCGGCGATCAACTTTGCGGCGGCCTGTTCGCCCAGGATTTCGCCCAGATGCCCGCCGACGGCCGGCGAGAGGGTCAGCTTGCCGTCCGAGAACGCTCCCGCGCCGCCCCATCCGTTGAGGATGGCGCACGGCTGGCAATGTTTACAGCCGCCTTTTCCCTCGCGGATGGGGCAGCGACGTTTGTCAATGTCGTGGCCCTTGTCGAGGATAGCAATCCGTAATCCCGGATAACGGCTCAACTCCAGCGCGGCAAAAATCCCGGCCGGGCCCGCGCCAATAATGATGACGTCAAAGGTTTTTGTCTCCATTGGATCCTCCTGGCGAATGAGCGGTTCAGCGGATCGGCGGATCAGCGGATCAACGCATTATGCACCGATTTCCGATTTCCGATTTCCGATTTCCTATTTTGACTTGTATCCCACGCCGATTATACTGGATGATAGATTTGGAGAAGGAGGCGATGAGACGATGAAGATTTTAGGGGTGGATATTGGTGGATCGGGTATCAAAGGCGCGCCGGTAGACGTTGTGACCGGGCAGTTATTGGCCGAGCGACACCGGATTGATACGCCCGAAGGGGCCGAGCCGGAGGCGGTGGCGAAGGTGGTCGGGAAGATCGCGCGCCATTTTGAGTGGACTGGCCCGATAGGGTGTTGTTTCCCGGCGGTGATTCAGCACGGGGTGGCCCGCACGGCGGCCAACGTGTCGAAAGCCTGGATCGGGACGAACGCCGAGATGTTGTTTGCCCAGGCGACCGGCTGCCCGGTGCGGGTGCTCAACGACGCCGACGCGGCCGGGCTGGCGGAAGTCCGCTTTGGGGCCGGTAAGGGCGTGGCGGGCCTCATCCTGATCGTGACCATCGGCACCGGGTTGGGGACGGCGCTGTTTACGGACGGGCATCTGGTGCCCAACACCGAACTTGGCCACATCGAGATCAACGGCGCGGACGCCGAACTCAGCGCCACCGACGCCGCGCGCCAGCGTGAAGACATGTCCTGGAAGCAGTGGGGCAAGCGCTTCAATGTCTATTTGCAGCGGATGCACGCGCTGCTCTGGCCCGATCTGATCATCCTGGGTGGCGGGGCGAGCAAGAAGCTCGACAAGTTTAGCGAGTATTTGACCGTGCCCACCAAAATCGTCCCGGCCGCCGCGTTGAACGACGCCGGCATGATCGGCGCGGCGCTGGCCGCCGAGACGCTCAGCGCGCCGGATAGCCGGTAATCTTCTGGATTTCCTCGTACAGCGGCTGGAGCCGCTTGTACATCTGGCGGTAGACCCGGCGATAGAGGCCGTCGTAAATGTCGCGCGTCGCCGGGTCGGGATCAAACACTTGCCCAACGTGCGTCATCTCGCGCACGGCGGTGGGGAATTCCGGGTGCAGCTTCAAGCCGACGGCGGCGTCAATCGCCGCGCCCAGCCCCGACGTTTCGTAGGTGTGCGGGCGGGCGGTGGGCAGGCCGAAGATGTCGGCGGTGAGCTGCATGGCGGCGTCGCTCTGGGAGCCGCCGCCGGAGACGCGCAGTTCGGTGATGGGGATGCCGCTGCGCTTTTCGGTGCGTTCCTTGCCCTCGCGCAAGGCGTAGGCCAGTCCTTCCAGCATGGCGCGGTAGAGATGCGCGCGCGTGTGGACGTCCCCAAAGCCGATGACGGCCCCCTTCGCCTCTGGGCCGGGCATCTTCAAGCCCGGCGACCAGTACGGTTGTAACAGCAATCCCATAGACCCCGGCGGCGCCTGCCGCACCAGCTCGTTGAGCAGCGATTCCGGTTCGACGCCCTCCTCGCTGGCGCGGTGCTGTTCCGGCCAGCCAAATTCCTCTTTGAACCAGTTGACCATCCAGTAACCACGGTAGATTTGGACTTCCAGGCTGTAATGTCCCGGCACGGCGGAGGGGTAGGGGGGGATGAGCGGGATGACCTCGATGTAGTCCTTGTGCGTGGTGTTGATGGTGGCCGTCGTGCCGTAGCTCAGGCAGCCGATGTGCGGATCGAGGCTGCCCGCGCCAATGACCTCACACGCTTTGTCGGCGGCGGCGGCGATGACGGGCAGGCCGGCCGGCAGGCCGGTGGCTTCGGCGGCGGCGCGCGTCACCTCGCCCAGCCGCCCGGCGGGCGGGACGAGGTCGGGCAGGATGCGTGGTTCCATCGGGATGGCGCGCCATTTCCAATCCCACGCCCTGGCCCACGTCAGCGACTTATAATCGAAGGGCAGGTAGCCGACCTGACAGCCGGTGGAATCCACGAATTTTCCGGTGAGTTTGTGGGTCAGGTAGCCGGAGAGGAACAGGTATTTGTGGGTGGCGTGCCAGATCTCCGGCTGATGGGTGCGGATCCAGTTGGCTTCCCCCTCGGCTTGCAGGTAGGCGACCGTCTGCGACATCCCCGACAGCCGGAACAGCAGCCCCCACAGACCGCCGACGGGCCGCAAGCCCTCGGAGCGACGCTGATCGAGCCAGACGATGGCCGGGCGCAGCGGCTTCCCCTGCGCGTCCACGTTGATCATCGTGGCGCGCTGCGTCGTCACGGCCAGCCCGGCGATGGCGTCTTTGGGAATGCTGCTTTTTTCCCAAAGCTGTTGGCACGCCGCGCAGAATTGCTGCCAGTAATACTCCGGGTCTTGCTCCGCCCACCCCGGCTGCGGGGAGACGTAGGACGTCATCGGGACGCGGACTTTTTCCACCAGCGTCCCCTGCAAATCGAAAATCAGCGCGCGCACGCTTTGCGTGCCACTGTCTATGGCGAGGATGTAATCTTTGGTCATGGTGCCTCCGGCAAGTGTGGTATGGGAGATGGGGGGCGGGGATGAGGGGGAGAAGCGTTTCCCTTACTTCCTATCTCCCATTTCCTAAATAGAAGCTCAACGGATTTAACGGATTCAACGGAAGGATGCCGCCTTCTTTACTTGAAGTCTTCAAGGAAGCGCACGACATTCATCATTTCATCGGCGGTGACGGAGTTCAGCAGGTTAAGCACGCGGCGCAGCAGTGTGCCACGATCCAGTTGGGCCGAGATGATCAGGCCATAAAAGGGTTTGCTCGCGTAGAAGTAGTCCGCAGCCATTTCGACAAAACGCCCGCCATCTTTGTCGTAGGTCAGAAAGGCGCGACCCTCGGCAGCCGCATAATCCCATTGCGCTTCGTCCGCCAAACCGGCGCGGTTGACTTCATAGACGTTCACGACGTCAAAGCCGTGCTCGCGCAGTTGGGCGGACAATTTGCTCCAGACATGTTCATCTATGTACAGCCGGATGTAAAGGGGATCGGTGACAGCGTCGCCCACAGGTTATCTCCGCTGCCCGGTAATTCGCAGGTAATCTTCGGTGGAATTCATTCGCTCGCGGAGCTGCTGTCGGGCGGCGGCTTCGGTGGCTTCGGCTATTTCGTGGTCAACTTCGTCGTGATGATCGTAGTAGTAGCTCAGGGCGTCATGCACATGGGCCGGCGTCAAGGCCGGATGGACTTCTTCGGCAAACGCCTCTGGCGCTAATCCCTGCTGGCTATAGCCCACGATGACGCTCACCGGCGTCCCGGATTCTTTTACTACGGCGCGTTTGCCCCAGGGAGATTGTTCCAGGGTGATATAGGGGTGTGTCGGCTGTAGCTCACGGCGTAATACCTCGTCGGCCAGTACATCCGGCGAGGAGGCGATTTGTTTGGCGCGCTGCGCCAGCAAGGTGTAGGTATAGGCGGATAGTTGAACGGTCATTGTCACTGTCATCACTCCCTCCGCTTTCTTTCAGTATACCATAGGTCTTGTGACTGGCTGTCAAAAGGGCAACAACGTCCCGTCGGCGTCAAACATTTCCTGCGGCTCGCCGATGATTTCGATGTCGGGCCGGTCTTTGATTTCTTCCAGCACGGCCGGGGAGACGTAGACTTCGCTCAGGTGCAGGGTGTTGGGGATGCGCAGGATGCGTTCCTGGCCGGGCGGGAGTTGGTTGCAACTGATCCGCGCCCACTCGTAGGCCTGGGCGTCGGTGGCGGCGACCGGCGGGATTCTGGCGCGATCCAGGAAGGTGCTGGTGGTGACGTTGGCGTAGGTCGCGGCGAAGTCCAGTTTGTCGAACAGGTGGCGGGTGGTGACGTTCGCCATCCCGATGCCGGTCGCGTTGCCGTGGGAGCCGGGCGTCAGATCGTGGACGACGAGCGCTTTGATGCGCGGGCGCTCCGGCTCGGGGACGCCGCGGATCAGCATCCGCCCGATGATGTTGGGGTCAATGCCCGTCCCGCTGAGGTCTTTGCCCATGCGGTCAATGAGCAGCACGTCCACGTCATCCACCGGCAGGCGGGGCATATTGGCTTTGGCGAGGGCGAGCAGGCTGGGTTCTTCCGCCATGATGGCGTCGGCCGGCAGCACTTTGACCAGCAGCGTCTCGTCGTAGGCGTTTTCGACGACGGCGACGCCGAACAGGATTTTGCCGGTCGCCAGGATGCGCTGCGCGGTGGGCGGCATCCATTCGCGCAGGCCGCGGACGCCGTAACTGTGAACGGCCGTGGCCTGCCGGTGTTTGCCCAGGCCGATGACGCTCATTTTGACCAGGCCGCTTTCGTAGTCGCCGTGAAAGGCCGTGTGTGGTTTGATGCGATTGAGCAGGATGACGCCGTCGGCCTCGTAGGCATAGCGATCCATATACACAGCGTTGGGCAAGTCCGGGGCGGGGATTTCGACCACATCAAGGGATGAGCGGATTGGCGCACCCATCGCGGCTTCCGTGATGCCATAGTCCGCCAGGACGCCGGCCTGCCCTTCCGGCGTCGCGCCGCCGTGGCTGCCCATCGCCGGGATGATGAACGGTTCGCCGCCGGCGCCGCGCACGAAATCCACCACCGTCTTGACCAGCGTAGCATAGTTGGCGATCCCCCGGCTACCCGCCGTGATGGCGACGCGCGCGCCAGGGCGGATGGCGACCTGCACCGGCGCCAACGCCGCGACGAGAGCACCCCGCACATCGTCCAGGCGGGGACGAGGGAAGGTTTGCTTGATTTTGGTGAGACGCAAGGGCGTCATAGGTGTACCTCCGAAAATAGCAGGATTTACGGAATGGTAGGATCAAAAATCCGTTTCAATCCGTTAAGTCCGTTGAGAGGATTTTCGTTTGTCCTTAACTTTACTGCTTGATAGGCGAAACGTCAAATGCGGTGGGGGGACTGTAGCCGATTTTGTTGCTGGCAAAGTGAGAATAACGGCGGTCTGCGGTCTGTTGTCGGCGGTCAAAGTACATCAGGTAGCAACCCGAGTTACGTAATGTGATAAAATGCCCTCAGTATTTTTTATTCAAGCCGGCCTGAATCTCTGGCCGACAACCCTCTGCCAGACGCAGAGCGGCGCTAATCCACCATAGTAAGGAGGTTAACGATGAAGTCTGTATTGAAGCATTGGCATCGCGTGTTGATGTTGGCAGCGTTGTTGGCTGCCCTCTGGCCGACGGGGGTGATGACCGCGCCGGTGGGGGACGAAAAAATACCCCCCGCTGCGGAAGTCGCCAGAACCGCCGCGCTGGTGTGCAAGGAAGGGCATTGCTCGACCAGCGAGGTCCCCGCGCCCAATATGGCGCAGCCAGAGGTCGCCGACGGCGAAGGGCTGCTGCGCCTGCGCGCCGGCGCGTTCGACCCGGCGCTTGGGGAACCGGTCATGACGCCCGCTTTGATGCGCGCGCTGGACAACGCCCAAACCGGCCTGCGGTTGGTGCAGTTCCCCGGCCCAATTCAGGAGGCGTGGTACGCAGCTCTTGAAGCGAGCGGCCTGCACATCATCACGTACATTCCTGATTACGCCTATCTGGTGTGGGGCAATGGAGCCGCGGTGGAGACAGTACGCATGGCCGCGCCTTTAGCCTGGGCCGGCGACTACCACCCCTTCTACGCGCTCCATCCCGATCTGACACAGGTTGACCGATTGCCGGAACGCGTTAAGGTGACGGTCCAGGTCTACGCGCACAGTGAAGCCGCTATCGTCATCAAGGACATCCTGGCGCGCGCGACTGTGATCCAGGAACCCCATCCCTCGTTGGTGTACCAGAACATGAAGATCGAGATTGCCGCGACCGACCTGACATGGCTAGCGGCCTTGCCCGGCGTGGTCAATGTGGAACCGGCCCTGGAATATCAGATGATGGACGAAATTCAGGGGCAGATTATGGCCGGCAACCTCAACGCAGCCGGCACGCGGCCCGCCGGAACCGGCTACCTGACCTGGCTGACCTGGCTGGGCTTCCCCACCGATCCGGCGAACTACCCCATTGTGGATGTCACCGACGATGGGATTGACGACGGCGACGCCACCCCGCTGCATACGGACTTCTACGAATTCGGCAGCACCAGCAACCCCGACCGGCTCATCTACAACTACAATGGCACGACTGACGCTTCGGCGGACGGCGGCGGTGGGCATGGGAACCTCAACGCCTCTATCGTGGCCGGGTACAACACGACCACCGGTTATCCCTACGAGGACGCCAGCGGCTACAACTATGGTCTGGGCATCAACCCCTACGGGCGTGTGGCGGGCAGTAAGGTCTTTCGCAATTCCGGGTCCTGGGACTATCCCGGTTCCAACGCCGCTCTGATCGGCAATTCCTACACCCTGGGCGCGCGCATCAGCAGCAACTCGTGGGGCGCGAACACCGGCGGCGGGTACACGATCGATTGCCAGGAATACGACGCCCTGGTGCGCGATGCTTTGAGTGGGACCGGCGGCAATCAGGAAATGATCATCGTCTTTTCGGCCGGCAACGCCGGTTCGAGTGGTAGCAATACGATTGGGTCGCCAGGGGCGGCCAAGAATGTGATCACGGTGGGCGCGTCCGAGAACTACCGCCCGCTGGACACGGATGGTTGCAGCATCGGCCCCACCGGGGCGAATAACGTGCAGGACATCATCAATTTCTCCAGCCGCGGCCCGACCGACGACAGCCGGATCAAGCCGGACGTGGTGGCGCCGGGCACGCACGTGATGGGCGCGGCGTCGAAGTCTCCCAACTTTGATGGCAGCGGCGTCTGCGGACCGGCGAGCGGTCTCTACTATCCCACTTCTCCGGCGCAAACGCTGTATACCTGGTCTTCCGGCACCAGCCATTCCACGCCGGCCGTGGCCGGAGCAGCTTCGCTTATCTATTACTACCACCAAACCCACTTTGGCGGCGCGGCGCCTAGCCCGGCTTTGATGAAGGCGTACTTGATTCACGCCACCACGTATATGACTGGCGTTAACGCCAATGACACTTTGCCTTCCAACAGCCAGGGCTACGGCCTGGTGAATCTGGACCGCGCCTTCGATACGCTGGGCCGGTACGTTGAGGATCAAGGTCAAACCTTTGGCGCGACCGGCGAGACCTACGCCTACTATGGTAACGTCGAGGATTCGGGCGAGCCGGTGCGCGTGGTGTTGGCCTGGACGGACGCGCCCGGCTCGACGACCGGCAACGCTTACGTGAATAACCTGAACCTGACCGTGCAGATCAGCGGGGAGACCTACCTGGGCAACGTCTTCTCCGGCGGAGCTTCGACCACGGGCGGGACGGCGGACGCACGCAACAATGTAGAAAGCGTCTTTCTGCCGGCCGGCTTCAGCGGAGCGTTCACCGTCACCGTCGGCGCGGCCAACATCGCTGGCGACGGGGTGCCAGGCAACGCCGACACCACCGACCAGGACTTTGCGTTGTTGGTTTACAACACGAGCAACAGAAGCGACCTAGTTGGATACATTGCGGGCACGGTGACGGACAGCAGCACCAGCGCGACCATCGCTAACGCGCGCGTCAGTGTCTATTTCAGCACCCTGACCGGCGCTGATGGAAAATACCGCCTCGCTGTTATCTCAGGTACCCACACGGTCACGGCGCAGGGGTATGGCTATATCCCGGCGTCTGCGACCGGTGTTGTCGTTACCACAGGCATGACGACCACCCAGGACTTCACCCTGTTGCCCGCGCCGTCCTACATCCTCACCGGCACGGTGACGGACGCCAGCACCGGCTGGGCGCTTTACGCCTCGGTGGAGATTACGCCGGACGGCTATCCGGCGTTCACTGTGTGGACCAACCCCTGGACGGGCGTGTACAGCGTGACGCTGGCGGGCAGCTACCCCCACACCCTCACCGTGGAACCGTGGAGCGGCATCCCCGGCTACGTGGGCCAGAGCCGGCAGGTCAATTTGAGCGCGAATCGGTATAACGAGAACTTCGCGCTGGCGGCAGGCGCCCCGGCGTGTAATGCGCCGGGGTATACCAGGGTTGGCCTGAACGAGGGGTTTGAATCCGCCACCTTCCCGCCCACCGGCTGGGCCAGCTTCCGGGGCGCAAATGGCTTGGGCACCGGCTATGATTGGGTGCGCACTACAACAGCCTATGCGGGCAGCGGCGCCGCGTATGTCCGTTATGAAGACGTGACGGGCGGCTTAGCGCAAGACTGGCTGGTGACGCCGCAAGTGCATCCGACGGCGGGGAATAGCCTCTTGAGCTTTTATATGCGGCAACACTATCCCTCCGACTGGAACACAACTTATACCATTCGTGTTTCCACGGGGAGTCAGACCACCCACGCGGATTTCACGACCGTGCGAACCTATACCGAGACTGACTTTGGCCTCACCTACCAACCGTTCACGGTGGATCTGAGCGCGTATGTGGACCAGGATATCTACATCGCCTTTGTGATGGAACAGGACGATGGCGATGACTGGTATCTGGACAATGTAGCGATGGCTGCCTGCATACCCCCCGCCGGCGGCCTGATCGCCGGCAGTGTCTATAACCGCTACTCCCACGTTTTACTTACCG
>Ga0116144_10005537_pt1 | contig 11414 bp, 13 predicted proteins | sample AD_UKC035_MetaG_FD_89746 | JGI IMG/M metagenome (GOLD analysis project Ga0116144, IMG submission 89746) | Active sludge microbial communities of municipal wastewater-treating anaerobic digesters from USA - AD_UKC035_MetaG | ecosystem: Engineered > Bioreactor > Anaerobic > Digestate | place: USA... | reverse complement strand
CGTTGTCGTGGAAACGCTTTATCGCCAGCCGTCGCGTTTCTTCCTCCATTGAGAACTAGAACGAAAAGGCCCACTCGCGGGGTGCGCAAGTGGGCTCTTTGGTATTTGGCGGAGAGGGTGGGACGCCTCCGCCCGAAACACAAGCCAAACGCTCTAATCAACCGGTTCATGATCACCACAGATCATGAGCCGGTTTTTGTTTTCCTGCAAAGACCGGCAGGAGACAAAAAGATGATTAACCCTGTGCAACAAACACCGTGGAACACAACCCGATTGTTGACCATCCCTGAAATCGCGGCCTGGGCCCGCGTCCATCGAAAAACTGTTTATCGTTGGATCCATGACGGGAAATTGCCCGCAATCCAGTTTGCCGGTCACACCATGCGCGTTCCCGAGGCGGCAGTGGCAGAATTTCTCACCCAGCAGTACGGCAATCTCAAACCGCCCACGGACATGAAATGAATGCCATAACCATCATTGAGGCCTCAGCACATACGCCAGGCGGTGCTTATGAGCAGCAGTAAATTGCTAATCGAAGAGCCACCTCTGGTCGTACAGCCCACCCTGGCAGTGATCGTCGGCCTGAATGAGGCCATTGTGCTCCAGCAAATCCATTACTGGATTGGGAATATTGCCCAAAGCCAGGGTCGGCAGCCTCCCGACCAACGCCCGAACTACCGCGAAGGCCGTTGGTGGACGTATCAGAGCTTTCCAAACTGGCGGCGTAATTCATTCCCTTTCTTCTCGGAGGGCGTAATTAAACGAGCAGTTGCTGAGCTTGAGAGTAAAAAGGTGCTGATTGTCCGCCAGTTATCCAGTGATCCGCGAAACCGCACGAACTGGTACACCATCGATTACGTTGAACTGAACAAGTTAATCGCAGAATACGAAAACGCTCAATACCAGGCTGAAACGCAAACGGATGAACGATGCATCGGGTCAAAATGCACCGATGGATCAGATCAAAATGATCCGTTCCCATCGGTTCAAAATGACCCGATGTTAATAGAGACTCCATCGAGAGATATGGATGAGAGGGAGTCGCCTCCCCCACCCGCTCCATCGTTTGGCACTCAGCCAGGCACTTTACAAAATCAGGCGGCCGAATCTGAGGCAATGATCGAGGCGCTTGGCGAAGCTACCGGCATGGATCCGCGGCTTAATCGCACGAAGTTGGCGAAAACCGCTGCACGCATGTTGAAAGCAGGCTACACCTCACAAGCCATCCGGGCAGTTTTTAGCGCGGGAGGGGCCTGGTACAGCCAGGATTGGCGCGGCAAAAAAGGTGAGCGCCCCACCTTGGCAAGCATTTCTGAGACAATCGCTGCCCTGACGCCCCAGGCTGGTCAAATCGCCTCAGGCGATGATTTGGAGCGTAAACGCTCTCAAGTCACCCAAGAGCTAAAGGCGGCGCGTGAAAAACGCGCCTTAAAAAACAGTGCTTTACCATCTTCTGGAGGTGCTGCATGAAAAAATTGAAGACGATAGTTCACCAACTTAAAACCAATCCCCAGCAGGCTGCCTGGCAAGATACGCCTGCCAGGGCCCCAAGCCCTTGTTCGCCAGGTTGTATATATTGCGGCGGGCTCGGCTGGGTGCGTAACGATTTGCCAGTCGGGCATCCCAATTTCGGCAAGCTGGTGCTCTGCCCAAATGGGAACCTGCTACGGCTGCCCCTCGCCGAACAGTATGGTCTGACGGAACAAGAAACTCACAAACTGAGATGGGAGCTGGTGCTGGATCGTGGTGAGGCACTTCTGGCCGTAAGAGCGATATTAGCAACATTGCGTCGTGGTTACGGTTGGGTGTATTTGTGGGGTGAGTTTGGCCAGGGGAAAACTTTGATGCTGAAGATTGCCGTTGCTGAGGCATTACGGGCGCGCCAGTTCGCAGCTTATGTGCGCATGGCTGAGATGGTAGAGAGCCTACGCGCTGCCTTCGATGCGCGTGACCCATCAGCGGAGGCCGAACGCCGGCTGGAAAGGTGGACGGGGCTGCCCGTATTGGCAGTGGATGAAGTGGACCGGCTGCGTCAGACCGCTTACGCCACTGAACAGCAATTCCTCTTGCTAGACCGGCGCTACGAACAGGCCATCCGCCAACACTCGATCACCGTTCTGGCTTCTAATACCCCACCAGAGCAACTGCCTGGCTACCTGGCTGACCGCGTTCTGGATAGGCGGTTTACCATCGTCCAGCTAACTGGCGCCAGCGCTCGCCTGGGCATGGATTGGGACACATTGGATTGAGAGGCAAAGATGAGCAAATTTTACGCGTCTTTGGGTGTGGCGGCGGCAGGTGTGATTGCCATTCTGGCCTTGCTCACCGCTTTGACCAGCGCCTCTGCCAGCCTGGCCAACGGAGCGGCGAACCTGGCATCGAGCACGGCCTTGCTCACCAGCCAGTGCCTGGCCGCCTTCCTGGTGATCGTCTCACTGGCGGCTGGCATTGTGTTCGGGCTGGGGCTGAGTGTTCTACGCAGCAAAGCGCTATCATCGCCGGCCACCCACCCTCGCTGGATGCCCGGCCCCAACGCCGGTTGGCAAAAAATAAATATGCCAACATCGGCGCAATTATCTGCTCCACAGCCGCAGCCGCTGATGCTGCCCAAACAGCAGGTTCTGCTGGCGGCAAATGTTGAGGAAGAAGACGATCTCCCCCTGCAAAATTGGGGGTTTTAGGGATTGGTGGCGAGATGAACCATCGGGTTGTGGTAATCCTGTTCGCAATCTTGAGCCTGGCCGTATTGCTCCAGGCCTGCACCAGTGTGCCAGCGGCCGACGAACAACTAGTGGATGTCGCCACACCGATTCCACCCTATATTGCCACTGACCAGGCTGCTGCCCTGCAAGCGCGGGCAACCCGCCAGGCCAGCGAGGGACGCATGTCTGAATTGGCCGCAGAGAGTACGGCAGTGGTTTTGCAAATGACCCAGGCTGCAGCAACCGAGGCATTCTTTTTGCGCCAGACCGAGCAAGCCCAGGCCGCTACTGCCACAGCCGCTCAGCGATCCATCGAAGCCACGGCCACCGCCCAGGCCGCTATCCATACCGAAACAGCCCTGAACGCTGCCAGCACCGCCACCCAGGCAGCCTACAACAACCAGGCCACCTCCACCAGCATTGCCCTGGGACTGCTGCAGGCCTCCGCCACCGCCCAAGTAGAACGGCTGGCCGAGCAGCGAGAAAGCGAACGCCAAACTCTGCTCTTCCGCACCTGGGCGGGGCGGATTGCCCTGGTCATTCTGTTTGCGGTGGGCCTGTTCATCACCTGGCAGTCGGTCAGTTGGGTGCTGCTGCGGGCCTTTGGCATTCACCGCCTGGCGAATCGCCCCGTGGTAATCACGCCAGATGGCAAAGGTGGATTCAACATCTTCGACATCAGCCGCTCACTGCACCCTGGCGCATCGATCAGTAAGGCTGGCAAGGTGCTCACAGCCGGCGGCGCAGATGATTCCCAACTGCAAAGCCAGGTGACTGCCCGTGCCCAGGCAGCCGAATTGATGCTGGCCGCCAATTCTGGTCAGGCGACCAAACCTGCCCAACACCGCGCAATCCTGCGCCAGGCGATTCAGGCAGGGACAACGCCGCATCCAGCTTTGCCAGATGGCGAGGTAGTAGACGGTCAAATCATTATCCTGCCTCCCGAAGACCCTCGAGTGCGACCTCTACTTGATGAAGTAGCCCCAAAGCTTATTGGAGAAGGAGATAGCCAACCATGAAATCAATCAAAGATAGCACCAAGCTCGAACCCCGCGCCGTTCATGTTCGGCTGCAGGGCACCCCAGAAGATGTGGCTGTGGTGCTCGCACAAATCCAGGATTTACTGACCATCCAGGATATCTCTGCAGAGTACCCCGACCGCAACAATCCAAACTCGGTCCGGCGTTACATGACTGTCCTATTCCTGGCAACGAAAGGAGGTTGATCCCTATGACCCTGACACGTTATCTAGCTGAAGCCCGACACTGTGCATTATTGATCGTCAGCGTGCTGACCCAACGCGGTTTGCGACCTGCAATCGAAAGCCTGGCGCTCACAGAAGACAACCGCCTGGTCTGGTTGGTGGCCTTTCTGGATGTTCCGGCTTTAAATGGCCGTATGGAAGGGTACTGCTCGTCTGAAATGATACATCATCTGCAAACCGCCCTGAATGGCAAATCCGTGTTCTTGTCGAACTCAACTGGACTGCGATACATGATCTTGCTATCCAAGCCACCCACACTCCCAGCAGATCTACTTTTCCCAGAGGGTGTCGAGCAGGGGATCTTTCCGCTCGGTCAAGGTTTTTATGGTCCAATCCTGGTCAAAAAACTGCGCAATGTACTGGTCTCCGGTGAGCCAGGGTCTGGAAAAAGTAATTTCGAGCTGGTCATTGCGCATACAGCTCGCCAAAATGGCTCCAAGCTATACCTAGCTGACCCAGATGGGCACACCTTCAATCCAGATGCCTGGGATCGAGCGGCCGCTGCACCTGTAGCCAGTTCACCCAACGACTTGAAAGAACTGTTGGAACTGATTGAGGCCGAAATCGCCTTTCGCAAAGCATTGTTTCCGACCGTTTCTGATGGCGGCCTTCCACCGGCTGATCTGGAAGCCTATAACCAGCTGGCTCTCCAGCCCCTGCCAGCCATGGTCTTGATTGTGGATGAAGCCAATTCCTATTTCGACCACAAAGACATCCTTACCCGCCTGGAAGATCTGGCCCGTCGCGGCCGCAAATGGGGCTTGATCATTGTTCTCGCCGCCCATAACTGGCGGGCCAAGGATGTGTCACGTGGATTGTCAGGTTCATTTGCAACCCGAATTTGTTTTCGCGTTGCTGACGATACCAGCGGCGAGGTAGTGCTCAGCTCTCGCATTTGGGGCAAGAAGGCCATGCAACTGCGCCAACCCGGCCGAGGCATTCTGCTACATGAGGGGCGCTACCAGCTTTTCCAGGCCTACCGCGTGACCGCAGAGCAGCTCAATCTTAGTCAACCAGTGGTGTTATCCCCCTTGAGCGATGTCGAACAAGCACTGGTGGCGTATGCCCTGGAGCAGCTTGAAGGTCGCTTTATCATCAACCGCCTGGCACAAGCCCTGGAAGGGCAGGGGGTCACGCACCACCAGGTGCAGAAGATCGGTGAGCAATTTGAGCGCCGCGGCTGGTTGACCAAACCGGCTCACGCCACTGATCCACGCCGCATCACACCAGAACTAGCCAATTTGGTGGGGTTGACCCGTACAGGCGTACAGGCCGTACAGGCCCGTACAGCAACTGCGCTTTCCATACAGGAACCCGTACAGGCCGCCGGCGTATAAATCGAGCGTGCGCAGAAACCCTACGCACAATCACCCTCTTAATCTGCGCAGATGATCTGCGCACAAACATGAAGGAGAAAACTCATGAACCAAATGCTTAAAATCGCCCTCGACCCTGGCTTTGGCAGCTTCAAGATCGCCACGGTTGTCAATGGCAAAATCCTGGCCATCAGTCTGCCATCACTTGTGGGTGTGGGACAGACTGACCTGGGGATGTTGCAAACCGGCCTCACCCGTCAAAAAAAGCTGCTCCCCCACCAGATCACGTTGAACGGTCAGACCCTGCTCACCGGGCAGCACGTTGGCCTGTACGCCCGCCCCTCGCAGCGTTTGGATACCGAAAGATTGGGCGACTCGCCTGAACAGCGCGCCCTGACCCTGACCGCTCTGGGGTTGATGATGCAGCAAATCACACAAAATGTAACCCTGCCATCTGAAAACCCTACCCACATTAGCCTGATCGTTGCCCTGCCAGTACATGTGCTGCAAGGGCCAGACGCCAAAACGGTTGTGCAGGCGTTGGAAGCCTGGCTGGTTGGCGAACACGTCTTCACCCTGAATGGGCAGTTATTCCACATGCACATCCACAACCTGCGAGCAATGGCTCAACCGTTGGGCAGTTTCTTTGAGTGGGGCCTGAACAGCAGCGGGCAGTGGAACCGGTCGCCAGCAGATTTGAAGGCCTCAGTCGCTATCTTGGACGAAGGGTTCAACACCCTGGACCTTTTTCACCTGTCTGGTGGGCAGATCGTGCGCCGTTTCACTGGCGGCGAAACGCTGGGCATACGCCGGGCTGCCAAAACCATGCAGGATTTGCTGCTGCAAAAAGCCGAGCGCCGGGTAAGCCTGCATGAAGCAGATGAGTACGTGCGCCAGGCCTGCAACGGCCACCGGGCAGGGCTGCTGGTCAAAGGCGAGCAGTTTGATTTAAAGCCGCTTGCCCGCCAGGCCCTGGACGTGGCAGTTGGTGAGGTGAAGGCTTATCTTTCTCAAACATGGGAAGACGGTAAAGCTTTCGACTACATCATACTGACTGGCGGCGGGGCATTGGCCCTGGGAGAGCGCCTCCGCTCTGTTTTCCCGAATGCTATCCAATTGACAGACCCGGTTACGGCGAACGCTCGCGGCCTGGCCCGTTTTGCCCAACGCAGCGGCGCAGTTGAGCCGGTACCCCAACCCAATCAGGTTGCCTGAATCATACACTTCTGAATCAGGTATCCCGAAACCGCATCTCAAGAGCCATCTATGCCACGCCCTCGTCGCCCCGAAAAACAGGTGTACTTCGTCAAGCTTTGGCTTCTGCCCGGCCGGGATGATGACATCATCCGCTTCTTGGACAATACACCGCCTGGCAAGCGCGCCGCGGCTGTGCTGCAGGCGATGCGGGGTGGATTATCCGACCAACCTCAGCTACCCAGCGAACAGGAAGAGGCAAACGCCATCCTGGACTCGTTGGGAGTGCTGTGGAGCTAGTTTACAGGAGATCCTCGATGTCTGATTTGACCGATCTACTCTATGCACTGACCGGGATTAGCATGGGCCTGCACAACGAGCTAGGCTGCGACCACCAGGAGGAAGTTTATCATCGCATGTTGCGCACACGCCTGGAAAAGGCCGGCTATAAGGTGTTCGCCCGCCCACAGCTTACCCTGCTCGATGATAACCGTCGGGTGGTGCGCAAGTTCTACCCAGACCTGCGAGTACACAGCAAAAACTTGCAGGTTTTGTTGGAGATCAAGGCCGACCCCAAGGGCATCCAGGCTTCCGACCTCCGCCAGGCGCGTTCGTACCTCTCCATTTCTCACCAGGACCAGGCCGTCTTGATACTCAATTTCGGCACAGAAACACTTGGGCAAGAACGGGCCTACCAGCACCGGGCGCAGGGCACTGGCAGGAGGCCGGTATGACCGATGCTGCCACTTCCACACCCGCCCTTTACAGCCGAGAGACCGAAGAGGCCTTACTTGGCGCCGTGCTGATCAACCCAGACTCCTACCATACTGTCGCCGCCCGGCTGCGAGTGGATGATTTCTTTGTCCTCCGGCATCGCCTCGTTTGGGATGTATTCACCCAACTGGTAAACAACCATGTACCGCTGGATTTTCTGACCGTCACACAGGCTTTGGAGCAGAAAGGCCAGCTTGCAGAGGTTGGCGGGCCTGCCTACCTGACCGGGCTGATCAATGCGGTCCCGACTGCGCTGCACGCTGAGGCTTATGCCCGGGTTATCGCCGAACATGCTGGGCGCCGTCGCTTGCTGGAGTCGGCCAATCAGATTGCCAGGCTGGCTTACCAAACCGACATCCCCTTTGAATCTGCCCTGTCGGATGCAGAAAAAGCAATCTTTTCAGTTGGCCAGCAGCGCCTGGGCGGCAACCTGCGCCGCCTGGCAGATGTGGTCGGGGATGCTCGCACCCTGGCCGATAACTTGGCCGAACACCCCGAAGAAATGCTGGGCATTCCTACCGGCTTCATAGATTTGGATAAGCTGCTGATTGGCTTGCAACCATCTGACTTGATCTTGACGGCGGGCCGGCCTGGCATGGGCAAGACCAGCTTGCTGCTGTCGCTGCTGTACACCGCCAGCCAGGTGCATCGCAAACGTGTGGCTATGTTCACCCTGGAAATGTCTGGCGAACAACTCGTCCAGCGCCTGATCTCACAAGCTGGCGGGGTTGACGGCCAACTGCTGCGCTCTGGGCGCATGACCGCTGATGATTGGGCATTATTCAACACAACAGCCGATGCGCTCTGCGCGCTGCCAGTATTCCTGGACGACACACCAGCTCTCACCCCCTTTCAACTGCGCAGCACTTGCCGCCGCCTGGCAATGGAGCACGGCCTGGACCTGGTCATCGTGGACTACCTGCAATTGATGGCGGGCGGCAGCGGCGCTAAAGAACAGCGCTTTGAAAACCGTGTGCAAGAGGTCGGCCATATCTCGCGCCAGCTCAAAATCCTGGCCAAAGAGCTGAATGTCCCGGTCGTCGCGGCGGCGCAGCTCTCGCGCGCGGTGGAACAGCGGGCAGACAAGAAGCCCACCCTGGCCGATCTGCGCGAGAGCGGCAACCTGGAAATGGATGCCGACGTGGTCATCCTGCTCCACCGTCCCAAAGCTGGACTGAACGTGGTCAGCCTAGAAGTGGCTAAGCATCGCAAAGGCCCGGTTGACACGGTGGATCTGATCTATCGTCCTGAGCTCACCCGTTTCGAGAACGCTCGCCTGATTGATCTGAATCGGAAGCCATTCTAATGCCCCTGTTTTCGCGGTCTGACCCAGAGGAAGAGCGCCGCCAAGTCGCCATCGGTTACTTGCGGGACCTGGAAGCGCACCTATCTTTGAACTTAGAAGCCTATGTTCTGGCCATCCAATCGGGGCAGCACCCGGACATCGCCTTTGGAGAGCTGGGACGTTGGCTTTCTGAGTGGGGCCGTCAGCAGCAGGCACTCCTGGAAAACCTGAGCAGCCATTGTCGGATCACCGAGCTCAGCCTGACATGGGCCAATCAGGAAATCCAGCGTTTGCGCGCCGATCCAATACGCGAACACCTGGATGAGGCAGAAGCCAAAGTCGCCGATCTATCTGGTCGCCTGGCAAAGGCTTATGCAGACCTGGATACTGTTCGCAAGGCGCTGGCAGCCGAGCAGTCTGCTCGCCAACGCGAAACAGACGAACTACGCGCTTACATCGTTGCGCAGAACGGCATCATTGCCCAGCAGCAGCTTCGGCTGAACAATCTGTTGGGCGAAATCCCAGGCGGAGAAGCCGCTGGGGACCAGCAGTGATGTGCGCATAAACCATGCCCACATTAAGAGGGTGGCTGCGAGCGATCAATCTGCGCAAACACCAATTTGCGCAGGGGCTGCGCAGCCCCCTCGCCCTTCTCAGGAGCTGATATGAGCACGTTGACCACAGAAACGATTGTCATCTTACAGGAGAACCTGGACAAACAGGTGCGAGATCGCTCCTGGCGCAAAATCTTGCACCTCCTGGCCGTCACAGGCATCGCCAACAACCAGCAGTTGATCCAGGCCAGCGGCCTGAACCGGGATAAGCTGCGCCGCACCCTGGACAAGATGACAGCCGCGGCAGCCGGATTCCCGCCGCTGTTCAGCATCTATAACCGGAAGCTCAGGCGGGCCAGCGAGCGCGGCGCAGCGCCGCGTGTCTATCGCATCGAAGAAAGCGGGGCAGCATTGTGCAAGGCCGATGGGCTGGCCAACGCTCACCCCTGCAAGCTCGAAGAGCAGCGCTCGGTACTGCACGCCCAGGGGATGCTGGATGTCCACCTGGCTGCCCAAGCCGCGGGGCTGGAAGTGAGAACAGACCAGAACCTCGATTACAACGAGGACGCATTCATCCGCCCGGATAACCTGGTCAGACTGCCCAATGGCAGGTTGGCGATTTTCGAATCGGAGCAAGATGCGCGCTCAGACTACCTGAACCGCATGCTGCGCAGCCTGGCTCATAAGGCAGCTTTCTTCGACAGCCAGGCATCAGAAGCTTGTTCATCGAGCGTACGCATGCTGATTGACCTGCCGCGCGGCAAGTTGTGGCAGCGCACCTTGACCACCTGGCAGCATGCGGTGGCAATCAATCGCGAGGCGCGCAGCAGCGCACTACCTTTCCGGCTGCTGGCAATGCCCCTGGGTGACTTTCTACCGCGGCCAGATTGGTCAGATGAGCCAGAAACCGGCCGCTGGGTGGATTTGACCGAGGCGCAAACAACCCTGGCGTTGCCGCCCGCCCCATCCCAGCAGACCCAGGCCTCACTGCCGTTCACCAACCTGGAACGGCGCATGATCCTGGCCGCCCTGCTCCAGGAGCTGCGGGCGAACGGCCCGGCCGCCAGGCAGCCCCTACCCGATGCTGAGTTTTTGTACCTGATGCGCCTGATCTACATCGCCTCGCATGACCCCTTTGCCCCGGCCTTGCAGCGTAGCGGCACGCCCTATGAGTCGCTCTACCTGCTCAGCCAATACTTACAGATGAACCCCAATCTTCGCCAGTTGATCGAACAGACAACACAGAAAGACGCCCGGCGCATCCACTGGAACCAGAGCACGGCCCTACACCGTATGCAGGTCGTGGTAGATGCCTTCCTGGAATATCACGGCTGGCAAAGCGATGGGGCCTTGATCGTTTACACTTACACGCCCGATTACCAGGCGCATGGCCCACGCCGGTTGAGCGTGATGGTTGAGATTGCCGACCCCGAAATCCTGATGAGCGGCGAGAGCGCGCTTGTGCCGGGCAAGCAAGAAATCACGATCCTAGAGAAATCCCTGGGCTGGGTGCTGACCGCGTTGTTTGCGCTCACGCATCACCTGGGGCTAAAAAAACCACCTTTTTGGTAAACACAAACGGAGGCAACGAATGACCGAACATGAAATCCTGGACCAGCACCTGCAAGAATTTGACGCGGCGCTGGTCGCCAAAGAACGCTCACCCATCACCATCCGTGGTTACTTGAGCGATGTGCGCCTGTTCAGCGCTTGGTTCACCAGCGTGTATGCGGAACCTTTGAGCTTCGAAAACTTGACGGCGGCGGCCGTGCGCGCCTATAAACAGCATCTGCTCGACAAAGAAGCCAAACCCAAGACCATCAACCGCCGCCTGGCTTCCCTGGCTGCCTTTGCCGATTGGGCCAGGCGGGCCGGCTACCTGAAAGAATCCAACCCGGCCATAGGCGTAACCAAGGTCAGGCAGGCCTCATTAGCCCCACGCTGGCTGGACCACAAACAACAGGCCGCTTTGCTGCGCGCCATTGATAACGAAGTGGCGATTGCCATCAACCGCTATCCGCGTTTGCAAGTGGCACACCTGCGCGATAAATGCATCGTGTATCTGCTGCTCAACGCTGGGCTGCGAGTTAAAGAAGTGGTCGAGCTGCATCTGAACGATGTGACGATCACCGAACGCAAAGGCACCGTGGTCATCCGCCAGGGCAAGGGCGGCAAGCGCCGCGAAATCCCGCTGAACGCCAAGGCGCGTGAGGCGCTGCAAGCCTACCTGGATGTGCGCCCGGATGTGCAAACAAAAAGTTTCTTCATCAACCAGAGCAATGAAGGCATCCTGGAGAAAACCGTGCAGCGAGCGGTCAAGCGCTT